>Ga0210403_10000894_pt1 | contig 29487 bp, 29 predicted proteins | sample IncBWC19MmetaG_FD_150863 | JGI IMG/M metagenome (GOLD analysis project Ga0210403, IMG submission 150863) | Forest soil microbial communities from Barre Woods Harvard Forest LTER site, Petersham, Massachusetts, United States - Inc-BW-C-19-M | ecosystem: Environmental > Terrestrial > Soil >...
GGGCTGCGCCAGCTGCGCGCGCATCAGCATCGCGATCAGCCCGCCGATCAGCAGGAACACGAAGGAGTTGACCGTGTACTGGATCCCGATCACCTTGTGATCGGTGTTGATCCTGAAGTAGTCCTTCCAGCTGTGGGCGCCGTGCCCTGAGTGGTCCTCGGGGCGCGTGGGCCGCCCGATCGCCCAGTAGAACCAGTAGTCGAAGCCGCCGATGCCGATCAGGAACGCGATCGGCACCGCCAGCAGCGACACCGTGAGGATCGCGTTGGCGGAGATGTAGTGCTGGAAGGTTCCGTGGCCCGTGGACATGCGCACGATCCACGTCAGGCCGAAGGAGAAGCACGCCGCCGCCACCATCATCAAGCCGGCGCGATAGAAGCCAGGGGCGCGGAGCTTGGCTGCCATCAGCTTGTCACCATCGGGGCGGTCATCGAGGCGAAGATTATCCGCTCGCTCCGGCGCCCGAGGGGCCGGTCCCAGCGCCCGCGCTGGAGCTGCTGCGCTGGCTTGCCAGCCACGCCTGGAACTGGCTCTGGGAGACAACGTGCACGGTCGAGCGCATCAGGCTGTGGCCGAGGCCGCACAGCAGGTTGCACACCACCGGGTAGCTGCCGAGCCGGTCGGGCGTGGCCCGCCAGTGCGTGGTGATCCCCGGCACCACGTCCTCCTGGATGCGGAAGGCGGGGATCCAGAAGGCGTGGATCACGTCCTTGGAGCGCAGGTTGAACTGCACCGACTCGCCCTCCGGCACGTAGAGCTGGTAGCTGTTGACCGGCGCCCCGCCGGTGGTGGCACGCGGGTACTCATAGCTCCAAGCGAACTGCTGCCCGGTCACTTCGACCTGGATCTCGCGCGCGGGCTTTTTCTCGTTGTTGCGCAGCACCACGAAGGAGTAGCCCACGAGGCCCAGCAGCAGCACCGTGGGGATCGCCGTCCAGAACACCTCAAGGCGCGTGTTGCCGTGGATCGGGGGCCCGTCCTTGAGCTCCTCGCCGGGCTTCATGCGGAACTGCCACACCGAGTAGAGAATCACCGTGACCACCAGCACGAAGATGGGGATCGATGCGATCACCAGCACGTGGTAGAGGGTGTCGCTTTCGTGCGCCTGGGTGGAGGCCTGCGCCGGGAACCAGTGGATCGCGTAGCTGATCGCAATCCCGATCGCGATCGCGATCACCGCCGCCACGGCGGCCACGGTCAGCGAGCGCTGCCTAGACACGGGCGGCCTGCGCAGGGCGCGTTGACTGGTTCTCTGCTGCGATCCTCGCCATCGGGAGCGAGATCCTAATGCCTGCGTCCCTCGGACGGCTGGGAGCTTGACGAGGAGCCGCCGAAGTAATAGATTGAGGCAATAGTTGCAAGTGCTTGCCGCGGCGGTTTCCAGCGCCGGGCGGGCGGGTGGCAACAGACGGTCATGCGGGTTCTGCAAGGCATCTGATACGACGCGGAGGCGAGTAGATGCAGGTTAGGGACGGCATGAGTGAGACGGTCCTCACGGTTGGGCCGGGCCATACGCTGCGCGCGGTGGCGCGGTTGATGTCGGAGAGGTCGGTGGGAGCCGCTGTCGTGATGGACCCCGACGGCAACGGGCCCGGGATCATCACCGAGCGCGACGTGCTCAGCTCTGTCGGCGCGGGACAGGACCCGGACGTCGAGTCGGTGGCCGACCACCTCACGCGCGATGTCGTCTTCGCCGCCCCCGACTGGTCGCTCGAGGAGGCTGCAGCGGCGATGATGCGCGGCGGCTTTCGCCATCTGATCGTGCTCGAGCACGGGGACACCGTCGGCATCCTCTCGGTCCGCGACATCGTGCGCCGCTGGACCGAGGAGGGGGCGATCTGCCCGGTGCCGGGCAAGGTAGCCGTGGGGTGAACGGGGAGGCGCGCCGGCCCGGGGAGGCAGGCGCGCACGCACCCGCGGCGGCCGGGCGCGGTATGAGCAGCCGCGCCCGGCGCAGGCGTCCAGATGCGCGGGCCTTCAGTCGTGGGTCGGGCCCTCAGGCTCTCAGCGGTCAGCGGGCGCGTCGAGCGGGAGCTCGTCGATCTCGCTGCGCGTCTCTTTGATCCAGCGCACCACCGCGTAGAGACTGATGAGGCCGCCGATGATGGTGAGCTCGATGAAGGTGGTGATGCCTACCAGCGCGAGCGTGATGCCAAGCGCCGTGAGCAGGGGCAGGATCGAGGGCCCGGGAAGGTGGATCTCCTCACCCGCGGGCGGCACCTGCGGCTCGAGCGGGCTCATGACACGTAGACGGCTGCCACCACGAAGGTGATGCCGAACATGAACATGCAGATCGCCGTCACGATCAGGCCGGTGCGGATGTTCTTGCGCGCGAGGCGTCGGGTCATCATCGGCAGCGGCGCATTCTACAGGTGGGCGTCGGCCACCATCGCGCTGAACAACAGCGCGAGGTAGGCGAGCGAGTAGAGGTACAGGCGCAGCGCGGAGCTGCGATCGGCGCGGCGGTAGAGCACCACGGCCCCGGCGATGAAGCCGACTCCCAGCAGCAGCGAGCACACCAGGTAGATCGTGCCGAAGCCGCCCGCGCAGAAGGGCAGCTGCGTGACGGCGTAGAGGAGCACGGCATAGAGCAGGATCTGCCTGCGCGTCTCGGCCTCGCCGCGCACCACCGGGAGCATCGGCACGCCCACCTTGCGGTACTCCTCCTTCATCAACAGCGACAGCGCCCAGAAGTGAGGAGGCGTCCAGAAGAACACGATGAAGAACAGCATCACCGCGGTGCCGCTCACCGACCCGGTCACCGCCGCCCAGCCCACCAGCGGCGGCACCGCGCCGGCGGCGCCGCCGATCACGATGTTCTGCGGCGTGCGGCGCTTCAGCCACACCGTGTACACGAACACGTAGCCCAGGAAGCCGGAGAACGAAAGCGCCGCCGCCAGCGGGTTCACGGCGAGCGAGAGCTCCAGCAGCGACAGCGCCGCCAGCACGCAGCCGAAGGTGAGCGCAGCGCGCGGTGAGACGCGGCCCGAGGGGATCGGGCGCGTGGCCGTCCGCGCCATGCGCGCGTCGATGTCGCGGTCGAACCAGTGGTTGACCGCCCCGGCTCCGCCCGCGGACAGGTAGCCGCCGAGGCACGTCAGGGCCACCAGCACCGGCGAGGGGTCACCCGCCACGTACATGGTGGCGATCGTGGTCAGCAGCAGCAGCGACTGAACCTTCGGCTTGGTCAGCTCGGCGTAGTCGCTCAACAGGCGGCGCAGCTGCGCCGCCCGGCCGTCCGCGCGCAGCTCGGGCACGAAAGCCGCGCTCGGCGCCTTGATCGCCGGGGCCCCGCCGGTGGGCGGCGCGGCGCTCATCTACACGCCCACCTGCGTGGCGCCCGCGGGCACCGTGGCGGCGCCTGGCGCGCCCGTCGTGCTGGTGCGCCGCTCCACCTCACGGCGGATGTCGCGCATCGGTTCGGAGCTTCGCACCTGGGGGATCACGTCGAAGTTGTTGGCCGGCGGGGGCGAGGTGGTGAACCACTCCAGCGTGTTCGCGCGCCACGGGTCCGGTCCCGCGATCGCGCCGTGCTTCAGGCTGCCGGCCACGTTGACGATCGTCGCCAGCACGCCCACCGCGATGATGAACGAGCCGCCTGTGGAGATCGCGTTGTAGAGAGCGAGGTGGCCCACGTTGTCGTACTCATAAACGCGCCGGGGCATCCCGTCAAGTCCGATTACGTGCTGGATCAGGAACGTGACGAGGATTCCGAGCACCATCAGGCCGAAGCTGATGCGCCCCAACCCCTCGCCGAGCAGGCGGCCGGTGATCTTTGGGAACCAGTAGTAGATCGCCGCGAAGATCGTCAGCAGCGACCCGCCCAGCAGCACGAAGTGCAGGTGCGCCACCACGAAGTAGGTTTCGTTGACCTGCCAGTCGATCGGGAACGTCGCCAGGAAGATCCCGGAGAGCCCGCCGATCAGGAACACCGCCACCGCGCCAACACAGAACAGCAGCGGCGTCTTGAACTCGATCGTCCCGCGCCACAGCGTGGCCACCCAGTTGAGCACCTTGACCCCGGTGGGCACCGCGATCAGGTAGGAGCTGATCATCACGAACACGAGGATTGCGGCGGGCACGGGCGCGGCGAACATGTGGTGGGCCCACGTGAGAAAGCCGAGGAAGGCGATGGCCACGGTGGACGCCGCGATCGCCTTGTAGCCGAAGATGGGCTTGCGCGCGAACACCGGCAGGATCTCCGAGATGATCCCGAAGCCAGGCAGCACCATGATGTAGACCTCGGGGTGGCCGAAGAACCAGAACAGGTGTTGCCACAGAAGCGCCGAGCCTCCGTTGGCGGGATCGAAGAAGTGCGTGCCGAAGTGGCGGTCGGTCAGCAGCATCGTCACCGCGCCCGCGATCACCGGCATCGCGAAGATGATCAGCACCGAGTACACGAGGATCGTCCATATGAACAGCGGCAGGCGCCCCCAGCTCATGCCGCGCGCGCGCATGTTGGCGATCGTGGCGTAGAAGTTGATCGCCCCGAGGATCGAGGAGAGCCCGGTCAGGTGGATCAGGTAGATCCACGCGTCCTGCCCGCCGCTGGGCGAGTAGACCGCGTTGGCCAGCGGCACCACGCTGTTCCAGCCGTCTTCCGGCGGGTTGAAGAAGATGGAGGCATAGAACACGATCCCGCCCGCCAGCAGCAGCCAGTAGGAGAGCGCGTTCAGGCGCGGGAAGGCCATGTCCCGCGCGCCCACCATCAGCGGCACGAAGTAGTTGGCAAGGCCCGCCATCATCGGCACCACGAACAGGAAGATCATCGTGGTGCCGTGCATCGTGAACAGCTGGTTGTAGGTCGCGGGCGTGACCAGCGAGTTGTTCGGCGAGCCCAGCTGCAGGCGCATCATCAGCGCCTCCACGCCGCCGAGGCAGAAGAACACGAACGTGGTGACCATGTACATGATCCCGATCCGCTTGTGGTCGGTCGTGGTGACCCAGCTCGTCCAGCCGCGAGCCTCGCGCTCGGCGCGGTGAGCCGTGACCTGGGGGACCGGGGCTACGTAGGTGGCCATTGGTGCGGTGGTCTCCTCGATTGTCCTAGGGGTTTTCAACCTGGCCGGCGCCGATCTGCGCGCCGAGCTTGGCGCGGGCCATGTGCGCTTCGGCGTTGGCCTGCGCGATCAGCTGCTTCTGATTGGCCAGCCACGCGTCGAACTGCGCCGGCGGCACCGCCTTGACGTCCGCGATCATGCGCGCGTGGCCGCGCCCGCACAGGTAGGCGCACTGGCCGCGGTAGATGCCGGGCTTTGAGATCTTGAACCAGGTGTAGCTGTGGTAGCCGGGCACCGCCTGGAACTTGCCGCCGAGTTCGGGGATCCACCAGGCGTGCACCACGTCCGCCGAGACGATGTCCAGCGTGACCGTGGTGTTGGTTGGCACCACCATCTCCTCATAGGAGTAAGGAGCACCGAGCCCATCCGGTTCGGTGGCCCCCGGGTACACGTACTGCCAGATGTACTGGCGACCGATCACCTGGATGTTGAGCGCTTTGCCGTTCGGCGGCAGCTTGCGGTCCGCGCTCGCCACGAGCTGCCCCGAGCTCGCCGCCAGCGCGTCGCCTTCGGGGCCCGAGTTGGGGGGGTTCTCGATCGAGGACAGCTTGGCGAAGGTGATCACCGCGAGCGCCACCAGGATCACAGCGGCCGCAGTCGTCCAGCCGATCTCAAGGCGCGTGTTGCCGCGGATCTGCGCGGGCACCGCGCCCTTGCGCGCGCGGAACTTCACGAGCGCGTAGATCATCGCTCCCATCACCGCCACGAAGATCACCAGCGAGATGTAGAGCAGGATCTTGTAGAGGCTGTCGATCTGGTTCGCGTTGGGCGAGCCACCCGACAGGGGCGTGAAGAAGGCGAGCATTGAGGGAGTGGCGTGGCCCAAGGCGGCGGGGATTCTATTCAGGCCCGGACGGGATGCGCTTTGATGGCGTTTGCCACGAGAGCTCAGCTGCCGGCGAACCGGGGTGGCCGCTTCTGTGCGAATGCCATCGCGCCCTCCAGGAAATCGTCGCTGCCGGCCATCTCCTGCTGGACCCGCGCCTCCAGCTCCAGCTGCTCATCCATGCGCGCATAGAGCCAGTTGTTGAGCTGGCGCTTGGTGCCCGCGTAGGAGCGCGTGGGGCCCGCCGCCATCCGCGCCGCCAGCGAGCCCACCTCCTCCAACAGCTGCTCGTCGGGGACCACGCGGTTGATCAGCCCCCACTCCAGTGCCCGGGCAGCCGGCAGGCGCTCGCCCAACATCGATAGCTCGGTGGCCCGCGCCATGCCGATCCTGGTCGGCAGGAACAGCGAGGAGCCGCCGTCGGGCACCAGGCCGATGTTGACGAAGGCCAGTAGGAAGTAGGCGCTCTCCGCGGCCACGATCAGGTCGCAGCACAGTGCAAGCGAGCAGCCGATGCCCACCGCCGGGCCGTTGACAGCCGCGATCACCGGCTTTGGCATCTCGCGCACCGCGTGCATGATCGGGTGGTAGCGCTCGGTCAGCGTGCGGTAGACGTCCGGGCGCCCCTCCGGCGTGACGTGGCCACCGCTGATGTCCTTCAGGTCCGCTCCCGAGGAGAACGCGCGGCCCGCGCCGGTGAGGATCACAGCGCGCACCGCATCGTCTGCTGCGGCGTTGCGCAGGGCCGAGAGCAGGTCGGCGCCGAACTGCGCGTTCCACGCGTTCAGCGCCTGCGGGCGGTTCAGCTCGATCGTCGCGGTCCCGTCGGCGAGGCCTACGTTGACCGTCTCGAGCTCCATCGTGGGCTCGCTCATGGCTCTCCTCTCATCGTGCGCGGTGATGGTCGCGGGCGGCGCAACTCGCTTTGCCGCCGTCCGCTGCGCGGAGATCCTATGGTGTGGAGTATGAGACAGCCTGTCGTCGCCATCTGCGCCGCGCTCGAGCGCGCGCGCTGGGGGGTGTGGGACCAGCCCGCCGCGCTGCTGCCGCTCAGCTACGTGGAGGCCGTGCAGCGCGCCGGGGGCATCGCCGTGCTCCTCCCGCCGGACCCGCGCGTAGTGGCCCACCCAGATCGGTTGCTCGAGCTGATCGACGGCCTGATGCTCGCCGGCGGCGCCGACATCGACCCCGCCTCCTATGAGCAGGAGGCCCACCCGGAGACCATCGACACGGTGCTCGAGCGCGACGTGTTCGAAATCGCGCTCACACGCGCGGCGATCGAGCGCGACATCCCCGTGCTGGGCATCTGCCGCGGCATGCAGCTGATCAACGTCGCGCGCGGCGGCACGCTGCTGCAGCATCTTCCCGAGCACGTCGGCCACGAGGAGCACCGGCGCGTGCTCGGGTCCTTCGACGGCGCCGATCACGACGTGCTCCTGGCAGAGGGCTCGCTCGCCGCGCTCGCAGCCGGGGAGTCCGCGCACGCCACCAAGTCCCACCACCACCAGGGCGTCGATGAGCTCGGCGAGGGCCTCATCGTGAGCGGCCACTCCACGCTCGATCAGCTGCCCGAGGCGATCGAGCTGCGCGAGCGGCGCTTCGTGCTGGGCGTGCAGTGGCATCCCGAGGCCGACCCCGACAGCGCCATCATCGACGCGTTCGTGCGGGCATCCGCGGGTTCCACGAACGCCGCGGGTGCGGGGGCGGCCCCCGATTCCCGCTCGCCGCAGCTGGCCGACATCTGATCTGCGCGATCTCGCCTCGCGCTGTCCGCCCGCGCGCCGGGCGAGCGCCAGGGCGCCCATATACTCACGGCCAGTGCGGGTGTCGAGGGCGATCAGAACAGCCGCCTGGGGGATGGTGGTGGCTGGAGCCCTCGCGCCGCTCGTGCGCCGTCGTGTGAGCGCGCCTCCGCTGGCGATGCAGGCGGTGGCCTACGCGGCGCCGCTCGGGCTGTGCGTGGCGATGCGGCGCTCGCGCACCCGCGACGTGGCCTGCTGTGGGCTGCAGATGTGGGCCTACCTGGCCGCCTACAAGTCCCCCCACGACGACGTGGAGGCCCAGGCCGCGAGGGTGCACGTGCGCTACCCGATCGTGGCCGACCGCCTGCTCGGGCTCGGCGAGCTGCCGAGCGTGCGCCTGCAGGGCTCGCTCGCTCGGGTGGGGCCTGACGGCCCCGAATGGCGGGCGCTCGACCGTGTGCTCGTGTGGGCGCACTGGTCGTGGTTCATGGTGCCCCACGGAACCGTGGCCTACTTGCTCGCGTGCCACCCCGCGCGCTTTCCGCGCGCAGCCGCCATGACCTATGCCGTGTTCAACCTCGGCGCCGGCGTGTACTGGCTGGCGCCAACAGCTCCTCCTTGGTATGCCGCCGGCACCGAGGAGAAGACCGGCGACGGCGCCACCGAGGTGCGCCGCATGATGGTGGAGTACGGCGAGCACTTCTGGAGAGACGGCTGGGGCTCTCTCTACAGTGTGTTCGGAGGCAACCCTCTCGCTGCGATGCCCTCCTTGCATTTCGCCACATCAGTGATGGCTGCGCTCCTACTGGCCGAGGTGGGGCCGCTCGCCGGCGCGCTCGGCTCGGCCTACGCTGCCACGCTCGGCTTCGCGCTCGTGTATCTCGGCGAGCACTACGTCGTGGACCTGCTCGCCGGAGCTGGGCTCACCGTGGCCGTGCGGCGCCTGGCTCCGCATGTGGGCCCGCTGGTGTCGCGGCTGGGGGCTGCGGTCGCCGCGGTGGAGGCGATCGCACACGAGGCGAGCTGAGCGAGGGGGGATCTCGGCGGGCATGGTGCGGGGGGAGCAAGCAGAGGACAGCGCACGGGAGGCCGTCGCGCACCCGCCCGCCGCGGGCACAGGCGTCGGCCCGGGCATCGGCGCACGTGCGGGTGTGGGCGTCAGCGCAGGCGTTGCCGTGGAGCCGATGCCGCGCGTGCTGCTCACGCGCAGGCAGATCGTGGCCTCGCTGCTGTTCGTGCTGTTCAGCGTGGGCTTCCTCTACTTCGTGCTGCCGAAACTCACCGGCATCAGCACCACCGTGCACCGGATCGAGCGCGGAGACACCTGGTGGATAGCCATCGGGGTGCTGTTCGAGGTGCTCTCCTTCGCCGGCTACGTTGCGCTGTTCCGCGCGGTGTTCGTGACGCAGGACGCTCCCCCCGCAAACCGGATCGGCTGGCGCGAGAGCTATCAGGTCACGATGGCCGGCCTCGCCGCCACGCGCCTGTTCGCCGCAGCGGGCGCCGGCGGCGTGGCGCTCACGGCGTGGGCGCTTCGCCGCTCCGGCATGGAGTCCCGCCTGGTGGCCTGCCGCATGGTGGCCTTCATGGTCCTGCTCTACGTGGTCTATGCAGGCTCGCTGCTGCTCGACGGCATCGGCCTGGGCACCGGCCTGTTCCCGGGAGGCGGGTCGTTCGCCATCACGATCGTCCCCGCGATCGTGGCCGGGGTGATGTTCGCCGCCGCGGGCGCGGTTGCGCTGCTGCCGGGCGACATCGAGCGGCGCCTGGAGCGCTGGGCCTCGGGCTCCGGGCGCCTCGCGCAGTGGGTGGCCAGGGCCGCCACCGTTCCGGCGCTCGCCGCGAGCGGGGTGCGCACCGCGATCGGGCGGATCCGCGCTCGCGAACCAGGGCTGCTGGGCGCGCTGGCGTGGTGGGGCTTCGACATCAGCGTGCTGTGGGCGATGTTCCACGCCTTCGGCTCCCCGCCGCCGTTCACCGTCATCTGGATGGCCTACTTCGTGGGCATGCTAGGCAACCTGCTGCCGCTGCCCGGCGGGCTCGGCGGGGTGGAGGGAGGCATGATCGGCGCGCTCGCCGCGTTCGGCGTGGACGTCAACCTGGCCGTGCTGGCCGTTCTGTCCTATCGTGGGATCGCCTTCTGGCTGCCTACGCTCCCCGGGGCGGTGGCCTACCTGCAACTGCGCCGCACGGTCGCGCGCTGGCGCGACGAGGAGAGCGCTGCCAGCGCCTCCGCCGCGCGCGGCGGGGCCGAGCCTGCGGGTGCGCTCCAGGGCTCCTGAAGGCGAAAAACCCCAATGGGCGTGCTACACTTTACAAAGTAAAGCGATTGGAGACGGATACCAGATGAGCGACGTTGAGAACGTAATCATCATCGGCAGCGGCCCCGCCGGCTACACGGCCGCGCTGTACACCGCGCGCGCCAACCTCCATCCGCTCGTGATCGAGGGCTTCGCCTGGGGCGGGCTGCTGCAGCAGACAACCGACGTGGAGAACTACCCCGGCTTCCCCGACGGCGTGATGGGCCCCGAGATGATGCAGAAGTTCCGCGAGCAGGCCGAGCGCTTCGGTGCACGCCTGCTGACCGAGCAGGCCGACCGCGTCGAGCTCGCCGAGGAGCCCGGCGGCGTGCACCGCGTGTGGGTGGGCGACACCGAGTACCAAGCGCGCACCGTGGTGCTGTCGATGGGCGCCGAGCACAAGAAGCTCGGAGTCTCCGGCGAGGAGGAGCTGGCCGGCCGCGGGGTGAGCTACTGCGCCACCTGCGACGCCGCCTTCTTCAAGGGAGCGCCCACCATCATCGTCGGCGGCGGCGACTCCGCCATGGAGGAGGCCATCTTCCTCTCCAAGTTCGCCTCCAAGGTGATCGTGGTTCACCGGCGCGATGAGTTCCGCGCATCGAAGATCATGCTCGAGCGCGCGCGGGCCCAGGACAACATCGAGTTCCTCACCCCCTATCGCGTGAAGGAGTTCGTTGCCGGCGACAGCGGCGCCCTCGGCCACGCCACCCTCGTCAACGTGGAGACCGGGGAGGAGCGCGACGTCATGATCTCCGGCACCTTCATCGCCGTCGGGCACGAGCCCCAGTCGGAGCTCGTCAACGGCCAGATCGACATCGACGAGAACGGCTACGTGGTCACCGAGGGGCGCTCCACGCGAACCAATCGCCCGGGCGTGTTCGCCGCAGGCGACCTCGTGGACCACACCTACCGGCAGGCCATCACCGCCGCCGGCTCGGGCTGTCAGGCCGCGCTTGACGCGGAGTGGTACCTGCGCGACACCCCAGGCGTGCCCGTCCCGGTGGGGATGCCGCTGGGCGATCCCGCCGAAGCGCAGTGGGCCCCGCTCGCCGACGGCTAGCGCTGAGCCCGGCTGGAGCGCCGAGCGGTCGCCGCGCCGACGGAGCGCGCTGAGCGCGCGGCTCAGTCCGGGTACTCGTGGAAGCCCGCGCCGGTGGCGCGCCCCAGGCGCCCATCCGCTGCCAGGCGGCGCAGCGCGGGCGCCACGCGGTAGCGCTCCTCGCGATACTCGCGCCAGAGCGCGTCCAGCACGGCCACCACGTGGTCCAGGCCGATCGTGTCCGCCCACTCCAGCGGGCCGCGTGGGTGGCTGAGGCCCAGCACCATTCCCAGGTCGATGTCGCGGGCGCTGCCCACGCCTTCGCCGAGCGCAAACGCCGCCTCGTTGACGAGCTGGCACACGATCCGTCCCAACACGAGGCCAGGCGCGTCGCCCACCCACGCCGTGTGCAGGCCGAGCGCCGCAAAGAAGCGCTCCGCGCGCTGGGCCGCAAGCGGCGAGGAGCCCTCGCCGCGGGTCAGCTCCGCCAGCCTCGCCTGGCCCAACGGCGCCAGCACGTGAAAGCCCACCGCACTCCCGCCCGGATCGAGCGTGCCGAGCGAGCCCCGCGCGCACAGCAGCAGATGCGCTCCGCCCTGTCCCTGCGATGAGCGACGTGCCTCCACCGCGCCGCGTGTCGCGGACTCCGGCTGCGCCAGCTCGCAGTCGATGAACAGTGCGGGCAACGCGTCGCCCAGCGGCGCGCCCGCGCCACGCACCTCATAGCCGGCCGCCCGTGCCGCCGCCGCGAGCTCGGACGCGAGCACGCCCTCACCGGCGATCACCACCACGCCCTCAGCGTGCCGGTCTGCCGCCTCCACGCTCGTGTCTGCGCCCTCGCCGGGCGCAGGCGGATCCTCGGGCCGGTGCGGCTCCCCGGCGGCGTAGCGGTAGTAGCCGCGCCCGCTCTTGCGGCCGTGCAGCCCAGCGGCCGCGTAGCGCGCAGCGATCGGCGAGGGACGCCAGCGCGGCTCGCCGAAGCTCTGCGAGAAGAAGCTCTTTGAGATCTCAAAGCCCACGTCCACGCCCACCAGGTCCATCAGCTCGAAGGGGCCCATCGGGAAGCCGCCCTCCATCCGGCAGATGCGGTCGATCGTCTCGACGTCGGAGATCCGCTCCTGCAGAAGCCGCAGCGCCTCCAGGCCAAACGGCCGGTTGCAGCGGTTCACAAGGAAGCCCGGCCCGTCAACCGCGCGGATCACCGTCTTGCCCATCGCCTCGCCGGTGGCGTGCGCCAGGTCCATCGCGCCTGGCGCGGACTGCTCGCCCGCCACCACCTCGAGCAGCCGCATCACCGGCGCGGGGTTGAAGAAGTGCATCCCCACCACGCGCTCCGGGTTGGTGGCAGCCGCCGCAATCGCGGTCACCAGCAGCGAGGAGGTGTTGCTGGCCAGCACGCAGTCCGCGGCCACGATCTCCGACAGGCGCGCGTAGAGCTCGTGCTTGAGCTCAAGGCGCTCGGGCACCGCCTCGATCACCAGCTCGCAAGGCGCGAGCGCTGAGAGCTCAGCCACCGTGCTCACCCGCTCGGCCGCCGCCGTGGCCTCCTGTTCGCTCAGCCTGCCTTTGCTTGCTTCGCGGCGAAGGCCATCGAGGATCCGCTCGCGGCCCTTCTCCAGGGCCTCGGGGATCGGGTCATACAGCAGCGTCTCCGCGCCCGAGCGAGCAGCCAGCTGCGCGATGCCCGCGCCCATCGTGCCGGCGCCCAGCACGCCGATCACGCTCGCCGCGCGACCCTCCCGGCCGGCGGAGCCGGCCCCATCATCATCCTCTCCGGGCGTTGGCTCGGGCATCGCCTGGTCCTTCGCGCGCGCTCAGGCGGGCACGAGCGCGTTCACGCCCGTCATCGCGCGGCCGATGATCAGTTTCTGGATCTGCGAGGTGCCCTCATACAGGGTGGTCACGCGCGCGTCGCGGTAGTAGCGCTCCACCGGATGGTCGTCCACGTAGCCCGCGCCACCGTGCACCTGGATCGCCAGGTTCGCGCACTCCAGCGACGCCTCCGTCGCGTGCAGCTTCGCCACCGAGGTCTCCAGGGTGTTGGGACGCCCCTGGTCCTTCAGCCAGCCCGCGCGCCACACCAGCATCCGCGAGGCCTCGGTCTTCAGCACCATGTCGGCGATCATCGCCTGCACAAGCTGGAAGCTCGCAATCGGCCGGCCGAACTGTTCGCGCTCCTTGGCGTAGCGCACCGACTCCTCAACGCAGCCCTGGCAGATGCCCACGCACCCTGCCGCCACCGAGTAGCGACCCGAGTCCAGGTTGGACATCGCCACTTTGAAGCCGCCGCCCACCTCGCCCAGCACGTCCTCGTCAGACACCTCCACGTCTTCCAGCGAGATCGACCCCGTGTCGGATGCCGCCAGGCCCATCTTGTGCTCGATCGTCTGCGCCGTGTAGCCCGGCTGGTCGGTGTCCACGATGAAGCACGCGATGCCCTTGTGACCGAGCGCCGGGTCCGTCTGCGCGAAGATCAGCGCCACCTTCGCGTAGTTGGCCATCGAGATCCACATCTTCGAGCCGTTGAGCACCCAGCCGGTGTCCGTCTTGCGCGCCCGCGTCTTCTGGTTGGCCGCATCCGAGCCCGTGTCCGGCTCGGTCAGGCCGAAGCAGCCCAGCCACTCGCCCGAGCACAGCTTCGGCAGGTACTTGCGCTTCTGCTCCTCGGTGCCCCACTTCAGGATGCCCGAGCACACCAGCGAGGTCTGCACCGAGATCACCGTGCGGATCGCCGAGTCGCCGCGGCCGATCTCCTCCACCACCAGGCCGTAGCTGAGGTAGTCAAGGCCCGCCCCGCCGTACTCCTGCGGCACGATCGCGCCCAGGTAGCCCTGGTCGGCCACCTTGCGCACCAGCTCCACGTCGAAGTGGTGGTTGCGCGCGTTTTCCCTGGACTGCATCACGATCTCGCGGTCGGTGAACTCGCGCGCCGTCTGCTTAATCAGGCGCTGCTCATCGGTCAGCTCGAAGTCCATCGCGCTCCTTCTCGGGTTGTGGGGACGGTTGTGCGGGGTGCCGGCGGTGTGTGGTGCGAAATGCAGTGCGGAGTGCGTTGCGGAGGTGAAAGGGATGTGAAGCGGGTGTGAAGGGGGTGGGCATTCAGCTCTTGGAGTGCTGTATCACCATTGCTATACAGCACCAAGCTTCGGTGTGGTCCAGGGCGCAAGCACTCGTCTCTCGATCTCCTCCGCAATGCCCTCGATCGGCAGCCGCTCCTGCGCCAACGAATCACGGTCACGCAGGGTGACCGTACGGTCCTCGAGGCTCTGGTGGTCGATCGTAAGGCAGAACGGGGTGCCGATCTCGTCCTGGCGCCGGTAGCGGCGGCCGATGGCGCCGCCCGCGTCGTACTCCGACTGCACGCGCCCGCGCAGCGTGTGGTGGACCTCGCGCGCCAGCTCGGGCTGTCCGTCCTTGCCCACCAGCGGCAGCACCGCAGCCTTGATCGGCGCAAGGCGCGGATGCAGCCGCAGCACCGTGCGCTGCTCGCCCTCGCCGGTGCCCTCACGGGCCACTTGTTCCTCGTCGTAGGCGTCCACCATGAACGCCAGCGTGGCGCGGTCCGCGCCCGCGGCAGGCTCGATCACGTGTGGTACGTAGCGCTCGCTGGTGGCCTGGTCGAAGTACTCGAGCTTCTGGCCCGAGAACTCCGTATGGCGCGTGAGGTCGAAGTCGCCGCGGTTGGCGATGCCCTCGAGCTCCGACCAGCGCGGCTCTCCGCCCGCCGCGGTGGAGGGGAACAGGTATTCCACATCGCTGGTCGCCGAGGAGTAGTGCGAGAGCTCATCGGCGTCGTGCGCGCGCAGGCGCAGGTGGTCCGGCCGGATGCCCAGCCGCACGTACCAGCTCTCGCGCTCGGCCAGCCAGTGCTCGAACCACGTCTGCGCCTCAGCCGGGGGCACGAAGAACTCCATCTCCATCTGCTCGAACTCACGCGTGCGGAAGATGAAGTTGCCCGGCGTGATCTCGTTACGGAAGGACTTGCCCACCTGGGCAATGCCGAACGGCGGCTTCTTGCGCGAGAACTGCAGCACGTTCTTGAAGTTGATGAAGATGCCCTGCGCCGTCTCCGGCCGCAGGTAGGCGGTCGCGCCCGACTCCTTCACCGGGCCGATGGTGGTCTCGAACATGAGGTTGAAGTCGCGCGCCTCCGTCAGGTCGCACTCCTCCGCCTCGCCAGGGTGCTTGGACGGTTTGCGCCCGCACTGCAGCTCGGCGAGATGGTCCGCGCGGAAGCGCTGGCCGCACGTACGGCAGTCCACCAGAGGGTCCGTGAAGCCCTCCAGGTGGCCCGAGGCCTCCCACACGCGCGGGTGCTGCAGGATCGCGGAGTCGATCGCCACGATGTCGTCGCGCTCCTGCAGCATCGCGCGCCACCACTCGTTCTTCACGTTGGTCTTCAGCAGCACGCCGTAATGGCCGAAGTCGTAGGTCGAGCCCACGCCGCCGTAGATCTCCGAGGAGGGGAAGATGAAGCCGCGCCGTTTGGACAGCGACACGATCTTGTCCATCGTGACCGCATCGGCCCCGCGCGCAGGAGCAGGCTCAGCCACGCGCGTGGCCCGCTTCTCTGGGCATGAGGTGACCGTTGCCGTCCAAGATGAGTCCTATCGTCGTGTGCGCACGTGGATGCCCGAGGTCGCCGGGCTCCACCCCGGCGGCGATCATAAGCGAGGCGGGCGCGGGGCGGGCGCATGCGGGTGACCGGCGTGTCTCTCTCCCGGAGGCGTCTACGATCACGTTGGGCATGAGCACCCCCCAAATGGACGGTTGTTCGACTCGCCGCGCTGCGGGTAAAGGGGTACAGGGCCAACGCCGATTGGAGTGATGTCTATGGGTGGGAATGGAACCTTCAGGCTGGGCGAAACGCGCCCAGGCACCGACGCCGGCGAGGCCGCCGGGAGCACTCCCGAGGCCGAGCGCCAACCGCCGCCGCGCTCTGGCGCGGCCTTCACGATCGGCCAGCGCGAGCTCGAGGATCGCACCAGTCTCGTCACTGTCGAGGGCGAGCTCGACCTCGCCTCGGCGCCGAGCCTGAAGTGGACGCTCACCGACGTCGTGCGCGCGGGCGCGCGACGTCGGGTGGTGGACCTCTCGCCCGTCACGTTCATCGACTCCACCGCCCTGGGCGTGCTCGTGGCCGTCCACCGGAGCCTACCCGTGGGCTCGCGGCTGGCGCTCGCCGGCGCTGAGGCCGAGGTGCTCAACATCTTCGAGCTCACCGGGCTGGACTCAACCTTCGACATGTACCCAACGCTCGATGACGCGCTCGCGTGGGTCCGCGAGAGCGAAGCTGCGACTGGTTGATGGCGCCGGCAGCGCGCGCAGCCCGGGTCCCCCGGAAGCCGCTCATCGGCGCGGCGGTCACCGCCTCCATACTCTGCCTCGCCCCCGGCTTCACTGCAGCCACCGCTGCAACCGCCGCCGCCGTTCACTCGCACCCCGCGAAGCCCGGTCGCGCCCACTCCACGCCCGGACAGCCCGGCGCACCCGCGCCGGCGCCTGCGCCGCCCGCGTCGCCCACGGGCCGCCAGCAGGCGCCGGGGGCGCAGGGAGAAGGCGGGAGCCAGCCGCAGCCCTCCGCGCAGGGCCGGCACAAGCACAGGCACGACCCGCGCGGGGGCGAAGGCTCAACCCGGGAAGGCTCCGCCACCGGCAGCAGCGGGGGCGGGAGCGGAAGCGGCGAAGCGGGCGCGCCGGAAGCGCAAGTGCCCGGAGCCGCCCAGGGAGGGGCGAGCGCACAGCGTGCGCGCCGCCCGAGAGCTCACCACAACAGGCCCAAAGAATCCAAGCGCGGTCTGGCAACGCCGCACGCGCCCGCGGCGCCGGCCGCGGCCGCGGTCGCAGCATCTGCGCCGGCGGCGGTGCCTGCGGCGGTTGCCCCCTCGGTGGCGCCCGCGTCGAGCGCCGCTGCCACCCCCGCCGTCGCCGCCACGCCGGCCGCCACGGCTAAGCCGCAGGCGTCCTCCGGTAGCCCCTCGCGCCGCTCTCACGCTCGGCGGCGCGGCGCGGCGCCGGCCCCCCGCGCCACGCTTGCGGCCCCGTCGGCGGCGGGCACGGTGAGCGTCGCAGCCACGCCCACGCCCGCTCCCGCGAAACGGCAGCCCGCCCGGCACGCGAGCCCCGCGCGCTCGAGCGAATCGCCGCTGGTGAAGACCGTCACGCGCATCATCAACGTGGTGCCGCCGTTGATGCGAGTGCTGATCGTGGGGCTCATAGCGCTCGCGCTCGCGCTCGCTGCGAGCTCGCGCCTGGTCGCCCTGCGCGCGCGGCGGCTCGCTCGCCAGCGCCAGCAGCTGCTCGAGGACGTGGGGCTGCTGCAGACTGCGCTGCTGCCGCCGCTGCCGGCCCGGCTCGGCCCGGTGGGCACCTCCGCCGCATATCGCCCGGCCTCCGGCCCCGGCGCCGGCGGCGACTTCTACGACGTGTTCGCGCTCGGCGACGGCCAGCTGGCGGTGATCGTGGGCGACGTGTCCGGGCACGGCCGCGAGGCGCTGCCGCACACCACCCTGGTGCGCTTCACCCTGCGCGCCTACCTCGAGGCGGGTCTCTCGCCGCGAGCGGCCCTGCAGACGGCCGCGCCGGTGCTCGAACGCCAGCTCGGCGACTCCTTCGCCACCGTGGTGCTGGCCACCTACAACCCGCGCGAGCGCGTGCTCGTGTACGCCTGCGCGGGTCATCCGCCGCCGCTGGTGCTCGGAACGGACTCGATCGTGCCGATCACCGTGTGCTCCGCGCCGCCCATCGGCGTGGGCCACCCGACCGGCACCCGCCAGAGCACGGTGTCGATCCCCGGCTCCGCGCTGGCCTGCTTCTACACCGACGGCGTGATCGAGGCGCGCGTCTCCGGCACGCTGTTCGGCGTAGACCGGCTGGAGTCGGTGCTGGCGGGCCTCGGCGCCGAGGCCACCGCCTTGACGCTTCTGGACCGTGTGGCTGAGGAGTGCGACAGGCGACCCGACGACATGGCCGCATGCTTGCTGCGCATGGAGGGGCAGCCTGCCGCCCCGCTCGTGCAGGTCGAGGAACTCGAGCTGGACGGCCGCGATCTCGGAGGCGACCGCGCCGAGCGCTTCCTGCTGGCCGGCGGAGTGCACCCGGCCGAGGTGTCCGCAGCGGTCGCCGCGACGCGCCGCGCGCTCACGCGCCACGGCCGCGTGGTGCTCGAGGCGCATGTCGGCGAGGAGGAGCCGAGGATCGTGGTGCGCCCGCAGAACGTGGCCACCCTTCAACCCCCGCCGTCGCTGGAGGCGGCAACCGCCAGAGGAGGCTCCAGATGAACACCTCGCCCGCCCCCGACCTAGACACCGCGATGGTGCTCGGCATCGCCGCAACCGCGCTGCCCTTCGCCCGCTCGCCCGAGGACCAGGCCGAGCACTGGCTGCGGATCCTGCGCATGCACGGCGACGCCGGAGTGGCGCTGCAGGCGCTGGGCGTGAGCGAGGCTCCGCTGGAAGCCGGTGAGAGCGGCGGCGCACGCGAGCGTGGCGCCGCCGAGGAGAGCCACCCCGACGTGGTCCAGGCCGTCACCGAACAGGCGGTGCGCGTGGCCGCGCACCGCGATGCCCAGGTCGTTGGCGCCGGTGACGTGCTGGTGGCCGTGATGTACGTGTATGGCGCCGACTTCGACCGCGTGCTGCGCATCCACGGCACCGACCACGATGAGGTGCTCGAGCGCCTCGGCATCGAGATGCCCGCCGACGCCGAGCTCTGAGCCGCCGGCGATCGCCACGTAAGATGCCGCGCGGTGGCGCGCATCCTGATCGTGGGCGGGGGCTGCAGGGGCAGAGAGCTTTGCGCTGCGCTCGTTGGCGAGGGGCACGCCGTGCGCATCACCACGCGCGGCGAGGCTGGCAGGCCCGCCATCGAGGCAGCTGGCGCCGAGTGCTGGATCGGCACGCCCGACCGGCTCGCCACGCTGCGCGGCGCGCTCGAGAACGTGACCGTCCTCTGCTGGCTGCTGGGCTCCGCCGCGGGATCCTCGCAGGAGCTCGAGGTCCTTCACTCCACGCGTCTTGAGTTCTTCATCACGCAGGCCATCGACACCACCGTTCGCGGCTTCGTGTACGAGGCCGCCGGCACCTCCACCCCCGCGGCCATCCTTGCCGAAGGCGAGCGCTGTGCGCGAGCGCTGCTCGAGCACAACGCGATCCCCGCAGCGTTCCTCAGACGCGACCCCGTCGATCGCGAGGCCTGGCTGGAGGAGGCCCACGCTGCGGTGGGCTCACTCTTGTCAGCCGGCTGAGCGAGTCTGTTGTCAAGCCTGCTGGGGATCCTTCCGATGATGTAGACAAGATGGCTACCGACCGCTCCAGATACGGCCTCCTGGTGGCGGCGATCGGCGCGGTGCTGCTGGTGGTCTCAGTGTTCCTGCCGTGGTACGGGGTGGGCTTCACTGCGAGCGGCATCGCCGAGATGCAGCGCTTCGGCCAGCAGGTGATCTCCCAGTACGGAAACGCCACCCTGCAGGGCTACGCGGCGCCGCTTCACGCCAACCTGGGCTCGCTCGCGGGCCAGCAGTTCGCTGCGGTCAGCGCACACCAGGCGCTCGAAGTGATCAGCGTGGTGCTGCTCGCGCTCGCCGGTCTCGCGCTCGTGGACGCGCTGTTTCCACTCGTGCGCACAACCAGCCTCCCCGACGGTGCCGGTGCATCGTTGGTGCTGCTCGGCAGCGTGGCCAGCGCGTGCGTGCTCTACCGCATGTTCCATCCCCCAACCCCCGCCGGTGGGATCGTGTCGTTGTCGTTGCGGGAGGGCGCCTGGCTCGCGCTGCTGGGGTCGCTGGCGATGCTCGCGGGCGGCATGTGGCCACGCGTGCGCCAGCCGCGCGGCGCGTTGGACACGCGTGTGGACAGCGCCTGGTCGGGCCTGTCCGGCTGGACGCCACAGCGCTGAGCTTCAGCGCAGCGTGAGCGAGCCGCCCTCGCGGCTCTCCTGCAGGCGCTCGAGCAGGTGCTCGATGATCCGCGCTGTGGCGCCCCAGATGAGATGGTCGTCCACCACATAGGCGTCCGTCTCGAAGGAGATCCCGCGACGTTCCATGCGCGTGCGCGTTCTGCCCGCCTCGAGCGCTGCCAGCGGCAGTTCCAGCACCGCGTCCACCTCTCGCGCCGATGGGCTCCACGTCATCCCCGCCGGGATCGTGCCCACGAACGGATGGATCACGTAGTTGGTTGCGAACGTGGACACCGCAGGCAGCGCGCCCAGCAGCACCACCTCCGAGCGCGGAAGCCCGATCTCCTCTTCGGCCTCGCGCAGCGCGGTGTCGCTGAGGCTGGCGTCCTCCGCGTCCATGCGCCCGCCCGGGAAGGAGATCTCGCCGGCGTGACGGCGCAGGTCCGCGCGGCGCCTGGTCAGCACCAGGTGCGCCTGCGCGGGGTCGCCGCGGGTGAACAGCGGCGCGAGCACCGCTGCGGGTATCTGCTCGCCGCCCGGCGCGGGGGAGATGCCGCCGGGCGTGGTTGACGAGCCGCTGGGCGTGGCTGAGGGAGTCCCGGGAGGGGAGGGGTCAGGCGGCCAGGTGAACGCGCTCAATGCGCTCCTGGAACATGACCTCGCCGTCGAGCGCCCGGTGCACGGGGCACTTGGCGGCGATCACCCGCAGGCGCTCCACCTGCTCCTCCGGGAGATCGTCGGGCAGGCGCATCACGAGCTCGAACTTGGTGGGGCAGCCGCGCTCGGCGGGGCTGTACTCCACGTCCACCTCCACGTGGCCGATGTCCCAGCCCTTGCGGGCCGCGTACATCTCCATCGTGATCGCGGTACACGAAGCCAGGCTCACAGCCAGCAGCTCGCGCGGGTCGGGACCGCTGTCCTCGCCGCCGGAATCCGGCGGCTCGTCCACGACGATCTGGTGGTCGCGCACCTGGACGGTGTGTTTGAGGGTGCCGCCATCACGTCGCGCGGTGGCCTTCATCCGTGTGAGCCCTTGCGGTTGAGTCATGCCGATCCCTTCAATTGGTCCCTCTTTCCTACCTATAAAACATCATACTCGCAGGTGCGGCTAGGAAAGCGGGCTGAATAGCAATCCCGTGAGCAGCTTGGGGAAGAAGTAGGTGGACTTTGGGGGCATGTTCTCGCCCGCCGCCGCCACCTCGCGCACCTGCTCCACCGGCGTGGGTCGCATGACGAAGGCGGCGTCGTACTCGCCCGAGCCCACCATCGACAGCGCCTCGTCCGTGTCGCGGGCGTAGAACAGCCCGTTGAAGTGGGCGATGTCCTCGTCGCTCAGCCCGAGCGCGTCCTTCAGCATCAGTGCCTCCAGAATGCCCGTATCCAGGCGCCGGTAGGCCTCCGAGTGGCCCGCAAGCGCCGCGTCGGCGATCGCCTGGTCCTTCAGCGTGAGGCGAAACGGGCGCTGGGAGTGGGAGTCGATATAGCCGAGCTGCAGCGGCCCGCTGCCGGGCGGCGGGGCGATCTCATCGCGCGCCACCTCCTCGATCTCGAAGTCGCGGCGCAGCGCCGCAGCGAGCGCCTGCTGGCGGGAGGCGTCCAGCCCGCGCACCAGGCGGTGAGTGGGAAACACGGTGAGGCCCGGGTCCTCGAGCGCCACCAGGCACATCAGGATGTAGCGGTGCTCGCTCTGGGGGTCAGGCCTGCTCGCGCCGTCCACCTCTGCGGCGTAGGCCTGCATAGTCTCGTAGCGGTGATGGCCGTCGGCGATCAGCAGCTCCGCATCGCGGGTGGCCGCCTGCACTGCCGCTATCGCGGAGGCGTCGGCAACGCGCCATAGCCGATGCACGGTGCCGTCGGGGTCGGTCACCTCGCCCCACGGCTGCTGCGCGGTGAACGGCGCGAGCGCGGTCCATGCGACCTGGCCGGGGTCTGAGTAGAGCGAGAAGATCGGCGAGACGTTGGCGCGCGTGGCCCGCGTGAGGCGCAGCCGGTCCTCCTTGGGACCGGGGTGCGTGCGCTCGTGAGGCCGAACCCGACCGGGGCCATACTCCTCGATGCGCACCCGGCAGAAGAACCCGCTGCGCGTGCGCCGCAAGCCGTCGGGGCCCGTGTAGTCCTGGGTGTGTGCCCACACCGCCGGCTCGCTGTCGCGGGTCAGCGCTCCTTGTAGCTGCCAGCTCTCAAACAGCTCGCCCGCCGCCGCGTAGGCGTCCAGCCCGCCCGACTCCGCCCTCGGCATGTCCACCGCCACAACGTTGTACGGCGAGCGCGCCAGCAGCGCCGCGCGCTGGCTCTCATCGATCACGTCATAGGGGGGCGCCACCACGTCCGCGAGTGGTCCCGCCACGGAGGAGTCGTAGTGGAGGGCGCGCAGCGGTTGGACGTCTGCCATGACGGTGGCGGAGGGTAGCACCGAGGGTGGGCGTACGAAGGCCGCCCCGACCTCTAGTGTGTTGGATACGGGACGTGGCGCAGCCTGGTAGCGCACCTGCTTTGGGAGCAGGGGGTCGCCGGTTCGAATCCGGCCGTCCCGATTGGTTCATTCAGGAGCGCAAGCCGATCGACGTGATCGCGAGCGGCGACTACGTGCAGGTCGCCGAACTTGTCTCAGCGCTCGAAGTGCTCCCTTCTTCTAGCTGCCGTGGCCTCTCCGTCGGCATACCGCCGTTCGAGTTGCCTCAGACGTCGAGCAGGAATCGCAAAGCCCGAGCGGCCTGGAACATGACCTCGCCACCCACTACGCCAAGTCGGCCGATCAGACGCTGCTCGGACACGGACTTGATGTCCTCGCACTTCGCGTAGCTCACCTCGTCGAGCCCTGAGCTTCCTCCGTCGATCTCGATGTGAGACGGCAGGCCGCGATAGGTCGTCGTGATTGGGATGACGACGACGATGCCGGCAGGGCCCTCATTCAGCGAATCGGCCGAGACGACGACGGCGGGCGCCCGCCCGACTGCTCACGGCCAACAGGGGCGCCGAAGTCGACCCGCCAGACCTCGCCCCGACGAGCGTTCACGACGAGCGATCACTCAGCGTGCCGCTCTCGATGGTGCGCTCGGCCTCGATCTCACTCCATGCGGTGGGGTTCGCGCGTAGGGCCTCGTAGCGGGAGGAGAGTTGGTCGAAGAACACGCGTCGCTCGAGTGCATCGGCGGCCTCCTCTGCGAGCTGGCTCATCGGACGGCGGCGCGCAAGCACCGACGCACCATAATCAACGCCATGACCTCGCCGTGGGCCTGGGCCCACCACCAGCCCGTTGCTAACGTCCATTCGCACCAAGTTGACCCAGAAAAGAGGAAGCGACATGGCTTTGCAGCTCGGCGACGAAGCACCCGATTTCGAGGCCCAGACGACGGAGGGACCGATCAGTTTTCACGAGTGGCTCGGCGACTCCTGGGGCGTGCTGTTCTCGCACCCAAAGGACTTCACCCCGGTGTGCACCACCGAGCTCGGCTATATGGCCGCCGCCAAGCCAGAGTTCGACCGTAGGGGCGTGAAGATCATCGGCCTCTCCGTGGACGCCACCTCCGACCACGAGCAGTGGGCGCGCGACATCGAGGAGACCCAGGGAACGGCGCCGAACTACCCGATCATCGGCGACGCCGACTTCTCGGTGTCGAAGCTCTACGGGATGCTGCCCGCGAGCACCTCCGGCGAGGCCAGCGCGCGCACCCCGGCCGACAACCAAACGGTTCGCAACGTGTTCGTGATCGGGCCCGACAAGAAGATCAAGCTGATCCTGATCTACCCGATGACCACGGGCCGCAACTTCGACGAGGTGCTGCGCGTGATCGACTCACTGCAGCTCACCGCCAAGCACAAGGTGGCCACGCCCGTGAACTGGAAGCCCGGCGAAGACGTGATCATCGCGGGCTCGGTCTCAAACGACCAGGCCAAGGAGACCTATCCGGACGGCTGGAAGGAGCCCAAGCCCTACATCCGGATCGTGCCCCAACCGAAGTAGAGGTCCCTGGGGGGATCGCGCGATGGTTGGCGCGGGGGACCTCGAGGTCGTGCGGTCGGGCGAGGGCCCGCCTGTGCTGTTCGTGCACGGCAGCGTTGTGGGCGCGGGGCGAACCTGGCGCCATCAGCTCGTGCTCGCCGCGCACTGGTCGCTGATTCTGCCCAACCGTCCTGGCTTCGGCGCGAGCCCGCCGCTGCCTCGCGGCGACTTCGAGGCCGAGGCGCCACTGTTTGCGGAGCTGCTGGGCGACGGAGCCCACCTCGTGGGTCACTCCTACGGGGCGGTGATCGCGATGTACGCCGCGGCCCTGCGTCCGCAGGCGGTGCGCTCGCTGACGCTCTCGGAGCCGGGGTGCCTGCGCGTGGCGGCCGGCGACCCCTCGGTCGATCAGCAGATCGCCCACGGCGAGCTGCTCTACAAAAGAGCGGCAGAGCTCACACCCAAGCAGTTCCTGCTCGCATTCCGCGGAGGGGTGGGATCGACGCACGACACGCCCGCCGAGCTCGACGGGGAGCTGCTGCACGGCGCCGCGCTGCTGATGGCCGAGCGACCGCCGTGGCGAGCCGATCCGCCCCTCGCCGCGATTGCGCAGGCGGGCTTTCCGAAGCTCGTGATCTCCGGCGGCCATTCGCCGGTGTTCGAGGCCGTGTGCAACGCCGTGGCCAAGCGTGTGTCCGCCCAGCGCGAGGTGATCGCCGGCCGGGGCCACACCATCCCCGCCACCGCCGGCGCCTACAACGAGCGCCTGCAGGCCTTCCTCGCCAAGGCCCAGCACGAGCGCGCTGTCGAGCGCGGCACGGTGGCGTAAGGCCCCCTCAGCCGTGGCCACAGCGCTCTGAATGTTCTAGATTGTGATGGATCTGAACTTCGTCGAGGGGGTCGGGTGAGGGCGCAGCTCACACAGCTTGTCCGCCGTCTCCCGCCTCGCCCGAAGTGGGCCCGCGGAAGGAACGCAACATGAGCAGTCCAGCGCGAGACACCACAGTGCATGACCTGATGATCGAGGCCAGCATGGAGAGGGACCGTCACCGGCTCGCGCTCACCGGCGAACTGGACCTGGCCTCCTCGGGCAACCTGGTGGAGGCGGTATCCCGGCTGTGCGCGGGCGAGGCCAAGGCGATCGTGCTCGACATCGCCGAGCTGGACTTCATCGACTCCACCGGCCTGCGGGCGATCCTGAGCAGTAGGGCGATGTGTGCTGAGACGCAGTGCGCGCTGACCCTCGTGCCCGCGCCGGCTCGCATCAAGCCGCAGGTGCGGCGCCTGTTCCAGGTGACGGGCCTGCTCGACCGGCTGCCCTTCGAGGACGAGTCCAACCGCAGCTGATCGCAAGAAAAGGGGCCCCGCGGTGGGGCGGGGACCCTTCTCCTGCGTACTGCCCGCGGAAGTGGGGGTTGCTTCGGCGGGCCGCGTGACCCGCCTCTCCCACGGGTCTGTCCCCATCACTACCCGACGAGGCTGATTTCTATTCGTGCGCGCGCTCAACCTGCGGGAAGCCGCACCGCGAAGTCGCCGCCCTCGGCGGATGAGCGCGCTTCCACATCGCCCCCGGCGGTACGGGCCAGGCGTCTCACGAGCGCGAGGCCGAGCCCCGCGCCGGGATGCTCCTCGGCGGCAGCGTCGCCGCGGAAGCCAGGTTGGAAGATTCGCTCGCTGTCTCCCGCCTGCACTCCCGGACCGTCGTCGCGGATCTCGATCGTGGCGGTGCCGTCGGCCGAGCTGATCTGCACCGTGATCCGCTCACGGGCGAACCGCGCCGCGTTCTCGAGCAGCGGCGAGAGGATCCGCTCCGCCAGGTCGGCGTGGACCGCGAGCCGCACCGGCCTGGGCGCGGTCAGCAGCACGGTCTTCCCTTCGCCGGCCAGGCCCTCGCCGAGCGGCGCGAGCGCGCGCCGGGCGACCTCCTCGGCGTCGCTGAAGGCCCGCTCGCCGGGAGAGGCCGCGCGCGCTGAGGCGAGCAACGTCTCGAGCACGCGCTGAAGGTCCTTCGCGTAGCTGCCGATCAGCTCAAGGGTGGCGCGGTACTCCTCCGGCGTGCGGGGCCCGCGGCCAGCGAGCTCCGCCTCGGCGAGGATCTTGGCCAGCGGCGTGCGCAGCTCGTGGGAGACCTCGGCGGTGAGATCGCGTTCGCGCCGCAGGCTCTGGCCAAGACGGTACAGCAGCCCGTCGAACACCGACGCGAGCGTGGTCAGCTCGTCATGCGGGTCTCCCGGGAAGAAGCGCCGCGAGAGGTCGTGCTCGCCCCACGCGGCCGCTTCGGACGTCAGCTTGGCCACCGGGCGCAATGCGCGGTGCACGAGCCAACGCGCCAGCGCCGCGATGCTCGCGAGCGTGAGCGCTCCCAGGATGAGAGATCCCACGAGCGCCGAGCGTGCCGTGCTTCGGTAGGGGGCGAGCGAGTAGGCGATCACAACCGTGCCGAGCCGATGGGAGCCCTGCGTCACGGGGACGGCCTCCATGCGCGTGCTGGTCGAGGACACGGTCGCAAACCCTCCCGACAGTCCGCTGAGGCTTTCGGCTGCCGCCTGGTTTCGTGTGTCGACCCCGGTGGGCTGCTCCACTGCCCGCCCGGCCGCGAAGATCCATGTTTGTGTGTCGGCCGCGCCCTGGTCGGGCGCCTCGATCACCACCAGCCGCCCGCCGGTGCTGCCGAGCCCGCGCAGCACCGCCGCGGCGCGCTCACGCAGCAGGTTGTCGCCATCCTCGCGCAGCCGCGCGTCGAGCACGAGGTTGAATGCCGCGATGAGCACCGCCAGCGCGATCGCCGCGCCTACCACTGCGGTCAGCGTGAGGCTCGAACGCAGACCGGAGCGCGATCTCATCCCAGCCGGTAGCCCACGCCGTGGACTGTGGCGATGGTGGGCGCGCCTGGGAGCGCGCGCAGCTTGCGCCGCAGCCGTGCGAGATACACATCGACCGTGTTGTCGTGCACGATCGCTCCCTCCGGCCACGCCGCGCGGATGAGCTTGCGGCGAGCCACCGTGCGCTCGGGCGAGGCGGCGAGCGCGCCCAGCAGCCGGTACTCCGTGGGTGTGAGCTGCACGCTGCTCTCGCCACAGCTCACGCCATGAGTGGTGGGGTCCAGCTCAAGACCCGCGCTCGTAACCGGTTGCTCGACACCCACGCGCTCGAGCACCGCTCGCAGGCGCGCCGCGAGCTCGGCGAGCGAGAACGGCTTGATCAGGTAGTCGTCGCCCCCCGCGCCAAACCCGGAGAGCCGGTCGGTGAGGGCGTCGCGGGCGGTCAGGAAGATCACCGGCGACTGGATGCCCTGCGAGCGCAGCGCCTGGCAGACGTCGCGCCCGTCAGCGTCCGGGAGCCCGATGTCGATCACCAGGCCATCGGGTGCCTGCGCTGAGACGCGCTGCATCGCTGAGGCTCCGGTGGCCGCGCCGATCGCCTCGAACCCCTCTTGAGCCAGCCCGCGCATCACGAGCTCGCGCAGCTCCGCATCGTCCTCGACGACCAGGATCAGCCCTGCAGACACAGGCGCAGTATTACGGCGCGACTACTGCTCGCGCAGGATCTCGCCGAGCGGCAGGCGGCGGATGCCGCGGCTGGCGAGCAGGGTTGCGAGCAGGGCCGCGAGGATCGCCGCACCGGCGAGGCCCCCGAGGAAGCCCCAGGGCACAGCCAGCGAGTCCGGTGGCGGGTCGAACACGTGCTGCAGGATCGCCACGAGCATCTCTGAGAGCAGCCAACCTAGGCCCATGGCCAGCGCCAGCCCGACGCCGAGGACGATGGCTGCCTCGGTCCACAGGAAGGCCGTGATCCGCGACAGCGGCGCGCCGATGGCGGCCATCGTGGCGAACTCCTGCCGTCGCTCGGAGATCCCGAGAGCCACGAACAGCGCCATCGCGGCGGCGGCGAGGATGATCGCGAAGGCCTGCTCGATGTGGCTGATGCCGGTTAGGTCAACGGTGGTGATCGAGCTGCTCGTGCGCGCGCTCTGGTCGGTGATGTTGTCCACCTTCGTCCCGAGCGAGCTGGTCGCAGCCGCCACCCTGCGCGCCACCTCGGGCGGGTTGCCACTGACCTTCGCGAAGATGACGTTGGGCCCGCCCGCGTGCGTGACCGACTCCAGATAGGCGAGGTTGGCCACCATGAAGGAGTCCTTCGGCGCTGAGGGGAACTCCTGCACGATCCCCGCCACGTGAAACGGCACCACCTTGAACCTGCCGGTGCTCTGGTCCAGCACACGCAGACGCAGCAGGTCTCCGTTGTTCAGCGAGAAGTCCACAATCGTCTCTTTGCTCACTACGATCCCGTCAGGCATCGAGCGCAGGCGGCCGAGCACCTGCTGGGCTGTGGAGTGGAGGAAGTAGGAGTCCCGCAGCGAGGTCGCCTGGCCGAACGAGGAGGCGTCGATCCCGTAGGTGTCCTGGAGATCCGGGCCCACATACGCATAGGAGTGCTCCACCCCCGTTGTGGCGCTCACGCCGGGCACGGCGGCGATCCGCTTGGCGAGGTCGTGCTTCGCGGCCACACCGGGGGGGACGGTCGCGGTCACGTCCGCGCCGAGCGTGAGCTGCGCATCCGCCTTGACCTGCTTGTTGTAGGTCGCGGAGAAGATGCCGAGGTTCACACCGAAGGCCAGCAGCAGCCCAACCACCACCAGCCCGCGGTTGATCGCCGCTCCCCGTCGCCCGGCGCTGACCAGCAGGAACGCGCGGCGGCTGCTGGCCCGGCCGCTGACGAACCGGGCGATCAGCCACGCAAGCGCGCCTCCGCGGAGCCGCACGAGCAGCAGCGTGGTTCCCAGCCACAGCAGCGCGGGCGCGAAGAACATGTACACCGACAGTGAGAGCGTGGGGTTGGAGTCGGGGTTGACCACCGCCGAGAAGCCGGTGCTCGCGGTCAGCCAGTAGATCAGGCCGCTGATGGCCAGGAACAGCAGGTCGAGATACAGCCGCTGCCACAACGGCTTGCTCTCGCGGCGCGTGCCGCGCCGGCCGGAGGCCACGCTCATCCGAAGCGATGACAGGCTCGCGCCGATGCGTGCGGCGCCCGCCCCGGCGCTGGCTAGCAGCACGCAGATTGCCCCGATCGCCAGCACGCGCCCCGTTGTCGCATGGGTGCCGCCGGTGACGAGCGCCGAGACGGCCGCGAACGCTGCCGCTGTGCCGAGCGCGCCCGCAGCCAGGCCGAGGAGCAGGCTCTCCAGGCCCGCGAGCACGAGCAGCTCGCGGCGACGGGCGCCCCTCGCGCGCAGCAGTGCGAGATCGCGACGGTCGCGCTCCACGGTTCCGAGCGCCGCCAGGTATGCGAGCCCGAGCGCGATCAGGGCACCGGGGATCGCCAACATGATGTACAGCGTCTCGGCGTACAGCGCATCGCCCGCGGCGGTATTTAGCGAGTCCGAGAGGTTGTCAACGAACTGCACGCGGCCGGGCAGCATGCGCTCGATCCGGTTGCGCGTCTGCGTGGCTGCTTCCAGCGCTGAGCTCGGGCTCCCGCCGCTCAGCGCCACGGGGTCGAGCTGCGTCTGGACCTGCCACTGCACACCGGTCTGCGCCCCCGGCTGTGCGTTTGCGCCCACGCTCGCGGCGGCGATCGTCGGCAGGCCGGGGGCATAGGTCGCTGCGAACGTGTCGATCGGCATGATCGCCACGTTGGCGGGGGGCTGGGCGGGGGCGGGGCCGAGCTGAGGGTTGAGCGGCT
>Ga0210403_10000896_pt1 | contig 29435 bp, 25 predicted proteins | sample IncBWC19MmetaG_FD_150863 | JGI IMG/M metagenome (GOLD analysis project Ga0210403, IMG submission 150863) | Forest soil microbial communities from Barre Woods Harvard Forest LTER site, Petersham, Massachusetts, United States - Inc-BW-C-19-M | ecosystem: Environmental > Terrestrial > Soil >...
AAAAGCGGACAAGCTGCAACCGGCCTGATGGTGCTCACAAACGGAGGCACCACAATTACAGCCCAGCTCGCGCCCGCGTCCTACGCCAATCCGCAGCAGGTGCAGACCACAGTCGTCGGCAGGTCCACGGCGCTGGACATTTCATTGTCGCCCGCATACGCGTTTATAGCGCAGAGTGCTACGCTAAATCTGCCTATCACGGCGCGCGTACTTTCGAACGGAGCTCCGGTCAGCGGTAAAGCTGTGAACTATTCCGTGATGAAAGGCTCGGGCTCGTTCAGCTCTGCTACCGTCATCACGGACGTCAACGGATATGCTACGAGCAACCTACAACTGGCTACCGTTACTGGCGACGTAGGAGTAAGCGCGTGCGTCGCCCCCGGGAACGCCCCATGCCAAATCTGGAACGCAACCGCGGTCCCAGTCAGCGCGTTGCGACTTCAGCCGGTCTCTGGAAACACTCAGGTCCTGGGAGTTGGAGCGGGCTTTGAGCCAGTCACTGTCCGCGTGACCGATCAGGCGACCCCGCCCGATCCAGTTCTCGGCGCGAGCGTGTTTTTCCAGTCGGTGGTCGGACGTTCGCCAGACGGCCAGCCGATTTTGTGGATAGCTCAAAGCGGAATATCGCAGCCCACGATCCCTGTCATTCTGGCGCAGTCTCAGCTAACGGTAATATCAGACGTGAATGGCTTGGCAAGCGTTCAGCCGACCGCGGACGGAATTCAGGGTCCCGTCGTGGTCTTGGGTGCAGCCGCCGCTGGGCCCGCCACGATAAATTTTCAGTTGCAGTCGTTGTTGCCAATTCCGAGTCCGTAGGATTTCGGTTGCGCAGACCCGGATGTATTTTTCGCCCGCGGCTGCTGAGCTTCGCTCGGCTGGCGCGGACGACGGCGTCAACCCATACGAAGACCGTTACTTCCCAACGCATCTCGATGTTTCTAAATTTCTGCAACAAATAACTTCCGAGATGCGTATCTACTTCAGGCCTCCATCGCATCTGACTTGGCTTACCTTTACCGGCTGAAAGCGTCCATCCTCAATGATTCTGCGTGATCTTATCGGCGATGTTCTTCGAACCTTGTGGGCGCACAAGCTGCGGACATTTCTAACCATGTTCGGTATAGCTTGGGGCATAGTCTCCATCGTGCTCATGGTTGCTGCTGGTGAGGGACTGCGTAAAGGACAAGAAGAGCAAGCCCAAACTTTAGGAAAAGATCTAATGATTGTCTTCCACGGCCGCACCAGCTTGCAGGCTGGAGGCGCGCGCGCAGGAAGAGTAGTGCGCTGGCTCGATTCAGATGTTCCCGCAATCCAAGCCGAGTCGCCGGACTGCGAGGATGCGATCCCTGAGCTCGAGCGGGGTGATATGCGCGTCCACAGTAACTACAACAATGCCGCCTTCACAGTTACCGGATCATTCCCGCCTTTTGGTTCCATTCGCAGTTTGAATGTCGGATTGGGCCGCTTCTATAACTGGGATGATCAAGCGCAATCGCGGCGAGTCGCTTTCCTCGGCACGGACGCATCCAAGCAGCTTTTTCCCGGGCGTAACCCCGTCGGCCAAAATATTTATCTGAACGACATCCCTTACGTTGTTGTTGGCGTGATGGCGACCAAGAAACAGGATTCCAGCTATGACGGCTGGGACGTGAACAAAGTGTTCATTCCTTTTTCGGCGATGCGGCGCGATTTTCCCAACAAGCCTCCGCAAACCGCCGACACTTTTGATCAACTCCTGGTTACTCCGAAATCCGTCGAGCGACATGAGGCTTGCAAGCATGAAATACGCACAGTACTAGGCCGGCTGCATAACTTCGATCCTACCGACAAAGAAGCTTGCCCCATCTGGGATACGGTTCAGGAAGCCAAAGCATTTCGCCAGATGACCGACGGAATGAAATATTTTTTAGGCGCAGTAGGCATCGTAACCCTTTTCCTTGGCGGACTCGGCGTCATGAACGTAATGATGGTTGCAGTGCGCGAGCGCACTCGCGAGATCGGCGTCCGCAAGGCGTTGGGTGCGCCCGCACACACCATTCTGCGCCAGTTTTTTATTGAGGCTCTCCTAATTGCCGCGCTTAGCGGCGCAATTGGACTGGGAGTTGCTTACGGCTTATGCGGTTTGGTGAATTTGCTGCCCATGCCTGATTTCTTTGCGGGATTATTGCCTACGTGGCAGTCGGGATTTCTTGCCTGCGGTTTGTTGGGAACGATTGCAGTGCTCTCGGCGCTCTATCCGGCAAGAAAGGCCGCATCAGTCGATCCCATCGAGGCCCTACGATTTGAGGCCGGAGGATAGCAAATTGAACCGTGCGACGATTGGTACTCCTTTGTGCACCTTCGTGTCCTCTGTGGTTTATCGCTTTTCAACGCCATGCTGATAGAGATCATTCTCGAGGCTTGGGGCGCTCTCAAGCGCAACTACACGCGCAGCCTGCTGACAATGCTAGGCATTGTCTGGGGGATCGCGACGGTCACATTGCTCATCGCATACGGCTCCAGCTTCCGGCAAATCCTGGTTGGTGGATTCGATGCTTTCGGAAAAAGCGTGGTCATTTGCTGGCCCCAACAAACCAGCGAACAACCGGGCGGACAACGAGCCGGCAAGAAAGTCGTGTTCGAAAAAGAAGACATCGACATGGTTAAAGACACGGCTCCTCTGGTGAAGCACGCCTGTCTCGAGACCGTACGCCGCCCCGGTATCGCGTACGGCGACCGTTTGGCGGGGACCGCCGCGATCCGCGGAGTTTGCCCGGAGTATGGCGAAATGCGCAACGAAGTCCCGTCCGAAGGGCGCTGGATCAGCGCCAGCGATGAACTCGAAAGGCGCAGAGTGTGCTTCCTCGGAGGCCGCATTCGAGAGCAGTTATTCAGTGGCCGTCCCGCCGTAGGAGAGATCGTGCAAATTGCAGGCGTGCGTTTCACCGTCATTGGGCTGATGGGGCGCAAGATCCAGTTGAGCAATTATTTTTCCAGCGACGATGAATCTGTATGGATCCCTTACTCGACCGCAGGCGACCTCTGGGATACGCGTTACGCAGCAGTGATGGTGTTCGAGCCCATCGCGCCGCAATATGAAAAAAAGGCAATGGCTCAAGTGCTCGCCGCTGTGGCTACGCGCCAGCAATTCTCACCGACCGACCCTAAAGCCATCCAAATGTTTGGCCGCGACGAATTCCGGCCAGTCATCGACGCGCTCACAATCGGATTGCAAGTATTGCTTGCCTTCGTAGGAACCTTAACGCTGGGTATTGGCGGCGTTGGAGTGATGAATATCATGCTGGTCTCGGTAGATGAACGCATCCGGGAGATCGGGTTACGCCGTGCTTTGGGGGCGCGAAAGCGACACATCAAATTTCAATTCCTCGCGGAAACCCTCCTCATCATGCTTCTCGGAGGCGCTATTGGCGTGCTTGTCAGCTACGCAATCGCGGCAGCCGTCGGAACGCTTCCGCTGATGGGACCATTGTTCGAAGATGATTCAGGCAAAGCCGATATCCATCTACAAATCTCGATGATGACGGTAATGATTTCGACCTTCGTATTGTTGATTGTGGGCGTAGCCAGTGGTTTGGTGCCAGCACTGCGCGCATCGAAACTCGATCCCGTGGAAGCCTTGAGGTACGAGTAGATACAAGGCGCTGGATCACTTTGGCACGGGACAGCCAAATCAATGAACCACGAAGGACACGAAGTATCACGAAGGTGTTTTAGTCTCAGAGGGTTCCTTCGCGTACCTTCGTGTCCTTTGTGGTTGAGTTCAGAAACTACGAAGGCTCGCCTAAATGACAACCGCCTCTCTATATTCTCCGAATACTTTTCTCAGCGTGTCCGAAATTTCTCCGACAGTCGCATAAGCTTCGACCGCAGCGACGATGTGCGGCATCAGGTTCTTTCCGGTGCGAGCAGCGTCTTCTATTTGTTTCATCCCATCGGACCGGCGTTTCGGATCGCGACGGGCGCGCAATCCTTGCAGGCGCTCGATTTGCCGGCGCTCCAATGATTCATCGATCCCCTGAATGGAAATCGGATTTTCTTCTTTCATGGCGAAACGGTTTACTCCAACCACGATGGCTTCTTCGCGATCAACCAGTTGCTGATATTCGTATGCGGCGTTTTGAATTTCCTGCTGAACGTATCCTCGCTCGATGGCCTTGAGCATTCCCCCTAAAGCATCGATCTTGTCGAGAAAGTCGGCGGCGCGCTTCTCGACTTCATTGGTTAGCGATTCGATGTAATACGATCCGGCAAATGGATCGATAGTCTGCGGAACCCCCGATTCACAGGCGACAATCTGCTGCGTGCGAAGCGCAACCCGAGCCGCCTGCTCGGTAGGGAGCGCCAGAGCTTCGTCATACGAATTCGTATGCAGGGACTGGGTTCCTCCCAGAACAGCCGCCAACGCTTGCAGTGCGGTTCGAGCGATATTGTTCTCCGGCTGCTGCGCGGTGAGCGTGGACCCAGCTGTCTGCGCGTGAAACCGCAACATCCACGAACGGGGATTCCTGGCTCCGAATTTATCGCGCATGATGCGCGCCCACATGCGCCGGGCGGCGCGAAACTTCGCCACTTCTTCCAGGAAGTTATTGTGGGCGTTAAAGAAGAACGAAAGGCGCGGCGCAAAATTGTCTACGTCAAGTCCGCCGTCAATCGCGGCTTGCACGTATGCGATGCCGTTGGCTAAGGTGAATGCCACTTCCTGAACCGCGGTCGAACCAGCTTCCCGCATGTGATAGCCGGAGATGGAAATCGTATTCCATTCGGGAAGATTCTCATTTGACCAGGCAAAGACATCCGTGACAATGCGCATCGCAGGCTGAATTGGAAAGATGTACGTGCCACGCGCAATGTATTCCTTGAGCACATCATTTTGAACCGTGCCGGAGAGCTTGCGAATATCCGCGCCTTGCCGCCGGGCCACTGCGACATAGAGAGCCAGCAAAATTGACGCCGTCGCATTGATGGTCATCGAAGTAGAAATCTTCGTGAGGTCAATTCCCTCAAAGAGACGCTGCATGTCTTCGACGGAATCGATAGCGACGCCTACTTTTCCGACCTCGCCCATCGCCAACGGATTATCAGAATCGAGCCCGATCTGCGTCGGCAAATCAAATGCGACGGAAAGTCCGGTAGTTCCGTTTGCCAGCAGATATTTGTAGCGCTTGTTCGATTCCTCCGCGTCGCCCATGCCAGCATACTGGCGCATGGTCCAGAGGCGGCCGCGGTACATCGTCGGTTGGAGGCCTCGAGTAAAAGGGAACTGCCCGGGGTATCCCAGCTCTTGTTCTGGATTCCAGCCGTCAAGGCTGTCGGGCGAATAGAGCGAACGAATGGGAATTTGTGAGGAAGTCTTTGGATCGGGTGGAGGTTCAGATTCGGTGCGGTGCTGCGGGTTGTCAGAACGTTCTTTCATTCGGGGACTCGGGATATCCGCCAGGTCAAAATTTGTTGGTAGGGTTCAGAAGCTTGCGAAAAATTCATAATTGTCATCTCGAGCGGAGAGAGATCGTCCGCACTCGGACGATCTCACGCAGTCGAGAGACCTGCTTTCCACGCCCCTGAGCGAAGACGCGAGCCAGCAGACAGTGGGTCTTTCGACTGCGTGCGCGAACTCGCGTGCGAGTCCGCTCTCTCCGCTCAAGATGACAAAATAAGGAAGCTGTCGAGTTTTCGGCAACCTCCCTAAGCCGTCCGCATTAAACCGTTTTGATTACAATCACCCCTTCTTTCTGACGCGCCAGAAAGAACTGAATCCGAACCATCCAAACATCACCGTAAAACAGATCGCAAGCAGCACACGGTTGGGATTGGTTTTTAGGGCCTGATATTTTGTCCATTCGTGCGCGAGAGCAAAAGCTCCGACGGCGGATAAAGCAAGGAAAACAAACCCAGTAACCTCGAGCCAAAGCTGGCGCAACACACGGCCGAAATGAACCGCAGTAGCCCGTCCAGCTTTCATCATCGCACCGAAAGTTCGGGTGCGGCGGACGTGACTGCCCAGCACCCGGGCCGCAATTCCAAGCTTGCGAGATGTCGAAACACTCATGCAGCAATGATTTTAGCAACTTCGGGTTACAATTATCGCGGCAGTTGGAAAAGCTTGGAGAAGCGCTCGTGGGTTGGCGCGCATCCAATAGTTTAAGATGAGGAAGCGTCGACTTCGGGTAAACTCCGAAGAGTCGAGGCGCGGTTGATCGGAGGCTCTGTGGACCAGCAATTAAAACAATTAATGAAGGAGCTGGGAGAGGCTATCAATGAGTCTCTGGCCGATTCCGACCAAATAGCAGAGGTCGTCTCAAAGATTAAAGACGGCGGCTATGACATCTTCCTAGTTCTCGAAGCGACCATCGGCATCAGCAAGCCCGGGGAAAAGACCAGCGACAAGACTTCGATGGTCACTACGCTTTCAAGCAATCCAGAGTTCAAGATCAGCGATCAGGATATGAAGTTTTTGAAGTCCCTGCGAATCAAAATTGATGATGCTGCTTAGGCAGTCGCATCCATTCTGCAAGAAATTCTAAGCCTTCAACCTACTGAGGACCGCCACTTCTCTCGACGTCCCGCTTTTGCTTCGCGATATCTCCAAGAGGGATATCCACGCAATCCGCGCGGGAACAACTGGAAACCGTGCTTCCATTCTGGCCATCCTGCTGCAAGCGAATTTTGAAAACTAACCGGTTGCCGTCCGCAGTGACATTGCGATGCCAAGTCTTAAATCCGGCTAACCTGACATCAATGTTATGTTCGCCCGGTCGCATTACCGCGTCGGTCGGAGTCATGCCAACAAACTTTCCGTCAATCTGAACCTCTGCAGAATCGGGGAACGACGAAAAATACACGTCAGTCGGCGAGTTTGCGAAAGCGGCTGCTGCTGCCTTTGCATCCATGGCGGCGGGCTGGAGACTGGCGAGATCGAGCGAGACATCTCCGTTTACATAAGCGATGAACTCGGTGCCTTGTGGAATCGTTATGTCCTTGCCTTTCGCAAAAATCAACGCTGCGGACGACATATTCGTGGCCGATATGGCCGCAACGATCGAAGTCTGATTTCCATTTCCAGAAGATTGCCTAACGGCCCGAAGCGCAGCTTTCTGGCCATTTACAAGTTTGACCGAGTCAACACCCATGTCGAGCTTCGCGCCCCGACCCATCATTTTCTTCGGCTCCGCCACCGTCACAATGGCTAAGCCCGTGCCTCCCTTGGGAACGACAACGGTGTTGTCTATAGTGATCTCGTCCAGGACTTCCAGAGCTACCTGGTCTCCGGTGCGAGCGTCGGTAGAGGAAACCGTCCGGCCTGTACGGAATCTGACCGGTGTGCCATCGGCAAGTACTGATTTGGATGAACTAGCCGGCATATTTTCCTGCCCCACAGTTTGAGCTGAGGTCGTTGGACAGCACGAGAAGGCGATCAGAATGGACGAAGTGAGTGCAGCAAATTTTCGCATGGGTGAAAGACTCCATTCATGGAACTCTGTATCTAGGGGCCCGAATAGAGTTTTTCAGCAATTTGCGATCTAGTGATAGTTACCGCAGTAATCGAAGGAATTCAGACATAGCCTGGGTAGAAACAACTAAGTCGGGTCGATCCCCCACGTTAGATTAACGGCAGAGCTGCTGGCCGTGAGGCCCACGACTCTGCCGGCAGCCGTCTAGTTGTACTTTTGTCGCCTAAAACACACCGGTCGCAGGAGTATTTACAGTGATGCGCTTTCCGGCGACTTCGCCTGTAATGTGGGCGAGGGTGTTCCCCGCCTGATCGTATTGATCAATCGTAAACGTGCCTGTAAAGGTCCTTTCGTTACGACTCAAGGTTATCTGCTCGCGGATATTAGCGGGTCCCACCAGATTGTTGTTCTGATCCCAACTGATGGCGAAATGATTGAGCTTGTACCGAAAAACGCCGGTCTGTTTCCATACGCCAAGGCAGAAGCTCTGCGTGACTGGCGGACGCGAGGAGTTCATAATTTCCGTCCCGTCGCTATGCCACTGTGAGAATCCCTTGTCGATGACAGTTCCATCGGGGATCTCATCGTTCCCTTTAGCGGTTAGTGTCACTTGCCACATTCCAACAATCGGGTCGCCGCCACCTTGGACCAAGAGAAGCGATGCTGACCCGAATTCACTCTGGCTTTGCCACGACTGCCGTTGAAACGAAGCGCCTGCCCTGGGCAGTTTCAGATTTCCGCATTCTGCGTTCGCTTTCGCGGTGAGGATTGTCCCGATGAAGAGAATTCCCATCGCCGCTGCCGTTTTCTTGAGTAGTTTATTCATGTGTTCTCCTTTTAAGGTTGGGGCCTCGGAGGGGCATCGTGCCTTGAACCGTTCGAACGCGCAATGGATTTGGGGTGAAGCTTAGGTAAAGCGCAGATAAATCCATAAGTTATTGGATAGCCAGACGGTTCCCCGCAATCGCGCGACTAAATGCTATAGTCTTGCCCAACTACGCGGGACCTCTTGTGCCTGTGTCCTATTACAAGTTCGGCGAATTTGAGCTGGATCGCGCCCGATTTGAATTGCGGCGCAACGGTCGGATCCTCAAGCTCGAACGAATCCCCATGGAACTGCTCATCCTGCTGGCAGAGAAGGATGGCAACGTGGTCAGCCGCCGGGAGATCGCTGAGCGCCTTTGGGGCAAAGATGTTTTCGTCGATAGCGAGCATGGGATCAACACTGCCATTCGTAAGATTCGTGGGGTGCTGCGTGAGGACGCGGAGCGGCCCCGTTTTGTCCAGACGGTTCTGGGCAAGGGATATCGTTTTGTCGCAGAGAAAAACGGCAATGCGGGACCCTTGGAATCCGAAACGGAAGTAAAGACATCGGAGCCCGCCAATCTTATCCCCGCAAAACGGCATGGTTGGGCGCCGTTGGTGATTGCGGTGCTGGCTTCATGCCTGCTCGCGGCTGTAACACTGGGTTTCAACGTCGGCGGAGCTCGCGACCGTATCTTTCCCGGACGTCAACGACCCCAAATCCGTTCCATCGCAGTGCTTCCGTTGGAAAATCTTTCAGGCGACCCAACACAGGAGTACCTCGCCGACGGGATGACGGACGAGCTGATCACCATGTTGGCTAAGAATACTTCGCTTCGTGTTGTTTCCCGGACTTCAGCAATGCAATACAAAGGGGTTCAGCGGCCGGTGCGGGACATCGCGCGGGAGCTCGGCGTTGACGGCATCCTGGAAGGTTCATTGGCCCGGTCCGCAAATCGCGTACACATGACCGTGCAATTGATCTACGCGCCGAGCGACACTCATATCTGGGCAGAAAGTTATGATCGCGACCTCAGTGAAGCCTTCTCGTTGCCGTCGGAACTGTCGCAAACGGTCGCGAAAGAAGTGAAGATCGCTGTCGCGCCAACCAGACCGCAACGCTACATCAATCCTGACGCGCATGATGCTTACATACACGGTCGGTACTTCTGGTTCAATGGAGATGCCGAGCGGAGTCAGGAATATTTCGAGAAAGCGATCCAGTTGCAGCCTGATTATGCCGCGGCGTGGAGCGGCCTCGCCGACTCCTATGCGGCGCGTGCGATGGTCGGCGCCTCTCCTCCGCGAGAAGTCATGGCCAAAGCGGAGGAGGCAGCGCGCAAAGGAATTGAACTCGATGATTCTCTCTCCAATGCCCATAACTCGCGGGCCGCGTTGTATCTCTTCGACACTTGGGAGTGGCGGCGAGCCGAGATCGAGTCCCGGCGTGCGCTTGAACTGGACCCCACCAATGCCGAAGCCCACCATTTGTATTCGTACGTCCTGTTTGCAATGCAGCGTCCTGATGAAGCGTTACGGGAACAAAAGCAGTCCACCGAACTGGATGCCTTCGCAAGGCCGTGGGCGATGGGGTACGCCCTGATCCGCGCGCGGCAGTTCGATGCGGCAGTGAATGAACTTCGCCTGCGTGCGGAGGTCCAACCGCAAGACAGCTTCGTCCATCTACTTCTGTCAGAAGCTTATTGGTTCAAAGGGATGGCAAAGGAGTCAGCACGCGAATTGGAAGAGAGCGTTCGACTCGTGAGCAATAACAAATCGGCTGCTGCCGTTCGGCAGGCATTTGATCGAGGCGGCGAAAGGGCCGTGGCCGAGTGGGGGGTGCACGACGTTGTGACCCGTGCCAGCAAAGGGTACGTCTCACCCTTGGATTTGGCCTCAGCATATGCCGTTCTCGGACGGAAAGCGGAAACCCTTAAGTATTTGGAGGACGCCTACCGCGAGCATACCCCGTGGCTCGTATTACTGCAGAACGACCCGATCTTCGATCTCCTCCATTCGGACGAACGCTATCGAACCATAGTCAAGAAGATCGGGCTGCCGCCTGCTTATTGACTCGATAATCTGACCCTCCGAGACACACGTCCGGGTCAGCCGCGCGCCTACAGAGGTGGCGGGGTTAGCCCCTGGAATGCGGTCCCGAGAAATTTCCCCTGGGCATCGAAATTCCAGTTGAATATTGCAAATCCAGCGCGTGCACAGGCATGGCATCCGTTTAGCAATGGATAGCTCACCGTGAACTGTATTCCCCCACCTGGACCTGGTTGGGAGTTTGGCCACTCCTTCCCATCGCGGTCCCCGGGCCATACGTCAACTTTTGGGAACTGATTCTTGAGGTCTTGAAACTGGAAGCTCTGCTTCATTGTCTTGGTATCGAGCAGCTTCAGATCCTCAACGTTGAGAATCGGCGGCTGCCCATTGACCAGCAGAAGACCGTAATTGGTGTTGGCGCGCAGAGGATAAGTGACCCAGCCGAATGCGACTGGGCCCTCGTCCTGGAAGCCGGTCATGATGCCGAAATCACCGTGACTCTGTTTGTATAGTCCACGAGTGAACTTTATGGCATCAGCGGAGGCACCGCCCTTCGCCATCTGGTTAATCAGGCATTCGTCGGCGGCAGAGTGGGATGACTGTTCGCAGGCGCTTGGGGCTGTTGCGATGAACTGCGGTGTTACCTGCCACACCGCGGACGCCCTAATCTTTGTTTTTGCAGTGGTGTTTGGTGCTTGGGCCGTCACCCATCCAGCCACGCAGATCACAACGAGAAGTAGTCGAACTCCGCGCATATTTTTCCTTCGGGCGATTTTATGCTGGATAACCCGTCAAGTCCCGGAATCCCGAAGAAACTTGATTCGGGTATCGCGTCCGCTTAGTTGCCGCCCGCGGTGATGATGAGCTCAGCATTCGCAGTCCCGCACATCCCACTAGTCGCGCCTGACATGCACGCACCCGCGGAATATTTGTAGCAACCCGGCTTGCTCGCCTTGACTGACCTCTCGCGGTCGCTGCCCCCGATGATGGCCCCGGGTGGGTCAAACGGAGATGCAGGCCCCACATCGACCACAAACCCTATGTCCTTGCCCGTGCTCTTCCACGTGACGGTCGTGCCAGGCTTCGCACAGAAGAGGGCGTTACTCTTGGCGTTCTGTATGCTTGCCGTCGACGACGCTGCGTAAGCCGTTCGTTTCACGTCCACGACGCAGGGAGTGGAAGCTGATCCGCAAGTGTTACTGGCGTTGCAAAGCTGAGCAGGATTCGGTTCCGAACAAGCATATTTGTCGGCCTTCGATTGGGCGGGTGCATAGCCGGCCAGCGCGACCAATAGGGAAGAGCAGCAAAATACACCTGAGTGCGAAGCATCGATCAATCTTCATAATTCACCTCGCGGAGTAATGTTTAAATCGGTCCACGGCTGAAACCTTCGGTGCAAGAGAGGCCAGAAAGCCGGTCTCGAATTGCTAACGGCAAATGCAATACAAACCAGAAAGCGTGGCAACTGTCGGAAAAGACAGGTCCGAGAAGCTAAGTCATAACCTGGGAATCAACGTGGAGGAAACCAGCGGGATCCCGACTCGGATTTGAGGAATAGGGAATTATGGCGGAGAGAGTGGGATTCGAACCCACGTTAGAGTTTCCCCTAAACACGCTTTCCAAGCGTGCGCCTTCAGCCACTCGGCCATCTCTCCCTGAATTCCGGCAGGACTTCGATTGTATGTTGCATGCGGGTGGCCTGCAACCGTGCTCAGCAGCTATGGCTATGGTTGGCTAAGGCATCTCACCGCACGGTCCGGTCCCGCCGCCAACGTGTGCGACGGGAGGCCGACCCCCACTGGGATGTTGGCGAGACTCCTGGCATGCTTTCATCGCCTCCTGCTGCTGAGGAGTGATTAAAGCTTCAAGCTCTTGATGGGCTTGCTGATGAATCTCGCGTATCTTTTCATTCCGCTGTTGGGGCGTGAGAGCCGAGTCGGCGCATACAGCGGAGACTTGTGAGCGCACTCCTTGCTCAATGCTTCGACGCTGCTCCATCGTCGCTTTTGATACCCCAGCTTCTTGCCAGCAGGGTTCCTGCCTCACCTTAACCCCGCCGGGCGGAACCGGAACCCTAAATGGAGGCGCGGACGGCACCGGCTGTTGAGCCGCTGCTAATAGTACTAAGCCTAGGACAATTGCGATTGTGCGAGCTAATGTTTTGATAGCCATATAGACACCTTCGGCCATCCTAACCCGTTAACCGTTGAATAGTTGCCCGATTTTTTTGAGTTTAGTCTGACGTCGATCCTCGATGCTCAGGGAATCGGTCTCAGAAAAAAATTAGGAGAGTTTTACGGAGGTCTGTTCGCTGGCCGAAGGGACATCCAACGCGGCGCTGTTAGTAGGATTTGACTGGGCGGGAACTGCATCTTTGTCTGCCTCTGGAAGCCGATTATGCAAGCAATACAGCGCCAGTTCCAGGCGATCAGCGACTCCGAGCTTGTCATACACCTTGCGTAGATAATTCTTTACGACCTGCTCGGTTGTACCCACGCGGACGGCGATTTCCTTGTTCTTCATTCCTTGGGTAACGCAGGAAACGATCAGAGATTCTTTTGGAGTCAACTGTATTTTCGAGCGCGAAGAAGATGGCCGCGAGCCTTGGGTGCGATAAGCGCCCAGGACCCACTGAATTCCGCGGCTATCCAACCAAGGTTCGCCTTGCCATACTTTACGCAGGCAATCCACAAAGGTCTCAGGGTCAACATCGCGGGAGACAACGCCATAGGCGCCGCGGCGAATCAGCTCCAGCGTGAGCTCTTCTTGAGGACGTGCCGTAACCACCACCAGACGCAAGCTCGGGGTATGCCGCAGCAGTTCTGACACTGTGTCCGCAGGATTGGGGCTGAGCGCAGCTTCCATGATCAGAATGTCGGCGGAAAATTTCTTGGCTGCGGAGATCGTTTGCGGCAAGGTCTCGGCTTGCCCAACTACTCTTATGTCGTCTTCCACGGCGAATATCTTGCGCAAGCCGGCGCGGAAGATTGCCTGCGAATCTGCGACGATTACGCGAACCAGCGGCACGCTGTTGCCCTCAGCTTCGTGAGTACTTTGGAACTCGCCTGAACTGGTCATCGCTGTCGTGGGAATCGTCGCCATCGGTATCAAGTTTCCTTGCCGCAGTCAGCGGCGGTCAAAACGGTATTCATCGATGACAACGCCAACCCCACGGCGTCCGCCATCTTCGGAGCTGCGCACCACCCGGCCTCGACAGTCCAGTTGAACGTCGGCCTCCGCGCCAACAATGTGCGCGGGAAGAGAAATTGTGAAATCCACCAGTGATCCCACCGGCATGTCGGAATCCATCTGGAACAGCACGCCATTGGCCGAGATGTTTTGCGATTCGGTCCAACTGTCTCCCGATTTCGATTTCACTGAAATTGGGAGCTTGATTGGGAAACGCATGGCGCTTTGCATGTCCGGATATCGCAGATCGCGGCTTTTCTTGTTGGGGGCTTGCACTTTCTTCGTGGGGGCGACGGTAGCAATTTCCGCATCAGGGAGATTTGCGTTTTCCGTTGAACGAATATTGTTCGACATACGGAGGCAGATTACACCCCGGAATCAAGAGAGCAAAGTTACCGAAGGCATTGACCTGTTAGGGATAACCACTTGCGGTTCAGTGAGTTGCGGGGGGATTAAAGAGAAAGCAATTCGGCGACGACGGAAGACTCAGAATCTCGTGACTTCGGTGAAATTGAAGTCGCGCACCTTCATGGGAGGCACCACCATGTCGAATGATTCTTCGCCGCTGGCGCGTACGGGTGTGCCCATCTCTTCCACATTTGAAAACATGTGGATGAGGCTCTCGTTGAAGCGAAAATTTCTTACGCCGCATCGAACTCTTCCGTCTTCGACGTAAAACGTGCCGTCGCGCGTCATTCCCGTAAGAATCTTCTCGTAGGGGTCGACTTCGCGGATGTACCACAGCCGCGTCACCAGTATTCCGCGCTCGGTGGAAGCAATCATCTCGTTGACGGTCTTTGGTGCCGACGGGCCGCCGAAAACAATATTCATCGGGGCTTCCCCCATTTCGTTGGGAATCGGGAATCCATGACCCGTGACTTCGACCGGTCCAACTTTGTCTTTGTATTCCGAGTGCTTCATTTTCTCTGCTGTAGCGCGCGCGTATACCAGCCGTTTCACGACGCCGTCCTGGACGAGTTGAACGCGCTGCCGTCGAGTGCCTTCGCCATCAAATGGAGAGCCTGACTGAAAGGGATGCGCGACGTCATCCCAAATATTGATGTTGTCGCCGAAGACCTTGGTTTCAACACGGTTGTTCAAAAATGATCTTTGGTCGAGGATGGCTAGTCCGCTAAAATCCCAGAACATGAATCCCGCCATGTCGACGACTGCGGCCGGCTCAAGAATCACCGTGTACTTCCCAGCAGGAATCTCTCTGGGACTGACGGATTCACTCGCCTTTCTTGCAGCGATTTCGGCAAGCTCGCCTGAATTCAGATTCGCAACATTGGGAGAGTTCGATTTTTGCCATCCTGAAGAATCGGAGGCAAGCATGGTGATCGAAATCTCTGATGAAGTCTGAGCGTGCCAATCTGAGAGGCCGCGAGAATTGAATATCCCTTCGATGGTTTCGCCCGTCGAAAAAATTCCGGCGCTTACAAGATTGTGTTTCTGTGCGGCGGTAACAATTTTGCCAACGGCGTTTGCCCGGTCTTCCGGGGTAGTAGCTGCAGTCTGTTCAAAGTGGCGACCCGGCACGGGGCTTTGACTCTTGCCGCCGTTCGGCGCCATCGGTAGCAAATCAGCGTCGGGGTGTTGAACCTTCGCCAATGTCTCCGAGCTCTGAACCACGCGCTTCAGGCTTTCGTCGTCTAGCTTGTTGGTGGTGGCTCGGGCAGTCCGCCCACCGAATACAGTTCGCACCGATACGGAATAATTTTCCTCGGCGACATTTTGATGGATGGTGTTATTGGCAAAACGGGTGAGCGCGGTGCGGCCACCGTAGATGATGGCTTCGACTTCGTCCGCCGTGGAGTGCTTTTGAATGCGGGAGAATATTTCGGCGGCTTTTGATTTATCTAGCATCATCGATCGCTGTTGAGCTTCGCTCAACCGGACGGACGAGGGCGTCCGTCCCTACGTGTTCTTCTCTTTTACGTCCCTTTATATGCAGATCCTACTTTGATGTCTCTGAATCTCGCTGGCGAGGCCCCGTGTCCAGTTCCCATTACTTGCTGCGGTTGGCCTTTGCCGCAGTTTGGAGTGCCCCACAACGTCCATTCATCCCGCGAGCAAATCGCGTCCATGGAATTCCAGAACTCAGTCGTGATTCCGGAGTAGGAGGGATTCTTCAGCAGGCGCGATCGCTTGCCATTTTTTATCTCCCATCCCATTTCACATCCGAATTGGAAGTTGTAGCGTTTGTCGTCGATCGACCACGAACGATTTGTTTCCATCAGGATGCCGTAATCGGTCGAGGAAATGAGCTGTTCCAGAGTCAAAGGCTTTTCGCCTGGAAGGATGCTGACGTTTGTCATGCGGATAATCGGCAGGCGACTCCAGTTTTCCGCACGCAGCGTGCCACCTGAGCGCGTGGCACCGATGGTGTGCGCGGTTTCGCGCGAACTCAGATATCCCGTGAAAAGACCATTGGTGATGATCGGAGTGCATTGTGCAGGAACGCCTTCATCATCGAACGCGAATGTTCCCAGCCCGGGACCATGCTCCTGGCGGGCGTCTGCGACCACGTTTACAAGATCGCTGCCATATCGGAGCGTACGCAGTTTATCGAGCGTGAGGAATGAAGTGCCGGCAAAGTTGGCTTCCATCCCGAGCACGCGATCGAGTTCGATGGGATGGCCAATTGATTCGTGAATCTGTAGGCCGAGCTGCGAGCTTTCAAGGATAATGTCGAACGTCCCTTCGGGACACTTGTCCGCTTGGTGCAAAGCAACAGCTTCCTCGCCGATACGGCGGGCGTTCTCGAGCAACTTCATCTCGTCGATAAGCTCGTATCCTTTATTCTGCCATTGCCCACCGAAGGAACTTGGATATGAGCGCTTATGGATTTCGTTTCCGGCGAAGGCATAAGCGGCGTATCCCGCTCCAGTCGTGTATTTCGTCTGGTGGATGTTCGCGCCGTCGGAGGAGACGAACCATTGCTCCTCACGGCGAAAATTCATGCTGGTCTCAGCGAGAGTGACGCCTGCAACCGCACGCAATTCGGCATCGATTTTGAAAAGGAGGTCGACGTTCTGTTCGACAGAGATGCTGAAAGGATCGATCTTGTGCGGAGTCGTCCATTCCGCCGTGACTGGTTTTTCAGGGGCCAGCCGCACGTCTCTCTGTTTCACTTTGGATGACGCTTTTGCGATATCAACCGCGCGCGCAGTTGTGGCTTCGATGGAAGCTCTGCTCAGATCGTCGGAAGCGGCGAATCCCCAGGCTCCATCAGCGAGCACGCGGATACCTATTCCCTGAGATTCGGCGTCCGATGCGCCCCCTACTTTGCCGTTCTTCGTGGCGAGGGCGCGGCTGCGTTCGTCGACGACGCGCAGGTCGGAGTACGTCGCGCCCCGTTGCTCAGCGACGTTAAGAGCCCAATCGGCAATATGTTTCATGGGATGCCTAGAATTTACCATAGGGTCGCAAGACCCATCGCACACAGCTATGTGCACAAAAATCAAAAGCCCCTCAGCTTCCCGAGGGGCTTTTGATTTTTGCGACGCTAGTTATCGTCTGTCGTGGTCTCTATCGTATCCGCGATGCTCCCGATATTCGCGGTACGCATAATCCCTTCGATCCCACCGGCGATCGCGATCATACCGGCCGTAATAACCATAGACGTTGGGATAAACATATCCGGGCGCGTAGTACGGTTGTGCGTAAACATATGGGCGCGGATGCACGTAGACATATCCATATGCGGGTCTCGCGAAGACGGGACCTACGTTAACGCCGATCGCTACCTGCGCTTTTGCTGCTGATGGACTGAAGACCGTTAAAGCTAAAGCCAATCCGAACACCGCCGCTAGTACAGTTCGTTTCATCATTTCCGCACCTCCGTTCCTACAGAATGCAAACACTGCCGCGACATAAAAGTTGTAAGGCAGGGATGTGACTTGTTATCAAGGGATTTTCAAAATCGACATCGTTGCGCCGAGTGCGGTCTAATTTTCGAAATCTTATTGCTTCGATTCAACATTCGCTGTGGAATTTTGTTTCCAGCCTTTAATATCTTTTGAGCCGCAGAAGCATCGAGCAGGAATTCGCCGGCGGTTGTGAGTAAAACCGAGATGCTGAAAATTAGACCTGAAGAACAATGCCGATGGGACTTGGTAAGTCTGGGGGAAGTCATGCTGCGCCTTGATCCCGGTGACTGCCGTGTCTCGACCGCTCGCACGTTCCAAGCCTGGGAAGGCGGTGGGGAATACAACGTCGCACGCGGTCTGCACCGCTGCTTTGGAATGGACACGGCAATCGTGACTGCCCTCGCCGACAATCCCATCGGGCGGCTGATTCAGGACTTTATTTATCAAGGCGGCGTAGATCAATCCCATCTCAAATGGGTTCCATACGATGGCATTGGACGCAGCGTCCGCAACGGACTGAATTTTACCGAGCGCGGTTTCGGCTTGCGCGCCGCTGTCGGCTGTTCCGACCGGGGACACACCGCAGTTTCGCAATTGAAGCCTGGGGAGATCGACTGGAAGCAAATTTTCGAAACCGAGGGCGCTCGTTGGTTCCATACCGGCGGAATATTTGCTGGGCTTTCCGAAACCACGCCACTGGTTGCAAATGAAGCCATTCAGGCCGCGAAGAAACACGACGCTCTCGTCTCTTACGATTTGAATTACCGGGAATCTCTCTGGAAGGCTATCGGCGGCAAGAAACGCGCGGTAGAGGTTAATCGCGAGCTGGTCTCTCATGTAGACGCTCTTCTGGGAAATGAAGAAGACTTCACCGCGGCACTCGGGTTTGAAGTCGAAGGATTAGACGAGAATCTTTCAAAGCTCGACGTCGCCAACTTCCAGCGAATGATTGAACGAGTGTTAACGGAATTTCCCGATCTGAAAATCGTGGCAACTACGCTGCGCAACGCCAAAACCGCAACTCGCAACGATTGGGGAGCAGTGTGCTATTGCGACGGCAAACTTTATCAGGCAACCACCCGCGAAGATGTTGAGATATTCGATAGGATCGGCGGCGGAGACTCGTTTGCCTCTGGTTTGATTTATGGTTTTTTGACGGACCGTGGCGCGCAATGGGCAGTCGAGTGCGGAGCCGCTCATGGCGCCCTCGCAATGACTACGCCCGGCGACACAACGATGGCGACGCTGGCGGAGGTCGAAAGAGTGATGAAGGGGGCGAGTGCGCGTGTGGCGAGGTGAAATCAATGTCGTCGAAAGGGAAGGTTGCGTGACACAAAAAGGCAAGACCGAGATTCTTCAAAGAATCCATGACATCGGGTTAATCCCCGTTGTGCGTGCCGAATCCGCCGAGATGGCACATCGAGCGGTCGCAGCCGTCTGCGCCGGTGGAATCCAGATTGTGGAAATCACAATGACTGTCCCCGGCGCGGTCGATGTAATCCGAGCGCTGGTAAAACAAAATTCCGCTGAGACGTTAATCGGCGCTGGGACTGTGCTTGATGCCAAAACGGCGGAAAAATGCGTGGATGCCGGGGCGCAATTCATCGTTAGTCCCGCGCTCGATCTCAACACGATTACCTATTGCAAAAAGGTGGACATCGCCATGATGGCGGGCGCACTCACGCCAACGGAGATTTATACTGCATGGTCTGCGGGTGCCGATTTGGTGAAAGTCTTCCCGGCGGGCGCCGTGGGGGGACCAGGCTACTTGAAAGCAATCAAGGGCCCGTTGCCACACATCAAACTGGTTCCGACCGGCGGAGTGTCGCTCCAAAATGCCGCCGCATTCATTGAAGCGGGCGCGGAGGCATTGGGCATTGGCAGCGATCTCATCGATGTGAAAGCACTGAAGGAAGGAGTAGACTCCGTCGTTACGGCTCGCGCGCGGCAGTATGTCGATATCGTGCGACAGAGTAGAGCAGCTCAAAGTGTCCGCCAGTAAGGAAAAATCCGGCAGCGGACCGAGATTGATTATCGTTTGCGGATTGCCCGGTTCAGGTAAAACCACGCTAGCCGTGGCGCTTGAGAGCCGTCTGCGAGCAATCCGCTTTTGTCCCGACGAATGGATGAAGGTTCTTTCACTAGACCTCTACGACGAGGAAAGGCGCGGCAAGATCGAGTCACTACAATGGAATCTGGGGAAGGAACTTCTCGCGCTGGGTCTCACTGTAATCATCGAATGGGGCACGTGGGGAAGGTCTGAGCGGGACGCTTTGCGGCTCGAAGCCCGAGCTCTTGGCGCTGCCGTGGAATTGCATTATCTGGCTGCATCTGAGGAGGTGCTTTTCGACAGAGTCGAACGCCGCGGCATGGAGAGTCCATCCATAAGAAAAGAAGACTTAGCACAGTGGTTTAAGTTGTTCCAAGCACCTACCCTCGAGGAAATGGCACTCTTTGACGAGCCTCTGATCAGGGATCTTGCCTCCACTAGGAACCCCGCCGCGAACGAATATTCCGGGGAGTGATGGTTGCCTCCATTAACGTCTACTTCCAAACTTACGTTCGAAATTCATCGCAGTATTTACCAAACCGATGTGAGAAAACGCCTGCGGAAAATTTCCAAGAAGACGTTTTGCATCCGAATCATATTCTTCCGCGAGTAGGCCAACATCATTTCGAATATCCAGCAAACGTTCGAACGTGGCTATAGCGTCCTTCTCGCGCCCTTGCAAAATGTAATTGTCTGCGAGCCAGAATGTGCAGGGAAGAAAGTTGGCTTCACCGTGAGGCAAGCCGTCGACCGCGGGGTCTGTTGAGTATCGAGCAACAAACCCTTCCTTTGACATGAGGTATTTCTCGATCGCGGCCACGGTTCCTGTGACTTTTGGATCATTCGCCGGCAGAAATCCGAATAGTGGCATTGTGAGCAGGCTTGCGTCGAGATGCTTGCTCCCATAGAACTGCACGAACGAGTTCAATTCGGTATCGAATCCCTGACGGCAGACCTGTTCATGAATGTTGTCTCTGATTTTTTTCCACTTGGCCATGTCACCGGAGACCCATCCGAGTTCGGCCGATTTGACGGCGCGGTCCACCGCCACCCAAGCCATCATTTTGGAATGCGTAAAATGACGGGCGGGACCGCGAACCTCCCAAATGCCTTCGTCCGGACGCTGCCAGGCCGTTTCCAGAAATTCAACCAGCGCCTCAGCCATCCCCTCGTGCGTGTCTGGCGGTGGCTCGGAAAGGGATTGACGGTATTGAAAAAGGGTGTCAAAGACTTCTCCAAAAATATCCAGTTGAAACTGTTTGTAAGCTGCGTTGCCAGTTCTTACCGGCTTCGATCCTTCGTACCCGTCGAGCCACGGTAGCTCCAACTCAGTGAGACGGCGTTCCCCGCGCAGTCCGTAGACAATATTTAATTCCGAAGGGTGACCAGCGACGGCGCGCAAGAGCCACTTCCGCCAACCCGCCGCTTCCTCCCAATAACCTGCGGCCATCAATGCATGAAGAGTAAAAGTAGCGTCGCGCACCCAGCAGAAGCGATAGTCCCAGTTGCGAACTCCTCCGATGGCTTCGGGAAGGGAAGTCGTGGGTGCGGCAACAATTCCGCCCGTAGGGAGAAACGTCAGCGCCTTTAGCGTAATTAATGACCGCACGACAGCGTCCCGCCATTTACCTTGATACGGGCATTGGCCAGACCATTTGCGCCACCAGCTTTCGGTTTCCTGGATTGCGTCACTTACACCGATGGAAGGTGGTTCCTCGGTGTGGGAGGGATACCACGTAAGGTCGAAATTAATTTGTTGCCCTTCGCTGACTGTGAACTCCGCGGTGGTCTTAAAATCCTCGCCGCGAAGAGGCACTTTGCTTCGTAGGCTTACCATGTCGGGTCCGGCGAGCGCCGAAATACCCGTTTTCGTTCGCCTCACCCACGGCACTACTAATCCATAGTCGAAACGGATAACGATTTCCATCCTGATATCGACCTTGCCACGTTTGCCAGCCACTACTCGCACGAGTTCAGGCTGGCCATCGCGAGGAATCATGCAATCAATGAGGACGACCGATCCGGTTTCCGTCTCAAATTCCGTCTCAAGAATGAGAGTGCCTTCGCGATAGCGCCTGGAGACACTGCGAATTGTTCCAGCGGGAGAGATCGTCCAATGACCATTTTCAGCGGTTCCCAACAGTGCGGCGAAACAGGCGCCAGAATCAAAATGCGGCAGGCAGAGCCAATCGATCGCACCGTTCTTTGCCACTAAAGCTGCGGTGTGACAGTCACCGATGAGGGCGTAGTCTTCAATGGGTTTGGACAAACGACACTCCCGTATTAACCTGAAAGCGCTCAGAACACAGGCCAGCCGCTATGTTCGGTGTTTTCTTCTCAATTTTCGCGGTCGTGGGGCTCATAAGTATTTTCGGTGAGATTTTCATGAGAGTCCGCCTCACGAGGAGAGCTCGCACGACAAGTTAGCATGGTGGAGGCGCGGCGGTGACGAGGTTGCTGCGTCGTATGAAGAAATATTCCCGGAGAGCCGACTCCCATTTTTAAGGCGCATCATTTTCTGGCTGGTGGTAGCTTGGGCTGGTGTTCTCGTTTTCTCAATGATCCTGCCGAAATCAAACTGACTCCTTACCGCCGGCTTCATCCAAACTTCTAGCCCCAAGCCGGATGTAAACTGATTTGATGCGCTATTCGCTAGGGGTTCTGCATGCTTTCATTCCCGCTTGTTTACAGTGACGGCTACTATCTCCCAATTGGTCCGCACGTCTTTCCGGCGGAAAAATATCGCCTCGTCCGGGATCGCCTGATAGAAACGGGGGTCGCCGAATCCTCCGACTTTCTGACTCCCGAAGCAGCGGATGATCGCGACATTCTGCTTGTCCACACGCGGGAATATGTTCGAAAACTTACGACTGGAACGCTTTCAGCGAGGGAAGAGATGGAACTGGAGATTCCCTATTCGCCAGAATTGGTGAGGGCTTTCTGGCTGGCCGCCGGAGGATCGATTTTAGCCGCGAAGTGCGCCCTCGAGAACGGCGTGAGCATAAATATCGGCGGTGGCTTTCACCACGCCTTCCCCGACCACGGCGAAGGCTTTTGCATGATCAACGATGTCGCGGTCGCGATTCGCACTATGCAGCGCGATCAGAAGATTCGTACTGCCATGACAGTGGATTGCGACGTGCATCATGGAAATGGGACTGCCGCGATCTTCGCGGGCGGACGAAGCTCCGCGCATCCATTGCCGTCAACGTCGGCGGGGATTCTGCGTGCGACTTCTTCAAATAGCGTCGAGAATCCAAAAGCCGGAGACGTTTTCACCATATCTCTACATCAGGCGAACAACTATCCTGCCCAGAAACCGCCATCCTCCATTGACGTAGACCTGCCTGACGGTATCGGTGATGACGCTTATCTTGCGTGGCTCGATAACACTTTGAGTTCCGGGCTGCGTCAGTTTCAACCAGACTTGATATGCTACGTCGCCGGCGCTGATCCGTATCGTGAAGACCAGCTTGGCGGATTGGCGCTAACATTTGAAGGGCTCAAACGCCGTGACCAGCTTGTATTTCGGGTGGCCAAGGCGAGGAGTATCCCGGTGATGGTGACCTTCGCCGGAGGCTATGCCCGGCGGATCGAAGATACAGTGGCGATTCATTGCAATACTGTGATCGCTGCGCGGGAAGTCTTTTCGGTGCAGAAGTCAGTAGCCCCAAGCCATGTCTAGGTCACCCGATGCCAAAGTCGATGCCCGTACCGTCGATGCTCAAAGCGAAGATGATCGCATCGGTTTGTGTGCAAAATGCCGACATTCGCGACAGATGAAATCCGACCGGAGTTCGGTCTTCTATTTGTGTCAACGTTCACTGACCGATCCGGCGTTCCCAAAGTATCCCCGCTTACCCGTACTCCATTGTCCCGGCTTTGAAGCGCAAGTGGGCGAAAGTCCAATCTAACTAATAACTTACCGCAATTGCCTCATGGACCAATTGCGCTTTTCCTTTAGCGAAAACCGCAAGGTTTGCTATTCTGGTGTCTGGACCGATTATGAAAGCCTCGAACTCCCTTTGGAAGGAACAACTCGCCGGAAGCATGCCTGATGGCATCGCTCGGGAGATCGATATCTTCGAAACCGAAATTGTGCTCCGAAAGCAGGGCAAGATGGACGAGCGCCTCTTTGCCGAAACCCGGCTTCGAAGGGGCGCTTACGGACAGCGCTACGACAATGGCCAAAGGCACGATGGAAAAAAAGTCCAGCAGATGACTTACCCTTCGGGCGACTTGACCAAGGGCCCGATGACGATGTGGGATGCCCCCGGCATGCAGCGTATCAAGATCCCCGGCGGAGGCCTGAACGCTGAGCAGCTTGAGACCATGGCGGAGCTGGCGGAGGAATATTCCGACGGCATAGCGCATGTAACGACGCGGCAGGACTTTCAGCTCCACTACATTCAAATTGACGACACGCCCAGTCTGATGCGGAGGCTTGCCGCGGCTGGAATCACTACCCGCGAGGCCTGCGGAAACTCTGTCCGCAATGTGACGGCTTGCCCGTATGCCGGCGTTTGCCCTGACGAAGTATTCGACGTCACGCCATACTCGCACGCGTTGGCCAAATTCCTGCTGGGCCACCCGGACGCCCAGAACTTCGGCAGAAAATTTAAGCCTGCATTCAGCGGTTGTGCTCAACATGCCTGCGGCCTCACTAATATGCATGATTTGGGCCTGATCGCCGTCAAGCGCGAAGAGGACGGGAAAGAGAAGTTGGGTTTCGAAATGTACGTTGGCGGCGGTCTCGGAGCAGTCCCCTATCAGGCAAAGTTATTCGATTCGTTTATCCCCCCGGAGGAATTGCTGCCTCTGTCGCAGGCGATCGCCAGAGTCTTCGCCAAGCACGGGGAGAAAAAGAATCGCAACCGAGCGCGAATCAAATTTCTGGTTCAGGATCTAGGCATTGAGAAGTTCAAGGAATTGGTGCTCGAAGAACGCAAGAACCTGCCCTTCGATCCGCGGTGGACCGAGTTTGTGAACGAAGCTACGCAATCCGAGGAAACACCGCTGAAGCCGGGCGGCGAGTGGCCTTCCGAGGCCGGGCAATCGGAACCCTTTCGGCGATGGCTCAAGCACAACACTCGTCCCCAGAAACAGGTCGGCTATGTAACCGTTACTGTTGCTCTTCCGTTGGGCGACATCACGGCCAACCAACTGCGATCTTTGGCGGACATCGTTCGCCGCTTTACAAAAGAGACAATTCGCACCACAGTTGAACAGAATTTCGTGATTCGTTGGGTAAGTCAAAGCGACTTGCTCGATCTTTACAATGCATTGCAGGCTCTAGGCTTGGGAGATCCTGGCGCGGGGGCGCTCATCGATATAGTTTCCTGCCCGGGAACGGATACCTGCAAGCTGGGAATCTCTTCGTCCCGTGGACTGGCCATGGAGCTGCGTCAGCGGCTCGCCGAGAAAAGTTTCCAGTTGGACGAGTCAGTGCAAAATCTCCACATCAAGATCAGCGGATGCTTCAATAGTTGCGGACAGCATCATGTCGCGGATCTCGGCTTCTACGGTGTCAGCCGCAAGATCGCCGGGTACGCCGTTCCCCATTTTCAAGTTGTCCTGGGAGGCGAGTGGGAACACAACGGTGAATCCTATGGATTGCCTGTGGTTGCGATTCCGTCGAAGAACATTCCCCAAGTGGTCACACGGCTTACTGAGCGTTACGCCGCCGGCCGCACGAAGGGTGAAAGCTTCAAGGAGTTCGTCAAGAGAATCGGCAAGGCCGAACTGAAAAGCATGATGGAGGATCTTACGCGCCCTCCCGCGGACCCCTCGGACCGCTCTTTCTTCAGTGATTGGGGCGATCCCCGTGAATACAGCCTGGGCGATATGGGAATTGGAGAATGCGCGGGAGAAGTAGTTTCCGCAGTTGATTTCGGTCTAGCTGCGGCCGAACGAGAATTGTTCGAAGCCCAACTTGCATTTGAAGCCGGACAAATCGAGCAAGCGGGAATGAAAGCTTATCAATCGATGCTGCAAGCCGCCAAAGCTTTGGTGAAGTTGCAGTCGCCGGACATTTCGGATGATCCTAATCGGATTGTCTCCGAATTCCGAACGCGGTTCTACGATACGCAGTTATTCTGGGATCCCTTTGCGGGAGGGAAGTTCGCCAGCTATCTCTTCGATGCCCACAAGAAGGCCGACCAGTCGTACACTCCTGACTCAAGCCGCTACTTGATGGATGAAGCCCAACTCTTCATCGACGCCGCGCACAGCTGCAATAATAAATTGGGGACAACTGTCGCGGTGTGAACCGCAGCCGAAAGCATCTTAACCGGAAACGAAACCTCCAATTTTTAAGCCGCGGAGCGGCTCAAAATGCAACATACGGCGTAAGCCGTGGGAAAGTGGGAAATCGACAACCCGAAGGGGCGAAAGAACCCGAGGATCAACGAGGGCCAAGGAAAACATGGAACTTCAGCACGTCAACGTAAAGCTCCTCGTGAAAGACCCCGATGGACTCGATCTCGAGCGTTTGATTCCTGTTTTTCACAGTTGGATTCAAGGTCAAATCTTCGACGAGCGGTTACTCGACATCGCCGACTACCGGCACGTCCATCACGGTCCTGGAGTAGTCCTGATTGGACACGAAGGTGATTACAGTGTCGACAATACCGATGGGCGTCTGGGTGTCCGCTACAACCGTAAAACACCGCTCGATGGCAGCAATGAAGATCGGTTGAAGCAGGCTGCGCGAGCCGTCCTGAACGCATGCCAACGTTTGGAAGCGGAACCTAACCTGGATGGGAAGCTCTGCTTCAACGGTCAAGATATAGAGATATTTATCAACGATCGACTTGTGGCGCCCAATCGCGAGGAGACCCGCAAAGAATTCGATTCGGACTTCAAGAATTTCGCTGAGGTGCTTTTTCGGAGGAAGGCATACTCATCGTCCAACGATATCGACCCCCGCAAGCTGCTCACGGTATTCCTGAAAGCACACCAATCTTTCGCCGTCGCAGAACTTTTAGAAAACCTTACTGAAAGTGACGACTCATAACTTCCAAGAGCGCCCAGGCTCCGGAGAACTGATCTTCCAAGGGCCTATTTCCAAGCTAGGATGCTCTGCCTCTAAGGAGTGCAAGGAACTCGTCCCGGGTCTCTTTCTCGAGGAAAGCTCCCAGCATGGAAGACGTTATTGTGCAAGAGTGTTGCTTCTCGACTCCGCGCATCATCATGCACAGATGTCTCGCTTCAACGACTAGTCCCACACCTTGCGGTTTGATCGCACTCTCGATCGCTTCGGCAATTTGTGTTGTCAGACGCTCCTGCACTTGCAAACGACGCGCAAATACGTCCACTAAGCGAGGGACCTTACTGAGCCCAATCATGCTGACAACCAGACCTAAAACACGCTGAGACGATCGGCGCAGGTGTTGCTGCCGGTTTCGATCATGGTCCGCCCTTCAGGACTCGAGGCCGTAAGTAGCCCGGAGCAAGGGCTCCACGCTCCTTTCATTCTTCCGCGTTGTCACCTGATTCCCGGCGTAAACGTTTCATTCGTCGGCCGACCGATGCGGCCGCAAAAAAGTCCGCAACAATCCGCCTAACCACGCGAAATGGATATCCACCCGGATATGCAGCTGCAAGTTGTTCGATTACATTGAGAATGTTGCCCGTGTGGTGAGGATGTGAAAAGCGCATTGTGTCACTTCGAAAAGCCCACGGTTGGACCTCGTTGAAGGTGCACACCGGGGGCTCAGTGCGGTAAGATTTCGGTCCAAGCACCCTGTAGGGTGCCTCTCACCTCGCGCATCCGGCAGTCTTGTGGGGTCAAATGCAACTGCGACTGTTGGTCCCAGGTTTCTCGCAGCGATCGCTGCTGCTGATTCTCTGCATTACGCTGGCCAGTTGCCAGTCGCATAAAGCCAATTCTGCACCTTCGATCGAGTTCACCCATATTCCGCCGGCGGCGCAAGGTGGACCGGAAAGAGTCGACACGATCTCTGGACGGGTTAGAAACACTCAACCAAAGCAGCAGATTGTTATCTATGCGCACAGCGGGCAATGGTGGGTGCAGCCATCGCCATCCTACCTCGGATCATAAAGGAGATCGATGATGTCGCGCCCGCACATAGTCGCATGTACCGCAACATTCTTAGTGCTGTTGCTGTATTTTCTGCTGACCGGATGTCACTCTTCATCAAAAAATTCATCTCCAACCGTTGCTTTCAGCAAGGTTGCCGCCGCATATCAGGAGAGTCCCTACAACGCAGACATAGTCGAGGATCGTGACTACAGGAGAGACGTAATCGAAGGTCGTGTCACCGGGGCTCAAGCCGGGCAGCAAATCGTGTTGTACGCAAAGACAGATGGACGATGGGGCGTGTGCCGACAACCAGGTACGCCGTTTACGAAAATCGAAAGTGACGGTCGGTGGAAAGCTTCAGTCCACACGGGAATACAATATGCCGCTCTGTTGGTTGATCCAACCTACAATCCGCCTGAGCAAACCGAATCCTTGCCGATCATCGGCAACGGCGTGGTGGCGCTGGCAGTCGTTGACGGGGAAGGCCCAGCGCCCGTACTCCCGTCGCCGAAGACGCTGAACTTTAGCGGTTACCAGTGGACAACGAGCGCCGGGCCAATTTTTCACGCCGGATCAAGAAACTTCTTCGATCCTGCGAACGTTTGGACGGACGAAAGAGGTGCACTGCATCTTCGCATTTCGGGAAGCCCGGGAAAGTGGACTGCGGCGGAGCTGAAGCTCACGCGCAGCCTGGGATACGGAACCTACAGGTTCCAGGTGCGCGATGCTTCTCATCTCGAGCCTTCTGCTGTTCTAACTCTAGTCACCTGGGACGGAGTTGGCACAGAAAGCACCCGGCGGGAGTTGGACGTTGAGCTTGGTCGTTGGGGAGACCCTGATAATACCAACGTAAATTATGTCGTCCAGCCTTACTACGTTCCAGCTAACATTCTTGCCTTTCGGGTGCCGCCCGGCGACTACACACATTCCTTTCGCTGGGAATCGGGGAAAGTAACGTTTTCGACGGTAGCCGGATCGGGCAATTCAGGAGGTGGCCGTGTCATTAACCGGCACGTGTTTACTTCTGGTGTGCCTTCACCAGGGGGAGAATCGGTACGCATCGGTTTGTATGTGTTTCATAAAGGCAAAATACCCCTGAAAAACGAAAATGAGGTCATCATCGACAAATTCGAGTACCTCCCATGATTTGCTGGTTGAAGCAAACTCGATGGAGTCTTCTTGGAATCGTGATAGCGGGCCTTGCCACTCACACACGTGCGCTCGATCCCAATCGTCTGCCTTCGCAGTACGTCCGTGAACAATGGATCACTGAAAGCAGATTTCCTGGTGGGGCCGTGAACGGCATCGCACAAACCGGAGATGGCTACCTCTGGATTGGAACCGATAGAGGCCTGATGCGGTTCGACGGCTTTAATTTCAAGCCTGTCTCTCTTGCTTCCATCACCACCGCTTCGAATCTTTCGATATTGCAACTGCTTACGGATGCTCGTGGAACACTGTGGATCCGTCCTGAGGGCGCCTATCTCGTAAGCCAAAAAAATGGCACGTTTGAGAGCGCCAGATACGGTTTAAACGCAATCACCGGCCTGTCAAAAGATAACCACGGCGGATTATTGGTCTCGGACATCGAGCAGGGCACATTCCGTTTGAGGCTAGACACCGTTCAGAAATTGGGACCCCCTTCAACGCCAGTAGTCTCCATGGCAGAAACCGCCGATGGCAAGATTTGGCTGGGAACACTTGGCGATGGCCTCTTTTTTCTTATCGGCGGGCAAGCTACCAACGTCGACGTAGGATTGCCCGACCGAAAGATCAATTCTCTGCTGCCAATCGGTGAAGAGTTGTGGGTCGGCACCGACACCGGCTTGTATCACGGGAACGGCAACGGTTTTCGTCGGCTCGAATTGCCGTCGTTCCTCGGTAAGGTCCAGGCGCTGAGCCTCCTGCGCGATCGTAACTCGAATATTTGGGTGGGTACGTCGCGCGGGCTACTGCGCATCAACGGGAAAGGCATTTCG
>Ga0210403_10000897_pt1 | contig 29432 bp, 22 predicted proteins | sample IncBWC19MmetaG_FD_150863 | JGI IMG/M metagenome (GOLD analysis project Ga0210403, IMG submission 150863) | Forest soil microbial communities from Barre Woods Harvard Forest LTER site, Petersham, Massachusetts, United States - Inc-BW-C-19-M | ecosystem: Environmental > Terrestrial > Soil >...
AAGGGACCATCGGCATGGAACCTTTCCGGCGATTGCTCAACGATCCACGCACTAAACACGCGGCTTTCATTGCGGAAACGCCTATTGATGAACCGCAGGATGACTTGCGGAATGTGGAGCGGCTGAAATCGTTGGTTATCATACGCCGGTCCTCGCTGAAGACGCGAAGGGAAGACTGCCCCCCGGATTGTTAACATCTCCCTGGCGGTCCCCTGAAGTGGCTATGGGGTTAGCTTCCCGTTCTCGCGATAGATTCTGTGCGTCCGAACACGCGCTGCTGCGCGCTTGGGCCTTCGCTGCCGCGAAGACCCAGAGACGGTGCTGAACACCGTCTCTACGGCCGCACATGCACCGTTCATTTCTAAACCTTTTTAGCCACGAATGAACACGAATAAAAACGGGTTTGGAAATTGAGCAATTTGATCCGATACTCACCAGCAAGGGGAAAATTCTTTGTTCCGGTTTCGATTCGTGTTCATTCGTGTGCATTCGTGGCCAAAGTTCTTACTCTTCTTCTTCCACCACCACCTCGCCCCGCTCAGCTTTAGCCTGGGTGATGATCTTTTCCTGCTGCACGGCCGGGACGTAGTCGTAGTGTGAGGTCTCCATGTTGAAGGTGCCGCGGCCCTGGGTCATCGAGGTGAGATCGGCGCCGTAGGTCAGCATCTCAGACATGGGGCATTCGGCCTTCACGATGGTCTTGCCCTGTTTGTTGTCCATGCCTTGAATGCGCCCGCGGCGGGAGTTGAGGTCGCCCATGATGCTGCCAGCAAATTCATCGGGGATGGCGATTTCCACTTTCATGATCGGCTCCAGGATGGTGGGCTTGGCGGCTTCCATGGCTTTCTTAAAAGCGATGCGCCCGGCGGTCTTGAATGAAAGTTCGTTGGAATCCACGTCGTGGTAGCTGCCGTCGTAGAGGACCACGCGGAAATCGACCACCGGGAAGCCAGCCAGATAGCCGCGGGCGGCGGCTTCGACAATGCCCTTTTCTACCGCGGGGATGAAGTTCCTGGGAATTGAGCCGCCGAAGATTTCATTCACAAACTCGAAGTTCTTGCCGCGTTCCAGGGGTTCCACCTTGATCTTGCAGTCGCCGTACTGACCGTGGCCGCCGCTCTGCTTCTTGTGGCGGCCTTGCACGTCGGCTTTGCCGCGAATGGTTTCCCGGTACGGCACTTTCGGGGCCTTCAGAACGACCTCGGTGTGGTAGCGCTTCTTGAGCTTGGAGACGATGACTTCAATGTGCTGCTGGCCGGTGCCGGCGATCAGGAATTCCTTGGTCTGCATGTCGCGGAAGAAGCGCACCATGGGGTCCTCTTCCATCAGTTTGTGCAGGCCGTTGGAGAGCTTGTCTTCGTCGTTGCGGGACTTTGGCTCGATGGCGAAGGTGATGGCCGGCTCCGGCAGTTTGACCGCCTGGAACTGAATGGGGTTGGCCTTGTCGCCAAGCGTGTCGCCGGTCAGCGTGTCTTTCAGCTTGGCCACGGCGCCAATGTCCCCGGCATGAAGCTCGGGTATGGGAACCAGGTTCTTGCCCTGGGGTATCGACAGATGGGCGAGCTTTTCCTGGGTGGCGCGATTGAAATTCTGCAACGTGGCATCATTCTTGACCACGCCCGAGAAGACCTTGAAGTACGTAATGCGCCCGGCGAAAGGATCATTGGCGGTGCGGAAGACATAGGCGGAAATGGGCTCGGAGTCGCTGATGTGACGCTCGACGATCTTGCCGTTTCCGGAAGGCCCAGGCGAGGACTGCACGGCGCGGTGCTCGGCGGCCGTGGGGCAGTAGTCCACGACGAAATCGAGCAGGTGGTCGGTGCCCACGTTACCCAGCCCAGAAGTGAAGATCACTGGAAAGATACGGTCTTCACGAATGGCTTCGTGCAGCGCGGGAACCAGATGTTCTTCGGGAATGGTGCCGGTGTTGAAGAACTCTTCCATCAGTTCGTCTTTGCCTTCGGCGATGATCTCCACCAGCTTTTCGTGGGCCTCTTTGCAGGCGGCTTCCAACTCGGCGGGGATGGGGCCCTCTTTGCCCTTGCCGTTCCCGCCCAGCTCGTAGACATAGGCCTTCATGTTGACCAGGTCAACCACACCCTTCAAGTTCTTTTCGCTGCCGATGGGAATCTGCACGGGGACGACTTGGCGTCCGAAGGCGTTACGCAGGCTTTCGAGCGCCAATTCATGGTTGGCGTGGTCGCGGTCCATGCGGTTGACCACGATGACGCGCGGCAGTTCGATTTCTTCGGCGTACTGCCATACTTTCTCGGTCACCACTTCCACGCCGGAAACGCCATCCACCACCACGACCGCGGCTTCGGCCGCCGACATGGCGATTCGGGCTTCGTGCGCAAACAGGTTCAGGCCGGGCGTATCGAGCAGATTGATTTTGGTGTTGCGCCATTCCGCCGAGGCAATGCTGGTATGAATGGTCATCTGGCGGGCAATCGCTTCTTCGTCGTAGTCGGTGACGGTGGAGCCGTCATCGACCCGGCCCAGCTTGGGCGTGGCCCCGCCCGTGAACAGCATCGCGGAAGCCAGAGAAGTCTTGCCGGAATGAGAGTGGCCGACCACGACCAGGTTGCGAATGTCCTTGCCTGCGTAAACCTTCAAGGTGCCTCCTTCTTCCTTCGAACTAGAAACGGCAGTTGAAATACAGAGCGACGCGGCCACAGCAAGATTTAGCCGCTGATGAGCGCTGATAACAACCCTGGAATGCGAAGCACACGAATGATCGCCCAGTGGGTAAAAGCGCAAAGCGGTTGTAGATGCTTTCAAGCCTGTCATTCAAGTCTTTCTTCAAGCCGGCGCCAACGGCTACCGCCGGGACAAATATCCCAAGTTCTAATTGACGTTTGACTGTTCGGTCAAAAGGGCCCCCATCGGCTCCTTACGGCGCAGGTCAAGAAAACCATAAAACAGGTATTATCACGCTGGTGATACTTTTTTGGGAAGGGCCGGGCGCGGAGGAATTTGGCAATTAGGTAGGGGCGGAATTTGGTAATTGGGTAATTTGGTGATTGGGTAAATCGAAAAACCAGCGGGGCAACCGGCTTTAAAATTACCCAATCACCCAATTACTCAATTACCCAATTCTCGGACTGCTTAACCGAATCTCATAGTGGTTCAGCTCGCAATCGCCACCCCGCACCGGCAGACGCAAGCTGACCTGACCTTTGTATTCGAAGCCGGCCTTAAGCAGCACACGGGCGGAGGCCGGGTTGTGCGGGAAGGTGTCGGCCTGTAGAGCGGGAATTCCCAGCCAGCGGGCATATTCGATTAACCCTTGCACGGCTTCGGTGGCATAGCCTTGATTCCAGTGAGGACGGCCAATCCAGTAACCCACGTGGGGCAGTTCCTTGGGACCGCCAAAACCGATCGATCCGATGAACTCGCCGCTGCGCATCAGCAGGATTCCGAAAACCCTCTGGTCGGGGGCGGTCCGGCGACTGATCCACTCCTGGGCGGCCTCCAGGGTCATGGGGTCGGTCATGCTGGCGGAGAGCTGCAAGGCTTCACTGTCATTCTCGAGCAGGCGCGACATGGCAGCCGCGTCCGATGCCTCCAGCAGGCGCAAACCCAGGCGCCGGGTGCAAAGGTAGTTGTTGGGATTGGATGGGCCACTCACTTGTTGGATTTTAAATTTAAAATCTGCATTTTGATGATACTTAAGACTCTTTCCGCTTGCGACGAAAACCTTTGAAACACAGAGGAACAGAGGCAACAGAGGATTCTTTCGGTTGTGAGGCCGCTTAAAAACTCATCGGGAACCCGCAGATTTGCGTTGGTTGCGCAACCCAAATGCACTGTACGCTCTCACAAATCTACCGGGACGAGGAAGACAGAGGTCTCACATGGACCTCGGTGCGCCGGAAAGTGCCCTCTGCCGCCCTCTTTGTTCCTCGCAATCTTTCACGATGATTTGTGCCCTGCCTCACAACCCCAAAAACCTCTGTTGCCTCTGTTCCTCTGTGTTTCAAAGGTTTTTGCGAAGACAGCGTTACTGCACAGTGCTTCAAAATGCTACTTTCCCGCTAACAATTGCCGCAGAACATATTGCAGGATTCCGCCGTGCTCGTAATAGAGAATTTCCTGCGGGGTGTCGATGCGCACCAACGCCGCAAATTCATTGGTCTGGCCGCCGGCCGATTTGGCACGAACCTTCAACTGCCTTCCACCGGCAAACTTGCCTGCCAGCATCTTTGGCAACCCGATGATCTCATAGATCTCGTCGCCTTTCAGGTTAAGGCTGTCGGCGGTCTCACCGGGCAGGTACTGTAGTGGAAGAATCCCCATACCGACGAGGTTGGAGCGGTGGATCCGCTCGTAGCTTTCAGCGATCACGGCGCGCACTCCCAGCAAGTTTGGCCCTTTGGCCGCCCAGTCACGCGACGAACCGGAGCCGTATTCTTTGCCCGCAAGGACCATGAGCGGGACCTTTTCGGCACGATACTTTTCCGAGGCGTCAAATATCGACATGATCTCGTTGCTGGGGAAGTGTTTGGTGATGCCGCCTTCGGTTTCGGGGGCCAGCTTGTTGCGCAGCCGGACGTTGGCGAACGTGCCCCGCACCATGACTTCATGGTTGCCACGGCGCGAACCGTAGGAGTTGAAGTCGGCGGGCTTCACGCCGCGCTCCTGCAGATACTTGCCGGCCGGTCCATTGGCCTTGATTGAACCGGCGGGCGAGATATGGTCGGTGGTCACGCTGTCGCCCAGCTTGGCCAATACACGCGCGCCCTGGATGTCGGCGACCGCGGCCGCTTGCGCCGGCATGTTATCAAAGTAGGGAGCGCGCTTGATGTAAGTGGAATCGGGCTCCCACTGGTAGGTTTCACCGTGGGGAATTTTGAGGCCCTGCCACTCCTGGTCACCGTCAAAAATCGTGCTGTAATTTTTCGTAAACATCGAGGAATCGATGGCTCCGGCGACCGCCTTCTCGACTTCCGCGTGGCTGGGCCAGATGTCTTTGAGATAGACGGGCTGGCCGTTCTTGCCGGCGCCCAGGGACTCGTGGGCGATATCGATATCCATGCTTCCAGCGAGGGCGTAGGCCACCACCAGCGGCGGCGACATCAGGTAGTTGGCGCGGACTTCGGAGTTGATGCGTCCTTCAAAGTTACGATTGCCGGAAAGCACCGAGGCCACCACCAGTTCCTTGTCGTTGATGGTCTGGGAGATTTCCGGCGGCAGCGGCCCGGAATTCCCGATACAGGTGGTGCAGCCATAGCCGACGATATGAAAACCCAGAGCTTCGAGATAGGGCATGAGTCCGGCGCGATTGTAGTAGTCGTTCACGACGCGCGAGCCGGGAGCGAGCGAAGTCTTCACCCAGGGTTTGCGTTGCAGTCCAAGATCGACGGCTTTCTTGGCCAGCAAGCCGGCAGCGATCATTACCGATGGGTTGGAGGTATTGGTGCAACTGGTAATGGCCGCGATCACGACCGAACCATCATGCAGCGGACTGCCATTGCTGGAAGCCTTGGCAGCCTTGGCATCTTTCGAGACACGCAGCGAAGGCAGCGCCTGCAGGAACGAGTCTTTGGCCTTGGACAGGGCCACGCGGTCCTGGGGACGTTTGGGGCCGGCCACGCTGGGTTCGACCGTGCTGAGTTCAAGCTCGACCACCTGTGAGTACTTGGCTTCCGGCGTCTGTGCCGTGTGGAACAGCCCTTGCTCTTTGCAGTAGGCCTCGACCAGGGCGATGCTATCGGCCGGGCGACCGGTGATGCGCAGATATTGCAGCGTGGTTTCATCCACGGGGAAGATGCCACAGGTTGCGCCATATTCTGGCGCCATATTGGCGATGGTGGCCCGATCGGCCAGGGGCAGGAACGCAAGGCCCGGCCCGAAGAACTCGACGAACTTGCCCACCACGCCGGTTTTGCGCAGCATTTCGGTCACGGTCAACACCAGATCGGTGGCGGTGGCGCCTTCACGCAATCCGCCCTTGAGCTTGAAGCCGACCACCTGAGGCAGCAGCATCGATACCGGCTGGCCCAGCATGGCGGCTTCGGCCTCAATGCCGCCGACACCCCAACCCAGCACGCCCAGGCCGTTGATCATGGTGGTATGCGAGTCAGTGCCCACCAGGGTGTCGGGATACGCGACGGTGACGCCATCTTTTTCTTCGGAAAACACCACACGCGCCAGGTATTCGAGGTTCACCTGATGGACGATGCCCATGTCGGGCGGCACGGCCTTGAAGTTGCGAAAGGCCGATTGTCCCCAACGGAGAAAGGCATAGCGCTCGCGGTTGCGCTGAAATTCCAGCAGGGCGTTGGCGCTGAAGGCGTTCTTGCTGCCGAATTCATCCACCTGCACGGAGTGGTCAATGACCAATTCCGCGGGCTGTAGGGGATTGATCCGCTTGGGATCGCCGCCCATCTGCTTCATGGCATCGCGCATGGCGGCCAGATCGACCACCGCGGGAACGCCGGTAAAATCCTGCATGAGCACGCGCGCCGGAGTGAAGGCGATTTCCTTGTCGGGCACAGCCTCGGGTTTCCAGGCAACCAGGAAGCGGATGTCATCGGCAGTCACACTGCGTCCGTTTTCGGTGCGCAAGAGATTCTCCAGCAGGATGCGCAGAGAGTACGGCAATTGCCCCGTGGGCCCCACATGCTGATCGACGGCGCTGAGCCGGTAGATTTCGAACTCCCGGGCCCCAACACGTAGCTTTGAGCGGCTGTTAAAAGAGTTATTCATGAGAGCACCTGAATTCTTGCTGCGCTAGAAGCGCATGCTGTAATTGGTATTTGGTATTTGGTATTTGCGACCGGCGCGCGATTGCCGACCTGACGGGTCAACGACAACTACCAACAACCAAGTACCGGTAACGCCCGTTGGCGTCCCGTTCTGAGCTGCTAAAACTTTCCCCCGAATTGCCCATACAGCAGCAACAGATTCAGGGAAATAATGATGCCGGTCACCACATAGGCCAGCGCATTGGTGCGCCTGCTGTTTACCAGGTCGCCCATGACCGCGGCGCGGCGCGTCAACTGAATCAGCGGCACTAATGCGAACGGCAGCGTAAAGCTGAGGACAACCTGTGATAGTAACAAAATCCGCAGCGGGTCGAGGTCAATGCCAATCACCAGCAGGGCCGGCAGGATGGTGATCAGGCGGCGCAGAAAGACCGGAAATTTAATATCCAGAAAGCCTTCGATAATCACCTGGCCGGCCATGGTTCCTACCGTAGAAGAGGAAAGTCCTGAGAACAACAGGGCCAGCGCAAAGGCCGTGGCCGAGAGCGAGCCCAGCAAGGGCTTCAGCGTGAAGTGGGCTTGCTCAATGGATGTGACTTCCAGCCCGCCTTTGAAGAAGGCCGCAGCCGCCATGATGATCATGGCGGAATTGATCAGCCATGCGCCGTTCATGGCCGCCAGCACGTCAATGAGTTCGTATTTCAGATGCTTGAATTTCTGGAACAACTGGCTGGTGGGGCAGAGGAAGGAATCCTCCTGGGCACGGGCCTGCACCAGGGCGGAATGCAGGTAGACAACGTGGGGCATGACGGTCGCGCCCAGCATGCTGACCGCGATATAGACGCTGGCGGAGCTGAGGTGGGGCACAAGCACACCGCGCGTGACCCGGGCCCAGTCCGGTTTCACCAGGAATATCTCGATGGCATAACAGCCTGCAATGGCGAACACCAAGGCCATGATTAACTGCTCCAGGCGGCGGAAGCCGTAGAGTTCCACCGCCAGCATCAGGAAGACCAGCACCGCGGTGATCAGGGCGGCCACAAACAGGTTCAGGTGGAACAACAGGTACATTCCGATGGCGGCGCCCAGGAATTCGGCCAGGTCGGTGGCCAGCGCGGAAATCTCGGCCGCAATCCATAACAGGAAGTTGACCGGTGGAGAAAAATGCGCGCGCACGTTCTGGGGCAGGGTCTTACCGGTGGCGATGCCCAGTTTGGCCGAAAGGTACTGAATCAGGATAGCCATGGCGTTCGACCACAGCAGGACCCATAAGAGGGTGTATCCGAAACGGCTGCCGCCCTCGATGTTGGCGGCGAAGTTGCCGGGATCGATGTAGGCGACGCTGGCGACAAACGCCGGCCCGAAGTACCGCCACATCTCGCCCCGCTGCAGCGCAGGCAGGGTCTTGAACCTGATGCGGTTGGTTGCAGATGCGATTGGATCTGACGGCGAAGACATGTCCAATAGAACAGTATAAGGGAAAAATGAGGGGTGGGAAGGGTTCAGCGGCAGGGCCCTTCGGCGACCAAGTGAGAATTCTGGTAGATCGAGATATCGGGACATCTGATAATCGGGACATCGGCGGCTGGTGAGAAGGGGATGGATGAAGCCCGTGGGAAGTTACGCTCAAATCACTTGCGCGAGCCTGGCTTTGTAATTCTCGCCATAGGATTCACCGATCTCGCCTGCTTTGTTGCGGATTTTCTCGTAGAAGGAAAGTATTTCCATGCTGCCAAGCCGGAGAAGAAATCGAAACGATGGCGGGGCGGTAAATGGCAAAATGCTCATTTTCAACAGCCACCAGTGCAGTTGCAACTGCAGAATTACGGCGCAGATGCGGCATTGGGCGCACACGATGGTAAGCTCCAGGCTGGCGCGGCGGACGCCTGAATCCAGCGTCTTCCGGCTGCGGTTCCTTTCGAACCGGCCCCACTCCTGAATTACGCGGGCATTATGGGCCAAATTGCGAACGTATTGCTGGGCGAGGCGGCAGCGCTTCCACTGGATCCTCTTGAATTCCCGTAGGGACACATTGAGCTGGAAATACCTCTCGTCCTGCGGATCAAACAGGCTTCTGACCTCGCTGAGGTCGATTTTCTGCAGGTAGGGAATCAGGTCTTGAGAGGTACGGTCGCTAAAGCCGTAGATCCACTCATAGAGAAACCTCACCACAAACAGGCCAAAAAGCCCGAGCAGTGCTGCAAACGGAATCAGGGTTTCAAGATGCATCTTGCTTACCAAAGAAGCTCTTCATCACCGCGATGTACTGCTTGACCTCTTCCGCCATTTGTTCCGGCGGCATCGGCGGCGCCCAGCCCTCGGGTTCCGGCTGCGCTTTAATAAAAGCGCTTATCCAGACGGCCAAGCTCACGAAATATGCCACAGTCGGGGCATACACGAAAAGGTTTCCTATTCCTGTTCCGAATTTAGAACGGGCCGCGTAAGGCAATAAAGTGCCAACGGAAGCCATCCCCAGCCCCAGGGAGATGCCAAAGGCATAGCGCCGGAAGCCTATGTCCAGCAATTTCACCAGCAGGTAGAACAGCGCGAAAATAGCCGCCTGGATGCCGTTGATGGCGATACCCAACTGCAAAATCCAGCCAAAGAACAGACTGGCGTTGACCGGAGGATGCATGGCTGAGTTGACCACCGAAATCGCAAAGGTAAAGCCGATGCCGCCATAGTAGAACCAGCGGAACCAGTTTAGCCGGTAGAACCCGGAAAAAACCCAGCGAAATGCCTCATGCGACGCCGCAATTCCCAGGACCAGAAACCCCAGTTCCGTAAACCAAAAGACCGGGGAATACCAGCCATGGTTGAATAACACTATCGCCAAACGGGCCGCCACCGCCAATGCCGCATAGAACTGATAAGTGACAAAAATGGGGAAAATCCGCCTGACACGATGGCGGAGGAGCAGAAAGACCAAGCATGTGTGCCCAAGCAGCCCAGCGGTCAGCAAAAGCGCATTAGTCAGGTCCATAGCGTGGGGGCTGGTTCAGCCCCTCACGCCATGATAGCCGTTTCTTTATTTCGGCGGTGTGCTGGAGCAGGGGAAACACGTTGGTGTGGCGCCGACGGAGAACGCGGAGACGGAATTGGCACAGCCAACGGACAACAGCAATGCAATTGCAATGATCCTGATAGTCTTCTGCATGGATTTCTCTCCTCAGGGACTTCAATGGTTTGGATTTTGGGGGGATGCCCTGAGGATACTTGAATTCCCGTTTTGGGACAGACTAGAGACAATTGCTAGCATTTTCAGAAAGTGAGGTATTTTTTCTTCTGTTTTCGCATGATATTGAATGACCTAACCGCATTTTCTTATTATTAGAGTTAACCAAGAATTACGCTCTGGGCGCGCTCTTCCGCCAATTTACGGCTGGAAAATAACCGTATATGCATCGTAAAAGGGCAGGAAAGTGAAGAGTCGCTTAAGGTATTTGATCAATCTGGGCCAGAAAGCCAAGCTTTTGGTCCGCAGAGAGGAATGAGGCTTCGAAGGAGTTTCTGGCCAGTTCACGTAGATGTTCGTTCGAAAATCCGAACATCTCTTGGGCGAGCTCATATTCACCGGAAAGCGAGGTCTGGAACATCTCCGGATCATCGGTATTCAAAGTAATCATCATCCCCTGATCAAACAGCCTGCGCACAGGATGCGATTTCAGGTCGGCACAGGCCCCGGTGCGCACATTGCTGCTGAGACAGACCTCGAGCGGCACCTGCCTTTCGGCCATCACTTCCACCAGTTCGGGGTCGCCGGGGATGGATACACCGTGACCGATGCGCTCGGCGCCGATGTTGAGGGCCGCCCAAACGGATTCCGGCCCGGCGGTCTCGCCGGCATGCACGGTCAGGCGCAAACCCCGGTCAGCGGCCTTGCGATAGAGGGCGCTGAACTCTCCGGCGGGCCCCCGGCGCTCGTCGCCGCCGATCCCGATGCCCACCACGTTACGCTCGCGCAGGCGGGCCGCGAGATCAAATACCTTTTCCGCAGGCTTGACCCCGAAATGGCGCACAGCGTCGAAGATCCACAACAAGGACACGCCAAAATCCCGCTCACCCCGCTCCCGTCCGAGTTCCAAGCCTTCGAAGAGCGGTTCAAACTCCTCGCCCCGCCAGTGGACCACCCCCACGCTGACATACACCTCGGCATGCACGACATTTTGGCGCGCCAGTTTTTCCATCAGCCGGTAGGTAATCCGTTCGTAGTCTTCGGGGGTGCGCAACTGCGCGGTCACAGCCTTGAAGGCCATCAGAAAGCCGTTGAAATCCGAATAGGAATAAAGCCGGTGGACATCTTCTTCACTCAACATGCCGCCGCTGCCTTCCAGGCCGTAGCGGTTGCCTTCCGCGGGCACGGGGACACGATGCTGGCGGCCCAATTTGGCCAGCAGTGCCGGCTCCACGCTGCCCTCAAGATGCAGATGGAGTTCCGCTTTGGGGAGCGCGGCAATCAGAGAATGGGTCTCGCTGTTCTGCATTTCATTACGGGTCCGGCGGCAATACCGCGGCTTACTTCAAAACCGGTTGAGCGGCAGCAAATTCGCTGTGCCGGCGGCTGTAAGCGAAATAGATGATCATTCCCAGCCCCAACCACACAAAAAACCTGATCCACGTAATTACCGTCAATCCGGTCATCAATCCGCCGCAGAAAACGACCGCCAGCAGCGGGAACCAGGGCACCAGGGGGACCTTGAACCCCCGTTTACGGTCCGGCTGTGTGCGCCGCAGAAAGATGACTCCCAAGGAGACCAGGACAAAGGCAAATAGAGTTCCGATATTCGACAGGTCGGCGGCATCGCCGATATCGACCAGCCCGGCCGGCAGTCCAACGGCCGCCCCGGCAATCCAGGTGGACCAGTGGGGAGTCTTGAACCGCGCATGCACGGCGGAAAAAATCTTGGGCAGCAGGCCATCGCGAGACATGGCAAACCAGATACGCGTCTGCCCATACTGGAATACCAGCAGCGACGAAATCATGCCCATCAGCGCCCCGATGATAATGATGGACTGGAAGACGCGGCTGGTTCCAAGATGCGCCAGAGCGTACGCAACCGGCGCATTAGCTGCCTCGCCACTGGCAAAGGTGGAGTAGCGCATCATCCCCAGCAGCACAATAGCTACACCCACGTAGAGGACCGTACAGACAATGAGGGAAGCAATGATTCCAAAGGGTATATCGCGCTGGGGATCGCGGGCCTCTTCAGCCGCGGTGGAAACAGAATCAAAACCGATGTACGTGAAAAAAATGATGGCGCCGCCGGTTACCACGCCGGCGAAGCCCGAGGGCGCAAACGGATGCCAGTTTGCAGGGCGCACCAGCATGCCGCCCACTACCAGAAACACCAAGATGGCGGCCAGCTTGATCACCACCATCACGTTGTTGGCCTCCGCTGATTCGCGCACGCCTCGCACCAGCAGGTAGGTGAGCACAAACACCACCAGGAAGGCGGGAAAATTAAAATACGAGCCTGTCCATTGCCCGCTTGCCCATACCGGCGTCGACCATTTGTCGGGGAGCATGATGTGAAAAGCAGCAAGCTGGGCTTTCGTGTATCCGGCAAAGCCCACCGCCACCGCCACATTGCTCACCGCGTATTCCAGGATCAGGTCCCATCCGATAATCCACGCAAAGATTTCCCCCAAGGTGGCGTAGGAATATGTGTACGCGCTACCCGCAATAGGAATCATGGAAGCCAGCTCGGCGTAACATAATCCTGCGAAACTGCAGGCAATCGCCACCAGGATAAAAGAAATGGCGATGGCTGGTCCGGCCGCTGGACGCCCATGCATCAACGCGCTCGAAAGATTGCCGCTGTGGATAAGGTTCCACACCAAATCCATCACCTGTGCGTGCAGAATGGAAGGAGCTTCAAAATGTTCGCCGGCCGCGGCGGTCCCGGTGAGCACAAAAATACCGGAACCGATGATCGCTCCGATGCCCAGCGCGGTCAGCGACCACGGCCCCAGAGACTTTTTGAGGCTATGCTCGGGGTTTTCCGAGTCGGCGATCAGCTTGTCGATGGATTTCCTGGCGAAAAGTTGATTGGCCAAAAGAAACTCCTTGTCGGGAATCCGGCCGGGCCACTGGACCTGTCAGCGGCCCTGGCCGCCAGTCTGGGGCTTAACGCTTCGACGCGCCGCGCACCATCTTCTTGACCTTGGGCTTCTTCGAGCCGCGCGCGTAGTCCCGGGGTTTCTTGGGGACCTGTTTTTTACGTGCCGCCCGTTTGGCCTTCTTGCGATCTTCTTTTTTCAATGTTTTTGTATTTGCCACTTGGTTTTTCTCCGTATCTCTAAGCCTTTTCCAGTTGCGCGTACTTCTCTACCAGCTTCTTGATTCCGAATCTTGGGAATTGTACCGTAATCTTAGCGCTTTCTCCTTCACCTTCGCGCTGATACACAATACCTTCGCCGTATTTCGGATGCTTGACCCGCTGCCCAGGCCGGAACCCGCCCTTTCCCGAAGGCGATTCTTGCAGTGCTTTCGGCAGGTTAAATTTTTTTCCGCGCGAGGCAAAGAAGCCGGCGATATTGTCGATGGAGTTGTATTTCGGCCCGCCGTAGCCTCCAGTCTTGCTTTTCCCCGCCGCCTCGGTTGTCACCTGCCCCGGCCTGATGCTCTGGTCTTCGTCTTCGTAGTTGTAATGGCGGTCGCCAAACTCATCGCCCGGCGATGAATGGCCGCTACGGCTGGAACGCGGTGGGCCTATGTCCTGCAACAGCCGTCCGGGGACCTCTTCGAGGAACCGTGAAGGCATACTCACTTCGGGCATGTCTGTACCATAGCGGCGGCGGTAATCGGCACGGGTCAGAATCAACTGGTCCATGGCGCGGGTCATACCCACGTAGCACAACCGCCGCTCCTCTTCCATCTGCGCCGGGTCGGTGAACGTCCTTGAATGCGGGAACAGGCCTTCTTCCAGTCCGACCAGCAGCACCAGATTGAATTCCAGACCCTTGGCTGAATGCAGGGTCATCAATGTGACCTGTCCCCGAGGATCATAGGTATCCACGTCGCTGACCAGGGCCGCGTGGTCCAGGAACTCTGCCAGGGTCTCGCCCCGATCGCGGGAATCCATGGAGGCATTCACCAGTTCGCGCAGGTTATCGATGCGCGACATCGCATCCGGGGTTTGTTCCTGTTCCAGTTGTTTGATGTAACCAGTGCGGTCCAGCAGGAATTTCAGGACCTCAGGTACCGTGGCCGCTCCACCCGGTACACGGAAGGGAGATGCGCTTGCCTCTTCATCGACAGGCATCTGGTCGTCTGCAAGGTCCCCAACGGGCGCAACTGTAAAAAGGTGTTGCTGCTCATCGTTGGCCCCGAAATCAAAGCTGATGTTCTCACCAACCAGTGCCTCGGTATCTGCCGTATCGTCTGCAGACGCCTCTCCGATGTCCCGATGCCCCGATGTCCCGATGTTCCGATCTTCTGGTTTTCCGATCCCCCGATCACCAGAGGTCCCGATGTCCCGATCTGTGTTATCGCTGAGTCTTTCCGCAAAGCTTCCAGCAAGCATGGCCCGCGCGTCTTCGATCAATTCCCTAAATCCTGCCAGGGCGGCCAGCGCCCGCGGCGGCAGCAGTTTACGTTCCAAGGTCTCAGCGACCGCCGCCCAGGTGGAGACGCCGGTTTCCAGAGCGAGACGTTCGATGGTTTCCAGGGTCGTCTTGCCGATGCCCCGGACGGGCGTGTTGATCACCCGCTGCAGGGCAATGGAATCATCGAGGTTATTGATCAGCTTGAGATAGCTGATCATGTCTTTGATTTCCGCGCGCTCGTAGAACGAGAAGCCACCGACCACCTGGTATTTGAGCTGGTAGCGGCGCATGGCCTCTTCCATCAGCCGTGACTGCGAATTGGTCCGGTACAACACCGCCACGCGCACATCGTCTTTGCCATCTTCCGCGGCCTTGCGCATGTAGCGGGAAATATTATCGGCGGCAAATAGCGCTTCGTTCTCACCATCAGGCGCCTCGTAGTAACCGATCATGGCCCCGCCCTGGCGGTCGGTCCACAGGGTCTTGCCTTTGCGCTGCCGGTTGTTGGCCACCACCGCGGAGGCCGCTTCCAGAATGGTCTGTGTGGAACGGTAATTCTGTTCCAGACGGATGGTGCGGGCTTCAGGAAAATCTTTCTCGAACTCCAGGATGTTGCGGATGTCCGCGCCCCGCCAGGAGTAAATCGACTGGTCTTCGTCGCCCACCACGCATACGTTGTGGCGCGCGCCGGCCAGAAGTTTGATCAGCTCATATTGCGGGCGGTTGGTGTCTTGGTATTCGTCGATCAGCAAATATTCAAAACGGCGCTGGTAACGCTCCCGCACTTCGGCGGAAGACTTCAGCAGGCGCACGGTATCGAGCAGCAGGTCGTCGAAATCGAGAGCATTGGCCTTCCGCAATTCCTTGCGGTATTCCGCGAACACCTGGGCCACGACCTCGCTCAGCCGGTCGGCAGACTGCAGATAGATTTCCTGCGGGTCAAGCATGTGGTTCTTGGCCCACGAAATGCGCCCCAGCACTACGCTGGGCTTGAGCTGCTTGTCATCGAGGCCCATCCGGCGCATGACCGCTTTCACGATGCTCTGCTGGTCGGTATCGTCGTAAATGGCAAAGTCTTTCTTGTAGCCCTGACCGGGAACGACGTTCAGCGCTTCGATATCCCGGCGCAGCACGCGCACACAGAATGAATGGAAGGTCGAGACGCGGGGCTTGGCCAGCGTGCGTCCGCTGAGCAGGTGGTTGACGCGCTCGGCCATTTCGGCCGCGGCCTTGTTGGTAAAAGTCACGGCCAGAATGGAGTCAGGCTGCACGCCGAGGTCTTCAACCAAGTGGACGATGCGGTAGGTGATGACCCGGGTCTTGCCGCTGCCCGCACCGGCCAGAATCAGCACCGGCCCTCCCACGGCCTCGGCCGCTTCGCGCTGCTGCGGATTGAGTTGATCGAGAAGGTTCACAGGGGCTATTGCCGTTCGCCCTCAGGGGCCGATTGCAACTGGCACTCCGGACAACGGCATTGCGTCCGCAGATAGTCCCAGGAGTAGATGCCGCTTTCGTGACCGTCATTCCACTTGAAATGCATCGCATACTTGCCCACCGGGGACACCTCAGTAGGCTTCAACGCGGGTTTGAACATGGGCAGCAAGGTGGCAGGCGTGCGCACCGTCTCACCCGGTTTTCGTCCGGTCTTGGCGCGCTCTTCTTCGCAGGTCGCGCACGGGCAGGCGTCCCGCAGCCACTGGAAGGAATAGTGGGTTTTATGCCCGTCGGTCCAATCAATATCAACCCCCGCGCCGGTCGTGACCTGGACGTTAACGTTCTTCGGTTCGGCAAAGGGCATGTTCGTAGTATCGCATAAGGCGAAAAGCATTGAGCCGCGAATGAACGCGAATCAACGCGAATCAGAGGCCAAGACACGAACACAAAGAGCTTCCGAAAAGGGACAAGCGGGCTCTTTGATTTTGGTCCTGTCTTTATGTTTTTGCTCTTCGTTCGCGTTTATTTGCGTTTATTTTATTTGCGTTCATTTGCGTTCATTCGCGGCTCAATGTTCTTGCTGGGGGCGATTTGCCAACCACCGCTATCCTGCTGTAAAATTTAGCTTTAATCACAGAGCTCTGAAGCCTTCAGTATAGAAACCCTTCTGAGTCAGTTTTCCGGAGTTACCCGAAATGGCACAAGTATGTGAAGTCTGCGGCAAAGGGCCGCAATTTGGAAACAAAGTGAGCCACGCCCACAACGTCTCCCGGCGGCGCTGGAACGTGAATCTGCGCCCGGTGCGGGCGGCAGTCAAAGGCGGCAACAAGCGTATGCGTGTCTGCACACAATGCCTCAAGTCGGGCAAGATCGTAAAGGCGTCGTAAACAGTATCCCCCACACCCTTTGCCCCAACGCTATTTCTGCGGATCCGGAATCTTGAATCCAATGTAGGTTCCTGAGCTGATGCCCATCAGGCCGAGCAGGGTAGGGCTGAAATCGGGCATGGCGAGTCCTTCATAGACGGACACCACAAAAACAAACCCCAGCACCACGGTCCAGGCAGCGATCTGGAAGCGATGAAAGCTCACGCCGGTTTCATCCTGCAGGATGTCGCGCATGAAGCCGGAGGACGCGCCCGGCGGCGACGGCAGCTTGTTCAATGCGGTGTTCACCTCGGCCAGGCGCGCGGTCCGTTGCTGCTGTTCGGCCTGCAACTCAGCGGCGTTGGCGGGCACCGGAAACGCGGCCAGAGTGGCAGCCAGCACGGGCAGGCGGGCGGTCAGTGCGGCCTGCTCATTTTGCAACGACTGCCGCTGGTCACGCTTGCTCGAATCCAGCACGACCGAGCCCATGCCGGTGGCGGCGCTGATCCCCATCAGTATCAGGGCGCCGGCGGTGATCGAATCGTGATCGCCGGTGACCATCCAGATGTAGTTGAAGGCGGCCAAGACGATGAAGAACCACCACGCCATCTGACAGCGGGCCAGGCTGAACGATAGCCTCGGCATACCAGGAGCACTGGGGCCGTCCCGCAGGATGTCACTCCTGTAGGCCAGCAGCAAAAAGGCGGCCAGCAGAACAATCAGAAAGCCGACGATCAGCCAGCTATAAGACGGGAAAACCTGAAGCGTAATGGCCGCCGAACCCGCATAAGGAGGATTTCCTGCAAGCGCCACGCTGACGTTCAGGGTCCGCTTGTGCTTGGCGTTGCTGAGCAGTGCGGTCCAGGCAGCCACGTTATCTTTGCTGTCAGTCTCAGTGGTATCGAGAAACTTGAGATCGAAGTCCAGTTCTTTGAAATCCGTCTTCGGCCCTCGGGCGGAGATGCCTTTCATCACTCTGCCATCGAGTACCAGCACCAGGGCCGCAGGCTTGTTTTTCGCAGAGTCAGCCTCCATCCATTTCTGCAGGTTGGTGAAGCTGACGTGCAGCGTGTCACCGAGTTCGCACAGATCATGGGCCAGACCGGCCTCGCCGCAATAGGCTTTCTCCACGATCAAATCCGGCGTTTTCTCCGGAGGCGCTGGTTGTTGTGCCACCGTGGACTGCATGGCGCACACCATCAGCAGCACCAATATCAAACATTTCTTTTCCAGCATTTTTGTGCTCCTTGCCATCCATCCCCTGCCCGCCGGGATTTTTGCGAAGTGGCCAACCTTATCATGAAATAACGTAGGGCAAGCAGTTTCCATTTTGTATTTTGCGAATCCTGTGGAACTGCGACTGCCGTGAACCGCCTGGGAGATCAGGCCAATTCCCCCGGATCCGGAATTTATTTGCGTCCAGCGCATGAAACGGACGTATGATTACCGACACTACTCAGGCAGGAGAACGGTGCGCTCACCCGGCGCCCAGGACGCAGCCGGAGATCATGGGAGGGGCCGTGAATTTGTTTGAGGGATTGTATCTTTATGAGGTCGTGCTGCTAGTGCTGGGCGTGATCCTGTTCCTGGCGCTGATCTTTTCTCTGTTATATCAAGTGCTGCACAAGAGAAAGTTTACGAGTCTGCTGGGATTTTTCATGCTTCCGATCGCCATGATTGGCTACCCCAGTATCAAGTCCATCCAATACAGCGATGGCGCAATCACACTGGAAAAGACCACGCAGGAACTCCAGGCCAAGCCTACCGATCCGGCCGCGCGCCAGGCGCTGCAGGATCAGGTTACCCAGATGGCGGCGAGACCGGCCTCCAGCGCCCGGATTCTGACGGTGCTGGCTCAGGCGCAATATGCTTTGGGAAACGAGGCCTCCGCCAGCGGGAATTTGGGAAAAGCGCTTCAATCTGATCCGAATGCTGTGGAAGCCAGGCAGCTTCAGCATAAGATCGAGCTGATCAAGAACCTGAATCGAATGTCTTCGGAGATCGAGACCCATCCAGCGAACCTGGAGGCCAAGGCCGATTTGCAGAAATCGCTCAAGGAGGCATCGGAACTCAAGGTCGCCAATCCCGATGCGCTGGTCCAGGTGGCGCGGGCCCAAACCGTTCTTGGCGACCACCAGAAGGCCCTCGAAACCGCCCAAAAGGTGCTGGCGATCAATCCCAATTCCGCTCCGGCCCTGCTCTTGCAGAAGACTATCAGGGGGCGCATCGGGAACGCGGTCACCCCTTCGGCGCCGCACTAAGAAATAGTTTTCGCTTCCAATACCAGCCCCGCGAAAACTTTCCAACAAAGTCGCGGAAACCCGTTGAATCCTTGTTCATCTTCCTAGCATTACTCCCGCTCCAGAAGTTCCCCTGGAAAAAACGATGCAATTCATCAAGGGTGGATTTTCATATCGTGTGAAGAAGGAACTCAATTTGAATTTCGCCGTCTGGCAGGCGGGCTTCACCAATCACCGCGTTCGAGACCCAAAGGATTACGCGCAGCATCGCTATTATATTCATCAGAATCCGGTCAAGGCGAGATTAGCGGATCGTCCAGAATTGTTTCACTACTCGTCCGCGTTTCCAGGGACGGAGTTGGATGCAGCGCCACCAGGGCTAAAGCCCATACTCATGACAGGCTGATTCGCCGCGCGGCCTGGAAGGCCGCGCTCCCCGGACCGAAGTCCGGGGCTTCCACCTGCGAGCGATCCAACCAGATCGAAGGGTGGCGCAGCGTGGGCTATAGCAGCCGCGGGCACCGGAAGGCCACGATTCTGCACCGAACATTCCCGGTGCGCGCCGGCGCTTTCTCCGCCTTACGCCAGTGCAATCAGATCGATCTCTACGGAAACATCACGAGGCAAGCGCGCCACTTCCACGGTGCTCCGGGCGGGCGGATCGCTTTTGAACACTTTCCCGTAGATTTCATTCATCTGGGCGAACTCCGACATGTTCTTGAGATAAACGTTGGTGCGCACGACTTTCTCCCAACTGCTGCCCGCCGCTGCCAGAATGGCTTCCAGATTTTTCAGCACCTGCTGGGTCTGCTCCTGAATGCCCCCAGTAATGAGCTCGCCGGTTGCCGGGTTGAACGCCACTTGACCGGAAATGAAGATGAAACCGTTCGCCTTGATGGCCTGCGAGTATGGTCCGATGGCTTTAGGTGCGTTGGGGGTGGATATCACTTCTCTTGCGTTCATTCACTGTTCCTCCAGAAAGTTGTGGGAACCAAGAATATCAGATGAGAAGTTAGCAAATGGCAATTATTAATAGCACTCAGCCGTCAGCACTCAGCCCTGAAACCTTTATGCGGACGCCAGCGTCTCATCTCACCCAAAAACAAAGCACTCAGCACCGGCAACACCAACCCGCCCCAACGGTTTCATGGCTGAATGCTGAGTGCTATTTGCTAAGTGCTTCCTCGCTACACCTTCCCCAGCCTCTGCACGTCGCGAATCCCTGGAATCTTTCGCAGGCCGGCCATGATGCGTTCCAGGTGTTTTACGTCTTCGATGTCGATCACCATGTCGATGGTGGCCTCGCGGTCTGCGGTGCGCGCCTCGATATTGCGGATATTGGTATTGTCATCGCTGATGACGGACGTCAACTGCTTTAACATTCCGGCACGGTTGTCGCAGAAGACCGCCAGTTTTACCGGATAGGTAGAACTGCCCGTGGACTTCAAGGGCTTGGCCCACTCCACGGCGATGCGGCGGTCGGCTTCGTACATCAGGTTGGTAACGTTCGAGCAACTGATGGCGTGGACGGCCACTCCTTTGCCCCGGGTCACATAGCCCACGATGGCCTCGCCGCGAATGGGATTGCAGCACCGCGCGCGATATACGAGCAGGTCGTCGTGTCCGCGCACCTTGATGGCGGCGCTTTCGGCGCTTTGTCCAAAGACCCGGCGGATCATGCTGCTCAATGCGCCGGCCGGCTTGGCGTCTTCTGGGGTTGCGCCCTCTTCGGTCACCTGGGGCGAGAGCTTGGCCAGAATCTGCCGCGCTGAAAATTTGCCATAACCAATGCCGGCCAGCAGGTCCTGCCCCGAACCCAGGCCGTATTCCCTGGCCACTTTTTCCATCTGTTTCTCGTCAAAGTTTTTGAACGCCAGTTGGAATTTGCGCGCCAGCTTTTCAATCAGCTTCTTGCCGATTTCGATGGCGCGTTCCCGCTGGTGGACATTCAGCCAGTGTTTGATCTTGTTGCGGGCGCGGGATGATTTGGTAAAGGCCAGCCAGTCACGGCTGGGATTGTGGGCGGCCTGGGTCATGATCTCCACCACGTCGCCGTGGTGCAACTTGCAGCGCAGCGGCACAATCCTGCCGTTTACGCGGGCGCCCACACAGGAATGGCCGACCTCGGTATGGATGGCATAGGCAAAGTCGATGGTCGAAGCGTCCCGTGGCAGGATCACCACTCTGCCCTTGGGAGTGAACGTATATACCTCTTCAGGATAGAGATCGACTTTGAGCGTCGAAAGGAATTCGCTGGGGTCCTTGATATCCTGCTGCCATTCCACCACCTGCCGCAGCCAGGCCAGCCGCTTCTCATCTTTGGCGCTGACCGGCTGGCCGTCTTTGTACTTCCAGTGGGCGGCAATGCCTTCCTCGGCCATCTTGTGCATCTCTTCGGTGCGGATCTGCACTTCGAACTGGGTACCGCTTTCGGTGATGACCGTGGTGTGCAACGACTGGTAGAGGTTGGGCCGGGGCATGGCGATGAAATCCTTGATGCGTCCCGGTACTGGCCGCCACATCTGGTGAATCGCGCCCAGCACGGTGTAACAGTCTTTCACCGACTTGGTGATGATGCGCAGGGCCAGCAGGTCATAGACCTGGTCGAAGGTGATTCGCTGGCGCACCAACTTCTGGTGGATGCTGTAGAGACGCTTGATGCGGCTTTCCACCAGCGCTTCCACGACGTTCTCTTTCAGCTTTTCCTGCAGGGTTTTGACCACACCGGCCAGGAATTTCTCACCGGCCTTGCGGCGCGATTCCACTGCCGCCCGCACCTGCTCATATCCAATCGGATCGACGTAGCCGAAGGCCAGGTCTTCGAGTTCGCCGCGCACCTTGCCCATCCCCAGCCGGTGGGCCAGAGGGGCGTAGATCTCAAGGGTCTCGCGGGCCACGCTCAGCTGGCGGATTTCGGGGAGGTGGTTCAGCGTGCGCATGTTGTGCAAGCGGTCGGCCAGCTTGATCAGCACCACGCGAATGTCATCGACCATGGCCAGCACCATCTTGCGCACGTTTTCAGCCTGGCGCTCTTCGCGGCTGGCAAAATCGATCTTGTCGATCTTGGTGACGCCTTCGACGATGTGCGCTACCTGGTCGCCGAATTCACGCTGGATATCGGCGTTCGTGACCGGCGTATCTTCAATGGCATCGTGCAGGAGGCCTGCGGAAATGGCGGTGGAATCGAGCTTCATATCCGCGAGCACGATGGCCACTTCCAGAGGATGAATCAGATAGGGTTCACCCGAGGCCCGGACCTGGCCCTCATGGTGGGTGAGGGAAAACCCATACGCTTTGCGGATGATTTCAAGATCGTCGTGCGGTCGATTGGCGGTGACCTTCTTCAGCAAGTGCTCGAACTTGGCAGCCAGCATCCGGTTGGAACTGAATGGCTGTGTGGTAGTCGCCATGCAAGATTATAGCGTGCCGGGGCAAGTGGGCCGACGAGGTAGAGAGCGGAGATTCTCGGCGGCCTTGATGCCGTGTTTTAGACGGACACCTTTAAACGTAACAAGTTACGTCTACACCATGATGCGCATCCCGCCTTTTGTTCTTCTACGGTCTTGCTCCACCGCGGCTCTTGCCGGTGCGCAGGTCAACCTCGAATGCCACGTCTTTATCTTTGAGCGCATCCCAGCCCGTTCCGGATAGCTTCTCGCCTTTGATCTCCGCAATCGACAGACCTTCCCAGGAAAGTCTCTCCGTGGTCCATTGCATTCCCGTCTCTCCGCAGGCGGTGATGCTCGTGAATCCGATGAACAGCAGCAGCTTCAGGTGAAGGACCGATTTGATCTCCAGTACCGGACGCTGATTGACCTGCTCCCAGTTTTGCGGACCGGCGGCGCTGACAATGTAGGCGTATCCGCCCGCCGCTACGCAGAACGAACCAGCGTCGGGGCAGGAAAAAATGCCATGCGCCACCTGCGCCGAATCGAAACCCAGGGCGAAGAACCCAACCCAGGGCGTACCGTTTTGGGGAACGACCCGCAGGTAAGCACCCACCCGATCACCCTCTTCCAGCTCCGCCGGGAAGTGGTGCAGCTTTCCCAGCGGATGAGTCAGGGAATAGGATTCCAGCACTTTGACTTCGTAGCTGTGGGGGAAATCGAAACTGATAGGGAGTGGGTTCACATTCTCCGGCAAAACCTTACCACTGATGAACACTGATAAAAGCACTGATCCTCACAGAATTTTGCTGTAGAAAAGAACACAAGGCAATCGCCCGCGAATCGATGCGGATCCAGAAAATGGCCCTACTTTTGTCTAATCCATGAAGGTCAGTTCCATCCGCGCAATCCCTGATTTCCCCTTGGGCTCTTCATCTGTGTGTATTAGTGCTTTTATCAGTGTTCATCAGTGCTAAGGTTTTTTGGTCCTAGAAAGCTGCTGTAAATTCAATAATCCGCTCGGCCACGCTCTTCACGTGTACCGGCAGCGCCAGCCTGTACCCTTCTTCCAGCAAGGGAATCACCTTATCGAAATCCGGCCCGGAGTGTGACCCGGTCAGCACCACGCGCACCGGGTGAAACAGGTCTTTGCCCTTGGCCCCGGTCTCGGCTTTGATTTCATTCATGATGGCCTTGAAGCGCTCGGGGGCGAGGGAGGCCTCCGCGCCGGCGCGGGTGCAGAAAGCTGCGACTACCGCCCGCGTCTTTTCGCCGCTCAGCGTTTCGCGATTGTCCTCGGCGGCGACGGCGGCCTTGGCATCGTAGCGGAAGATCGACGCCGCTTTCTGCGGCAGCTCTTCCAACTTATCGACGTAGGGCGCCAGAAGGCTGACCAGCTTCGCCGACCACTGGTCCACTTCCGGGGCCGGCTGTTCAGGTAGCAGTCCGGCCTTCTGGAAAAACGGCTGGGCAAGCGCGTGGATCTTCTCCAGCGGGCCCTGCTTGATATAGTGCCGGTTCAGCCAGTGCAGTTTCTCCATGTCAAAGATGGCCGGCGAAGGCGTTACCCGTTGGAGGGAGAATTCCTTAATCAGTTCCTGGGGCGTAAAGGTCTCACGGTTGCCGCCGCTTGGCGCCCATCCCAGCAGCACCAGATAGTTCACCAGCGCCTCGGGCAGCACGCCCATTTCGCGGAAGTTGGCAATGGAGGTGGCCCCATGCCGCTTCGAAAGCCGCTCCCGGTCCGGACCCAGAATGGTCGATAGATGGGCGAATTCGGGGACCGGCGATCCCAGCGCCTCGTACAACGCCACCTGCTTGGGCGTATTGGAAAGATGGTCGTCACCGCGAATCACGTGCGTGATCTGCATCTCGATGTCATCGACCACTACGACGTAGTTGTAAACAGGCACGCCACTGGAACGCATGATGATCAGATCGCTGACCGATTCGTTGTCGAACTGCACCTGCCCGCGGACGATATCGTGGAAACGGATGGGGCGTTCGGGTATCCTCAGGCGGATGGCGGCCGGCTCGCCCGCGGCGCGCCGCTTCTGTACCTCTTCGCCGCTGAGATTCCGGCATTTCCCGGAATAATTGGGTGAACGGTGCTCCGCCAGCGCCGATTCGCGCTCGCGCTCCAGCTCGGCCACGGTGCAAAAGCAGTAATAAGCCTTCTGCTGCTGAATCAATTGTTCCGCGCGGACGCGATACAGGTCCATGCGGTCCGACTGGCGGTACGGCACATGCGGGCCGCCGATATCCGGGCCTTCATCCCAGTCGAGACCCAGCCACTTGAGATCGTCGATCAATTGGGCTTCGAAGCGGACTTCGCTACGCTCCAAGTCGGTATCTTCAATACGCAGAATGTGGCTGCCGCCCTGCTGCCGCGCAAACAACCAGTTCACGAGCGCTGTACGCGCATTGCCGACATGAAGCTGCCCCGTAGGAGACGGAGCAAACCGGACACGGGCCTTGGATGAGGTTGAATTGGACATTGAATTGATGTTAGCAAAAACTAGAACCCACCACGGAGACACAGAGCAACAGAGCCACAACCAAAACCTTTGAAACACAGAGGAACAGAGGCAACGGAGGTTTTTAGGGTTGTGAAGCTAAGGCAAGGCTGCCATCCAAGATTGTCAAGAAGGAAGGGCCAGCAGGCCGGAAATTTAGGTGCGTCTTTTACGGCGATCTGTGCCCTACATCACAACCCAATCCCACCTCTGTTTCCTCTGTTCCTCTGTGTTTCAAAGGTTTTGGTTGTGGCTACATCGCGCCGTGATTCTTCTCCTTCAAACACGTCCCGGTGATCCGGTCATGCCAACAGAGCGTGTCTTCATCCACGTAGGCCCATAGATAGCCCACTCCCAGCGAACCGGCTGACAAGACGGCCGCCAGTGCTCGTCCGCGGCGCTGGGCCATCGAGGCCGGTTCGCCGGCAAAGGTGTACAGCTCGAGCTGGGCCATGCGCATGCCCAGCGTGCCTGCCGAGTACACCAGGAAAGCATACTGGTAGACCAGCCACAGAAGCACCCCGGAAACCATGACCGAAGGCAGCAGCAGGCGGGCAGGCGGCAATGTGCTTGCTAACCACAGGAACACGCTCGCAAAGACCAGACCGGCAGCCAACAGCACCAGCAGGTCCACCACGCCGGCAAAGAACCGGATCGCCAGTGGGGCCGGCATGGGTGGTAGATCGTCTGGCTCTTCGCTATGGCTGGCTTCCAGTTCGATGTCGGCAAAGCTGTGCATCAACTCCATGTGCCCGGGTTCCGGCTCCGGTGCATCGAGGATGCGAGGGGTATCGAGCACGGGTTCGGCCAGCTCTAAGGTCTCCGCGGGCCCGTCCGCTTCTGCAACCGTTTCCTGCTTCAGAGCACGGGGAAACTGGATGACTTTATAGGGCTCGGGCCTCGGATCATCTGGCTCGGGCATTAGCACGCTTGGCGTTGCGGTTGCGGAGGGAAGCGCGGCTTCTACTTCTTCGGCCTGTACTTCTTCAACCTGTACTTCTTCGACCTGTGCTGCCAGAGCTCGTGCTTGAAAGACGAGGGACGGCCTCACCGTAGCGGACTGGGCAAGCATCTGGGGCACAGATGCAACCATGGGCGATGATTGCATCGATCCAGCGGCGACCTCTGGCACTGCGTATGGAGCCTCGGACGCGAAATCGAGCGCCAGGGTAGCATTAGGATCGCGCCGGCGGCGCCGCGCCCGGTGCTGTTGTACGCGTGAAGCGACTTCCTGGCGCCAGTATTCATCCTCGAGAGGCGGCTGCGGACCGGCATTGGCCGCCCTTGGCAGGGCCGCCGGCCGGTCAAGAGACAGGGCGAACTGCTGTTCGCTGTCATCTGTGACCTCAGGATCGATAAAAATAGTGGTGCGTGCGTACTCATGAAGACATGGGGAAGCTTTACCACAGACAGGGCAGGCCATGCGTTAAATTAGAAGCTTCGCCAGAAGCCAGGAACGGCATGGGTAAGGAATACTTTGCCTTTGCAAAACCCGGCATGGTACCTTGCCCGTTCAGTCCTTTTTTAAAAACCCATGCAGTTCCGATTCCTTTTAGTTATCACGGCCGCCTTGATTTGTCACCTGTTTCCCGGTGCTTCGCTAGTTATGAGCCAGGCACACCCTGACGCAACGCCCAGCCAGCAGTCCCCGGCGGACGCTCCGCAGGCCGCCCGCAAGCCCCGCATTTCCGGGGTCGAAGGCCAACCTGTGACCATTTCCGCCCGGCAGCAGGAAAAGAACCACAGCGTCTATACCCTGCGCGGCGAAGTGGAAATTAAATTCCAGGACTATGATCTGCATGCCGATTCCATCACCTACGATTCGGATTCGGGTGACATCGCTGCCGAAGGCCATTTGGCGCTCGATGGCGGCCCCCGCGACCTGCATCTGACCGCCAGCAAAGGATCGTTCAACCTGCAAGACCAGACCGGCAAGTTCTATGACGTTGCCGGGACCACCGGCGCCCACTTCAAAGGCCGCAATGCGATTCTTACGTCGTCGAGTCCGCTGGTCTTTGCCGGCAAGATCGTGGAGAAGACTGGAGACGATGTCTATGTGATTCACGATGGCACGGTGACTTCCTGCGAGTTACCGCACCCCAAGTGGACCTTTAGCGCCGGCAAGATCGTCGTCGATCTTAGCGGTTCAGCCCGCGTCTACAACACGCTGTTCCGGATTAGAGGCGTCCCTGTTCTCTACTTGCCGTATGCTTCGCATCCGGTGGAGAAGCTGCGGCGGCAGAGCGGCTTTCTGGTGCCGACTTTCGGCACGTCATCACGCAAGGGAACGATTTTGGGCGATTCATTTTTCTGGGCCATCAACCGGAGCGCCGACGCTACCATTGGCGCGGAGTATTTCTCCCGGCGCGGCTGGTCGTTGCGCGACAATTTCCGGCTCCGGGCCCGCGAGAATTCTTATTTGAACTTTGATTATTTCGGGGTGCTCGACCGTGGTACGGGGACCCCTCGGGTCAATCAGGGTGGAGAAGACGTCAAGCTGAGTGGCGAAGCCGAGTTTCCAAGCGGCTTTCGCGGTGTGGCCTCGCTGAACTACCTCAGCTCCTATCTTTTCCGGCAGGCTTTCACCGAAAACTTCTCCCAGGCAGTGAATTCCGAGGTAAAGTCAGTCGTTTTTCTCTCCAAGACATTTCAAGGCGTTTCTTTCAATGCCTTCGCTTCGCGCTACCAGAATTTCCAGAGCATCCAGCGGGGCGACCTGGTCACGATTTTTCATGCCCCAGGCCTTGAAGTTTCGAGCGTGGACCAGCGCCTGGGCATAACGCCGGTCTACTGGTCGTTCGATGGGGCGCTGGAAGGCCTGCGGCGCTCTGAACCGGGTTTCGATACGCCCAATCTGGTCGGCCGGTTCGACATCCGGCCAAGCGTTTCGGTGCCGCTGTTTTATCGCGGATGGACCTTCCGCCCTGAAGTCTCTCTGCAGGATACGTTCTACACGGAAACCCGCGTACCCAGCACCGCCATTGGAGTCGCCATCCAGGACGCCGTCAATCGCCGCGCTTTCACGACATCATTGGAAATGCGCCCGCCCACCCTGGGCAAGGTGTTCGACCGCTCTCTGGCCGGCAGGAAAGTCAAGCACACGGTGGAGGTCAAAGCCACTTACAAGTACACCAACGGAGTTGAGAATTTTCCTTCGATCATTCGCTTTGATTTCCGCGACCTGCTCAGCGACACCAACGAGGTGCAGTACGGGCTGACGCAGAGGCTCTACCTCAAGAAAGCTGACCAGTCATGCGCTGAATCGGCCCCGGAAACGCCAGCGGACAGCACCCAGGAGGGCAATCCGGCGGCGACAGCCCCTCCGGCGGACACTGCCAGATGCACCCCTACGGCCAACGAGGTCATTTCCTGGGAAGTAAAACAGAAGTACTTTTTTGCTCCGGGTTTCGGCAACGCCCTGGTCAACGGCCGCCGCAACGTGCTCACCACCACCGCCGATTTTGCCGGTATCGCGTTTCTCACTGAGCCGCGCGTCTTCTCTCCGATTGTGTCGCGCCTGCGGGCCCGCACCGGCGCCAACAGTGACTTGCAGTGGGAGCTGGACTACGACCCCAAGAAGGGTCGCATCAACGCCAGCACCACATTCGCAACAATGCATTTTGGCAATCTCTTTGTGCAGGGCAGTCACGCGTTCCTGGTGGTGCCTGGAGAACTTTTTGTCGCCAACCCCTTGCCTGGGCCCAACCAGTTCAACCAATTGCGCGCCCTGGTGGGCTATGGCGGCCCTGCCAAGAGGGGATTGAGCGCTGCCGTAAGCGCCGGAGTGGATTCCACCTTCAGCTTTCTGCAATACTCTTCCGCCCAAACTTCATACAACTGGGATTGCTGCGGCCTGAGCTTTGAATATCGCCGCTTCGCCCTGGGCTCGGTGCGCAATGAGAACTCTTTCCGCTTTGCCTTCACGCTCACCAACATCGGGACCTTCGGCAACCTTAAACGGCAGGAAAGACTGTTCTGAATTTGGTAAGTGGGTAATTTTGTAATTTGGTAATTTAATAATGGGCGTTGAGTACCTGCTAATTACCCACTTACCAAATTACTCACTTACCAAATTACTCACTTACCAAATCTGAGTAAAATCAATTCATGGAACTAGCCCGCAAACAGCGCCACCTCCACGAGCAGCTCACCGGCCTGGGCCGCACCCTGGTGGCCTATTCCGGGGGAGTCGATTCCGCATATCTGGCCTGGGCCGCGCACCAGGCGCTGGGTGGGGACATGCTTGCGGTGATCGCCGATTCCGCCAGCCTGGCCCGCACCCAATTGCAGGATGCCATCGCCTTTGCCGAGGAGCAGCAGATCCCTCTGCGGGTCGTCCAGACGCAGGAAATGGCCAAACCCGAATACGCCCGGAATGATGCTTCCCGTTGCTTCCACTGCAAGGATGAGCTGTTCAACGTGATGGCTGAATTTGCGATTGCGGGCGGGTTCCAGTCCATCGCCTATGGCGTGAATCTTGATGACCAAGGCGATTTCCGCCCAGGGCAGAAAGCCGCCGGCAATCACGGCGTGGCGGCCCCGTTGCTGCAGGCCGGTCTTTCCAAAGCGGATATCCGGGAACTGGCGCGGCGCGCTGGCCTGCGCGTCTGGGACAAGCCCGCCTCCGCCTGCCTCTCGTCCCGCATCGAATATGGCCGCCCGGTCACCACCGATGCCCTGACCGCGGTTGAGCAAGGCGAAGACGCGATTCGACATCTCGGGTTTCGCCAAT
>Ga0210403_10000898_pt1 | contig 29430 bp, 19 predicted proteins | sample IncBWC19MmetaG_FD_150863 | JGI IMG/M metagenome (GOLD analysis project Ga0210403, IMG submission 150863) | Forest soil microbial communities from Barre Woods Harvard Forest LTER site, Petersham, Massachusetts, United States - Inc-BW-C-19-M | ecosystem: Environmental > Terrestrial > Soil >...
AGGAAAACCCTGATTCAAATGCCAAGGTCGGCGCTTTCGCCGTCCCCCTTCGCGAAGAACTTGCGGGCGAAGTTCGCCCAGCCATCCTCATGCTTGTGGGAGCTGTCTGTTTTGTTCTGCTCATCGCCTGCGCCAACGTTGCAAATCTCTTGCTCTCTCGAGCCACTGGCCGCCGCCGCGAACTCGCCATGCGTCTCGCTCTCGGCGCCACTCGCGGCCGTGTCATACAACAAATGCTTACGGAAAGCGTCCTGCTCTCTCTCTTTGCCGGAGCTGCTGGCTTGCTTCTTTCCGTCTGGGGAACGAAGTTTCTCGCAACTCTAATCCCTGCCGGATTCGCGCCGCTCGCCGGAACCGGTGTCGATGCGCGCGTTCTTTTCTTCACGTTATTCGTTTCTCTCGCGACCGGAATTCTCTTCGGCATCATTCCGGCATCGCGCGTCTCGCAATTTCATCTCACTCTTGCATTGAATCAAGGTGGTGGACGCGGTTCTGTCGGATCTGGCGGCCACCGCCTGCGGGACGTACTGGTCGTCTGCGAAGTCGCTCTTGCTATTGTTTTGCTCGCGGGGGCTGCGCTCCTCATACGAAGCCTGCAGAATCTTTATCATCTCGATCCGGGCTTCCGCGCCGATCACGTTCTGGTCATGCGCACGCCTCTCCCGCGCCAGAAATACGAAGCCTTCGCCCCCAGAGTCGCTTTCTACGATCAAGTCCTCGCCAAAGTCGAAGCGCTTCCGGGTGTTATCGCAGCCGGTTACACCACGTGGGTTCCGCTGACGAATACCGGTGGCGCAACGGGCATCACTATCCAGGGGAAGCCGGAGCCAGCGCCGGGAAGTATTCTCATTCCCAATACGCGCATTATCAGCCTCGACTATATGAAAACGCTTCAGATGAAGCTCATCGAAGGCCGCGCCATCGAAGAGAGCGACGGCACAGGAAAGCTTCCCGTTGCGCTCATCAACCAAACCATGGCGAGAGATTATTGGCCTGGCGAAAATGTCGTTGGCAAACAATTCAAGGTTGGCGGCTACAACGAAAAGTCGCCGTGGATCGCGGTGATTGGAATTGTTGGCGATGTGCATCAGGCCGGGCTTGACGTTCCTGCGCGGGCGGAAATGTATCTGTCGTATCAGCAGCAGGATTTCGGCTACGAGCCGGAGTATCTTGCCGTTCGAACCACCGGCAATCCGATGGCGGTTGCGGAAATCGTGCGCCAACAAGTGTGGGCGGTGGACAAAGAGCAGCCCGTCGCCAAAGTGATGCCACTAGAGGATCTTGTCGACGAAAATCTTTCCTCGCGGAGAATGCAAGCGTCGCTGCTCAGCGGATTCGCCGGGTTGGCGCTGCTGCTCGTCACGCTTGGAATTTATGCGGTACTTTCGTTTGCAGTGACCCAGCGCACCCAGGAAATCGGCGTGCGCGTGGCGATGGGTGCGCAGCCGCGCGATGTGTTGCGCATGATTTTCGCGCAGGGATTCAAACTATTCTTGATCGGCGCCGCGATTGGCTTGGTGGCGGCGTTCGCGTTGTCACGCGCCTTCGTGCATTTGCTTTTTGGCGTGAGCGCTTACGATCCCGCGTCCTTTGCGAGCGTAACGGTTCTCTTGGCGGCGGTCGCGTTGCTCGCATGCTACGTTCCCGCGCGACGCGCCACGCGCGTGGATCCGCTCATCGCTCTGCGTTACGAGTGACCGCTAAAGAAAAATCGTCAAATCTAGGAACCAGCGGCTTGCGCGCCGATGTTGCCGCGGAGGCCGAGAGCTTCGGCTTCCAGGCGCATCGCGGAGATACAGAAGCCGATGTGTTCTTCGAGCGGGATGCTGAGTTCTTCGGCGCCTTTGCGGACGTCTTCGCGGCTCACGCCTTTGGCGAAGGCTTTGTCTTTGAGGCGGCGCTTTACGGAGTCGACCTCAAGATCGAGGATGCTCTTTGACGGACGCACATACGAACAAGCGGTAAGAAAACCGGCGAGTTCGTCGCAGGCGAACAGAGTGTGCTCAAGTGGGGATTGGCGAGGGACCCCGGAATAGTCGGCGTGCGAAAGGATCGCGCGGACGATTTCTTCGGAATAGCCGCGCTCGCGGAGAATTTTCGCGCCTTCCGCGGGATGCTCTTTGTTGGGAGAGTGTTCGTTGTTGGGCCAGCGCTCGTAATCGAAATCGTGGAGCAGCGCGGCAAGGCCCCAAGTCTCCTCATCAGCGCCGTGCTTGCGGGCGTAGGCGCGCACGCAGGCTTCCACAGCAAGCATGTGTTTGCGCAAGCTTTCCGATTCGGTGAATTCGCAAAGCAGCTTCCAGGCATCGAGGCGTGTGGGCATGCGTTTCTCCAGATTGAGAAGCTCGTAGTGTACCCCAGGGGAAAGGGAATTCGAGAGGAGGTCGTGAAATTGCATGACCAGTCGTACGGGGGGCGCCTGTCAACAGTTGCCAGTTGAATGAAGGAGGAACGTTCGCGCGGTGTGAGACGGCGTTCAGACTTTGGTTCTTGCGAGGCGTTCGCGGAAGTAGTCTTTCCAGCTGTCTGGAAGGGCAGCTACCTGAAGGGCGCGGCGGAGAGAGGTAATGTCTTCCTTGTCGAATCGTTTCGTGATGTAGAGCCTCGTGATTTCCGAAACCGGGACGGCGTTGGGATCCAGGGATATGCGCTTGATTTCGTCGCCGGCACCGACTTCCCCTTCGCGTGTGACAGCTAAATAGAAGCCGAAACGGCCACTGAGGAGGAAGTGTTTCACCATGTCGTCGGAGCCGAAGCGGATGCCGAGTTTGTAGCAAGGCAGGCGTGGCTGGGTCACAATAAATTCGGCGGAGCCAATTGCGAACAGATCGCCAAGGTGTACAGTGTTCTCCTCCAGACCCTCAGTTGTGAAGTTCTCTCCAAAAATGGCCGTCGGGATATCCCGCCCAGGCAATTCTTTTTTCCAGAAGGCGTAATGCTCGACGGGGTAGCAGTAGACGGCTTTATACTCGCCTCCATGCACGGTGAGATCGGCCTGCCGGTCTCCGTCTAAATTAAGAGTACGCACCGCTACGCGGCCGTCCGCAGGCTCCTTATAAATGCCAGTCGTTACGGTTATTCCGTGCCAGAGCACATCCCGCGGCAAGCCAACATTCACAGAGATTAACCTCATCCGGCGCGCCCTTTCCAAGGATCAGTGTATGCACGCAAAAGTATTGGATGCGGCAGTGACAGAATGGATTGGAGCAAATCACCTGAGTTTGGAGATAAGCAATTCCATCTCGTCGAGGGAGCGAGGCCAGTCTTCGCGCAGGAGGCGGGAGAGGGCGCGGTCGGCAAGGAGTTTGTCGGCGGTTTGGCAGGTGGGGCAATAGTTCGTCTCGTTGCTGGCGTAGCGGATGCGCTGGATTTTTGTGCCGCAGCGAGGGCAGGGTTGTTTGTAACGGCCGTGGACGGCCATGCCTTCGCGGAAGGCGGTGACTTTTTCGGGGAATTTGCCGGCGGATTCCGCGCGCAGGCGATCGGTCCAGCGCGTGAGGCTGGTGCGGATGGCTTCGAAGAGGCGCTTGATCTCGGTGACCGGGAGTTTTTGCGTGAGGGCAAGAGGCGAGAGTTTGGCTTCCCAGAGGATTTCGTCGGAGTAGGCGTTCCCGATACCGCTGAAGATGTGGGGGTCAGTTAGAGCCCGCTTGAGAGTGTGATTGGCGGAGAGAAGTGCCGAGGCGAATTGCTCGGGTGTGGCGCTGAGGACTTCGAGGCCGCCAGGATCGAGAGAGCGGAGGCCGTCTTCGCCGAGGACGACGTGCAGCGATGCGCGTTTTTGCGAGCCGGCTTCGGTCCAGAGCAGGGAACCATTGGAAAAGTCGAAGGCAGCAAGACCGCGAGGCGGGGAAACCTTGACGCGGACGGGCTTTGCGCCGAGCGGATGCCAGTGAAGGCGGCCGGCGATCATGAGATGGAGTACCAGCCAGTGGCCGTCTTCGAGACCGATGCAGATGCGTTTGCCGAGGCGGCGGAGTTGGAGGACTTTTTTGCCGGAGGCGTCGGCGAGAGGAGGGTTTGTTGTGCGCAAGAGGAAGGGACTGACAACGCGGACCGCTTCGAGCGTCTGGCCAAGGATGCGCGATTCGAGGGCTTCGATGTAAACGGCGATATCGGGGAGTTCCGGCATGCGTCTCCGAATTCGAATGGAGTAGATTCGCGCGAGGAACATCGTACAACGGCGCGAAGAGGTTTGGATGGGGGGGAGCGCGAGCATTCGAAGACGTCCAGCCTGGATCGGCTCCGCCCCTCTGCTCGCGCGAGCGTAGCCCAAGCTGCACGGTCGCGCGCGGCGCGGTGCACTACAGGTTGTGTGAATCGGCAAAAATCGGCGAGGACTGTCCAAAGGGACAGCGAAAACTTTTCGTAAAGATGCCGCGAAAAAATCAGCATATACAAAAATAGTTCAAAAATACTCTTGACAGAAAATGGCGAAACGCACGATACTCCCGTCGCGCCAGTTTTCTGCCTTCCCCTGAACGACGTTCCGGGGTTCCCCCCTCTATCCGCAGCCGCACAAAGTCAGCGAGGAGTATCGGTGTCGGCACAAACAACAGAGAAAGAAGCCTTGCATTCGTTCGAAATGGATAGGGAAGTCATTCGCTGCAAGACATGCGGTCTCGTCCAGTACCGGACGCGCACAGGAAACTGCCGCCGTTGTGTGCGCGCCTTGCCTCAGCGTTTGGAATTCCTGATTCCTCCACCGGCACCTCCGGAGGAAGCAACCGCTGAACCAACGTCCGAGAAGTTCGCCAACCAACAGACGGTCGAGAACATCGGCCAGCGCATTCGCCAGTTGCGCGAATCGCGCGCGATGACCCAGAGCCAGCTACAGTCGCGCTCAAAGGTGTCGCGGTCCTACTTGTCCCGCATCGAAAGCGGCCAGATGACGCCGAGCCTCGGCACGCTGGAAAAAATCTCCGAGGCGCTGAATGTTGGCTTGAACCGGTTCTTTATCCCGGAATCCGACGGCGAAGCGTTGCTCGAGGATCCGTTCATCCAGGGGTTGCGGCCGTTCCTTCGGCAATTGGATTGGGAACAGTGGCAGTCCATTCTGAAGAGGCTGCAGGCGATCAGCGATCACGTCCATGCAGCACCGGTTGCTCTCCGCCCTATCGGTAATCCGGCGCGGATGCCGCAGCCCGCGTCGGCAAATGGCAACGGACACAACGGACATATCGGTGCCGGCCATTCGAATGGGCATGCGATTTCGCATTCCCATGGGCAGCCGCAGGGTTATGTGTTGCGGCGGCCAGGGACGGGACCAGTGTTTCAACGGCCGGTAGCACGGTAAGTTTTCGTTTCTAAGCCAGAGCACGGTTTAGCGCGGTGTGACTGTGAGAGGTCACACCGCGCTTTTTTATTTCTAATAGGATTTTCTTGGGCGGACGAAATGGTTTGCGCGATGCGCTAATCGCGGACGACGGAGACTTTGGCGGCGGGGACTTCGAGGCGCATTAGGCGATGGGCGGAGTCAAGATAGAGATCGACTTCGAGGTCGGCGGTGGTGACGCGAAAGCCTTCGTAGGATTTGCCGTCGATGGTGGCGGCGCCGGTGGATTCGGCGGTGACGATGCCGGGCATGAGTTCTTGCGGGATGAGAACGCTGAAAGTTTGCGGGCCGCGCTTGGACCAGTTGTAGAGACGGGCGAGCACGGCGTACTGGTGGTAGAGATTGTTGTCGAGGACGGCGATGAGGGGAGATTCGAACGAAAGACTCTGTTCAAAGAAGCAAGGCTGCTTGCGGTTGGGATCTTTGATCTCGTCAGGCGTGCAGGGGCGTGCTCCTTCCATCTCGACGGTGACGTTGGCGATGCCGTTGGCGAAAAGAATGTGCGCACCGTTCTTTTTTTCGGTTTGCGCGGTCCATTCGTAGCTGATCGGTGCGCCGTTGGGCTGCAAGATAAGAGCGCCAGAGACCTTGCTGGCGGGAGCCTGGGGGGTTTTAAAATCGGAATTGCCTTTGGCGAGCCAGCCGCCGCCGGAGGGCGTGATTTCGAACTCTTCATGGCCGACGGTTTGGCCATCGAGCTTGATGGTGAGCTTGCCGTTGTCTTGGGCGAAGACCGACGCTCCGGGCGCGGAGGCATTCTTTTTTTGGTCTGCGACACCGGCGACAGCGAACGCAAGAATCAGAGTCACGCTCAGGGAGAAAGCGAAACTGGGCCAAGCCCCGGAAATTTTCCTTGCCATGGAATCCCCCTTCGCAGCGTACTGCGAAACGCGACACATAACTTATGGAGAAAAAATCTCCGAGGACTATTCTAACGAAGGCCAATCAGGAATTTGGTTTTTCGACGACGAGATGTGCTTCGCTGCCACCTGCCAGGACGATGCCACGGCGGAGGATTTCGGCGACGACTTGAGTAGGATCGCCGGAGCTGTCCACACGAAAGTCAGCGAGTTGATATGAGGGCATACGCTGAGCATGAAGGGCTCGAAAGCTGGCTTCATCGCGAAACAACGGACGGCCCGTCATAGTCATGCAGCGAGCGAGTAGAAGCTCGATGGGCGAATCAAGCCAGAGAACAGGCACCCCTGCGTTGCGGAGGAATTCCGGGCAGCCGGGCTGAGCGTAAGTACCGCCGCCGAGCGCGAGGACCGTGGCCTCCTTCAATTCGGAAGCGCGGCCGAGAGCGGCACGCAATTGATCGGCTTCGATTTGACGAAAAGCCGGTTCGCCTAGGCGTTCGAACATTTCGGGGATGGCAAGTCCGGTGGATTGCTCGATGCGCTCATCCAAATCGACAAAACGCCAGGCGAGTTGGCGCGCGAGAAGCGTGCCGACGGTGGTCTTGCCGGAACCCATGAAGCCGGCGAGACAAATAACTTGGGTGCGTGCGGAAGTGCCGCGCAAAGGAAGCGGTTGAGTCACTGTTCTGTGTAAAGCGAGGCCACCGAGGGCCGATTCATCCGAAGCGCGGAAATTAATCGCGCCTCATGATGCGGATTGTACCACTGTAGGAGGAGAGTTCGACTTTCGCGAGGCCCATGCCGATAGTGCCGAACAGTCCGTGAGTGTATTTGGAAATGTTGTGCTTCACGCCATGAGAGTCAGGCTTGAGAAACGCGGAGGCCTGATTGTCAACAGTGCCGGTGGCGGTCTGAGCCTTCAAATCGAAAGAATCGGTGCTGGAAAAGTGCACCTCTACTAGCCCTTTGCCGCTTTTCATGGAATAGAGGCCGGTGCGAACGAAGTCCCCATCGAAAAGAACATTTCCCGTGGTGGTCATGAGGTTCACGTTGTTCAGCTGCGGCTGAAGAATCTGCGCGTTGCCGCCGATGGAGCTGAAATCGAGCTTGCCGGCGCACTGCGTGCATACCAGCGAGCCGCTAGTGGTCTTGACGATGATGTAACCCGAAACTTCCTTGAGATGAACGTCACCGGCATAGCTTTCGAGCTTCATGTCGCCCATGACCTGCTCGACATAGATGAGGCCAGTTTCGGTTTTTAGCTGAAGCTCAGTTTCTTCCGGAACGGTAAGTTGCAGATTCGCCTGGAGATCCAGCGGCTGCGCATTCTGATCCAGAACGCTGGCGGTAACGTCGATGCGATCTCCCACTTGCTCAATTTCAAAGCCAATTTTGTTGGAGGATTGTGTGCCGACGATGTCTACTTCCGAATTCTTCCAAGACTTGACCTCGATGCGGCCATTGGCCACGTTATGAATCACCACGACCGGGCGTCCAGTAATCTTGAATTGCTTTTCAACGGTTTGTCCCGTGCCCGCAGCGCGAGTCGGCGCCGCGCCCCAGAGCAATAGTCCAGCTCCCACAACGGGCAGAAGGCTGCGTTTTGTCCAAGTGCCCGGACGGGCCGGGTTGCTCTCACTCATTCGAAGGTACATGTTAGTTTATGCTCCTTCCGCGCTCAATCATCGCGGACAGTAATTCTGCTTTTTGCTGATAAGCGGCGGAGAGGTACTCCCGCGTCAATTCATCCTGCGGCTGTTCCTTGAGGCGAAGCTCGCACTCAGCAATAAATTCGTTCACTTTCTTCAGATTGTCACGCAAGGAAGCGTCCACTGGGGAAGCGCTCGATAGAATCATGCCGGTGGCGACAGGCTCCTGATCATTCAAGTCTCGCGCCGTGCGGCCGAACTCATCAGCTGTGGTTTTCGGGACAACCGCCTCCGTGGCGGGCGTTTTCTCGGCGGGGAGTGGGGCTACTGTATTAGCGGTTTGCACGGGCGGCACGCCACGCGCGGACCTATCGATCCGAATCTGGAAAACGATAGCGGCGGCGAGAACGATGCCAACCATGGCCGTGGCAAGAACGCGGTTGCTGAAAAATGCATGGATCGATTGCCACCAGGAAGCGGGTTCGGCTGGAATGACCTCTGCCGGAGCGTGAATGATGCCTTCTTCCTCTAACTGGGCGCGGAGTGAAATCCAAACGCGATCCGGAGGAGTGATTTCCGAAGGCAACTTGTTCGCAGCGTCGACGAGGCTGGTGAGATCCGCGATGTAATTACGGCACTCGCGGCATTCGGCCAGATGCGCGCGGGTTTCCTCGGGAAGAGGTTCGATCCCTTCCTGTTCCAGAACGAGTTCTACGTCTTTGCACTGCATGGCACTTCGCTCCGCGGCTAAAAGGACCTGGGTAGCCTTCCCGCTCGACCAACACTTTGCTTAATAAGACGCTTCCCCGGGCCAGACGGTTGGCTACATTCTAGCTCAATCGCCGAGACCAGCTTGCGTTTTTGCAGCATGACGTTCCGTTCGAGCCTGATCGCGTAAATCCTCCTGAAGCAGCTCGCGCAGACGCGTCCTTGCTTTATGCAACTGCGACTTCGAATTGCCTACCGAACATCCCATGATGCCTGCAATCTCGTTGTGCTCGAATCCCTGTACATCGTGAAGCACAAAAACCGTCCGGTAGCCTGGCGGCAGCTTTTCAATCGAGCGCTCCAGGTTGACCCGGTCCACTGCCCCGCTGAGCCGCAAATCAGGGGCGCCGATGTCTTTTCTTGGGCCGCCAGTCTCCTCATCGGGTTCCGTCGTCTCTTCCAAGGAAGCGGCAGGGAGCGTCTTCTTGCGCAGACGCATCAGGACCACATTGACCGTCATCCGGTGAAGCCAGGTAGAAAATGCCGACTCGCCACGGAAGGTCCCGATCTTCCGAAAGAGCTGAAGAAACGCTTCCTGCATCAGGTCTTCCGCATCGGACGGATTTCCGACCATCCGGAGGCATAAGGCGTAAACGCGGCGGCTATGAAGCTGGTACAAATGCTCAAAAGCCGCGGCATCTCCGGCCTGGGCCAGACGAATAGCTTCCGCTTCAGTCGCCGACTTAGGGGACTGAGACGCATTCACCCTAGTAGGCGTCTGAAGAGCTGTCGACACACTGGGCTCGCTTGGTCGGTTCCGGGCCAACGGTCCAATTGCGGCGCATCCAACGTTTCGGATGCACCGAATCCCTCCTTGAGTTGTACTCGCAAAAACGGGCTGTCCCTAATCAGACAATCGGGGAGACCCTCTTATTCCCAGGCTTATTAAGCCCGGTGACCGGCCTTCAGGCTGGATACTTCATTCTCCCCCAATGGGGACTACACGTCTATGGCGCAGGAAGCGTTGGCTGAAAGTCAGCTTCTTGGGTTTGGAGACACCCATTTGAGTACAGACAGTCGTCTCGAAGGCCCCTAACTCGCTATCTGGGAGCGCGATAAGAAACGATTTCAACAGGACGATGGCTTCCCGCAAGCAGGTATTCAGGTCGTAATGGGCGGCGTCTACCGCTCGCCATTCGGCGTCGCAGTCCAGCGAGTTGCTGTTCGCAATGTCGTTGGCGGCGGCACAAAAATCAAGATTGAGGTCATCTACCATCTCACCGAGGGTGCTGATCTTGTAAAGGAAGTGGGAGCGTTCGCTGAGCAAGACGCGGCACCACAAGCTATTGCGATGTGCCGCCTTCTGCCCACGGGCTCCCTGGAAATTAGCAGGGTCGAGGGGAGCGGCATTTGGAACCGTACCGTGATGTCTGGCGTGCTCACCTAGGGACCAGAGGAGCGCGACCAGAGGGTGCGCGAATCGATTACATAGATCAGGCGTCACGCAAACGGCAAGACTCGCTTTTGCAAACCGCCCACCATGCCGCAGCGCAAGCGCCTCATCCAAAGAAATGCTCAACATATTGTAGGAGATTTCCAATTGGCGGACATTCGCGCGGAATACTCTGTCTTTTTTTTCCGGTAACCACGCTCGCCAATCGTCTTTGACAGTCATGCCGCGGGCTGAAAGGGGGCGCTCACGGTCTCTCACAAGGGTCTCCCAGGGGAACAGGACCGGGAGTATAACAAATTCTATTTCCAAGAGAACGATTTATTGCGGATGCGAGTTCCGAAGAATCGAGATTGAACGACAGGAAAAGATGGTCTGAGATCTCAAGCTGTTGCTCCAGATGTGGAGCGACCGCTATACTCGCCTGTGATTGTGCTGAAAGGATCTGCCTTGCAATTTGAACCTCGCGACCAGTTCGAGCAGCGGCAAAAGAAACTTGAACAGATTCAAGCACTTGGGTATGAGGCATTTCCGCGGGAGTTTCGCTGGACGGCGACGCCCGCGGCCCTGGTGGAGAACTATGGTGCTAAAACGGCTGCGGACCTCGATGCTGATAAACACGAGGTTCGCGTGGCGGGGCGGCTTGTCTCCCTTCGACTGATGGGCAAGGCCGGTTTCGCGCATCTCCAGGGTTCCGGCAAGCGCATACAAATCTATGTAAAGAAAGATGTTGTTGGCGAACGCGGGTTTGCGCTATTTCAGCTCCTGGATCTTGGAGATTTGATTGGTGTGCGCGGGCATCTCTTCCGTACGAAGACCAACGAGCTCTCGATTTGGGTGGAGGAGCTGACCTTCCTCTCCAAAGCCTTGCTGCCTCTTCCGGAAAAGTGGCATGGGTTGGCCGACGTGGAGCTGCGCTATCGGCAGCGTTATCTGGACCTGATTGCCAACGAGAATTCGCGGCAGGTGTTTGTGGCAAGGGCGAAGATTATTCAGGAGTTGCGCCGGTTTTTCGATGCTCGGGGATATATAGAGGTTGAGACGCCGATGATGCATCCCATACCGGGAGGTGCCGCGGCTCGTCCGTTCGTCACGCACCACAATACATTGGATATCGATCTATATCTGCGCATCGCGCCAGAGTTATACCTCAAGCGGCTGACTGTTGGTGGTTTTGACCGGGTCTACGAAATAAACCGGAACTTCCGCAATGAAGGCATTTCGACGCAGCACAACCCTGAATTCACGATGCTCGAATTCTATGAGGCGTATAGCAACTACCGGGATTTGATGGAACTGAACGAGGAGCTGTTCTCGCGGTTGGCCATAAGTATTGTCGGCTCGACGCTAGTGAAGTACGGCGAGCACGAGCTGGATTTTTCGAAGATGCAGCGGCTCTCGATGCGCGAAGCCATCATTAAATATTGGCCCGCTGGGGCAGGGGCAGCACCCACAGAAGCGGAGCTTGCCGCGCCGGGCGGACCACGCGCGGCAGTGGAGCGCTATAACGTTTGGGCAAAAACGGCGGGTGCGCCCTACGCCGCTTCGAAGGGCGTCTTAAAGGACGGCGAGTGGACGGGATTGCTCTTTGAGACGATGGCGGAAGACAAATTGGTTCAGCCCACGATTCTTTACGATTTTCCAACTGACATTTCTCCGCTTTCGAAGCAGAAGCCGGAAGATCCGTCGTTAACGGAGCGGTTCGAAATTTACGTGGTGGGGATGGAAGTAGCCAACGGCTTTTCGGAGCTGAATGATCCCGCGGAGCAAGAGCGCCGCTTCCTGGCGCAGATCGCGCAGGGCGGGGAAGAGGTGCCCAAGCAGCTCGACGTGGACTACATTCGCGCTCTTTGCCATGCGATGCCTCCCACGGCAGGCGAGGGCATCGGCATTGACCGCCTCACGATGCTGTTGACGAATTCACAGTCCATTCGCGATGTGATTCTCTTTCCGCTTCTGCGTCCCGAGCCGCGGAAAGACTCCGCTTCCGAAGCGGGCAGCGCGTAAAGTATCCTTTCCCTAATGCGATTTCCTCATGCGATTTGAATGGTTCGTGGCGCGGCGGTATTTGCGGTCGCCTTACCGGCCGGCGGTGCTTCGGCTGGTCACGCTATTTTCGATTCTTGGAGTGGCGGCTGGCGTGGCCACACTGGTGATTGCCCTCTCGATGAACACGGGGTTCCGGGAAACTTTGCAGGATCGTTTGCTGGGAGTTACGGCACATATTTCGCTGACGAGGCCCGGTTCCGCAATCCACGACTACGAAGCACTGGCGGCGAAACTTGCTGCAATTCCCGGAGTGCGCACCGTAACGCCGGCGTCTTACGAGACCGTCCTGTTGACTTTTGGTGGCGAAGCCCGGGGTGTGGTTGCGAAAGGCGTGGAACCAGAACGCGAGAGGCGCGGAGACGAAGCGCTGCAGAAGATCGTTGCGGGGAGTCTCGATTTCACGCCGGACGTGGACGGCATTGATTCCCTAATCGTCGGCAAGCAACTGGCCGAAGAATGGAAGATGGCTCCGGGAGACTACGTGACAATCCTGAGCCCACAGGGGCGGTTGACGCCGTTTGGTTTGAGTCCGCATACGCGGCGGTTTCGGGTGGCGGGCGTTTTCGACTCCGGCTTCTACGATTACGACGAAAACTGGTGTTTCCTGGCATTGCACGCGGCACAGTCTCTGGCAGGCACAACCGACGTAGTCAACGTCCTTGAATTCCGGCTCGAGAATCCAGAACGCGCTGGAGAGATTGCCCGGCAGGCTGAAAAAATGGCAGGGCAGGATTTTTTGGCCACTACGTGGATGGAACAAAACTTTGCGCTGTTCCGTGCCTTACGGCTGGAAAAGTTGGTCACCGCGATTTTCATCGGACTGATTACGTTTGTTGCGGGACTGAATATTCTGGTAGTGCTTTCGATGATGGTGACGGACAAAGCGCGCGACATTGCAGTGCTGATGTCCATGGGCACGCGCCGCGAGCAGATTCGGAAAATTTTCTTGTGGCAGGGCATCGCCATCGGATTTACTGGAACGGTGATCGGTCTCTGTGTTGGTTATGCCTTTGCCCTGATAGCCGGAACCTATCATTTGATTCCGCTCGATCCCCAAATCTATGCAGTTTCTTATGTTCCCTTTCATCCCAGCGCACTCGACGGCGTGTGGATCACGCTGGCGGCGATGGGCATTTCGATTGGAGCGACCATCCTGCCGGCGCGGGCAGCGGCTAGGCTATTACCGGTAGAGATTCTCCGCTATGAATAAGCGGGCCGAATGGGTGGATGGCAGACAAAGGGTTTGCGGAAGCGGATTTGGCGCGTGGTTTGCTCGTGTAAGTGTGCAGAGGCCAGCGGGCAAGATCCGGGTGTTACCCTCGCCACCCAGAAGAGTGCTAGCCCGCTACAAGGTATTGAAAAAAAACGGCTTAAGAGTGTTCCAAATGGGACGTTTGCGGGGCCATTTGGTGACGGGCACGCGTTTGGCGGAAATGGGAAACTCTTGGGCAAATCTCCCGGCAAAGTGGGACTTGGGCGGTGACCACTTTGGTGGCACGAGTAGCATCTAAGTAAAGAGAAGCAGCTTGGAACTCCAAGGGCCAAAAGAAGGCTCGGGCTTGAAAGCAGAATGAACCAGCCACAAGGCAACGCGAGACCAGCAACTCGGACGAGTGCAGCGAGCGAACCAGCCGCTGTCCCTGTCATGATGGAAGCGCGAAGCCTGAAGAAAATTTACGGCAGCGGCGAGAAAAGTCTGGCGGTTTTGTCAGACGCGAACTTGAGTTTGCGGCAAGGCGAGATGGTCGCCATCGTCGCTCCATCTGGAGGGGGCAAAAGCACTCTCTTACATTTGCTGGCCGCGCTAGACACGCCAACGAGCGGTACAGTATACTTCGCAAATAAACCCATTGAAACGAATGATGACATTGCGCTTGCGGAGTTTCGAAACCGCGCGGTGGGTTTTCTCTGGCAACGTCATCAGTTGTTGCCCGATTTTACGGCTGCAGAGAATGTAGCCATGCCGCTGTTGCTGCGCGGCGAGGATTTCACTTCAGCGCTGGGGATGGCGCGGAAGTGGCTAGCGGAGGTTGGCTTGGAAAATCGGGCTGATCACCGTGCAGGGGAACTCTCCGGGGGGGAACAGCAGCGCGTCGCAATGGCCCGGGCGCTCGTCACTGGGCCAAGCGTGCTGCTGGCAGATGAACCTACCGGAGATTTGGACGAGCAGAATGCTTGGGCCGTGTTCGAGCTACTGGAACGGCTGCACCGCACGCACGGTTTGACGTCGCTTATTGCGACGCACAACCTTGCCCTCGCTGCGCGATGCGACCGGATACTCGGACTTGAACATGGCGTTCTGCAAACTCGCGGGGCTGCGGCTCCAGCGAGCGAGGCCCCCGGGGGAGAAGCGAGCTAACGTGTTCGAACGCTACACAGAAAAAGCGCGACGAGTCATATTTTTCGCACGATACGAAGCCAGCCAGTATGGCAGCCCGTACATTGAGACCGAGCATTTGCTGCTCGGATTGATGCGCGAGGATAAGGCGCTGGCAAACCGTTTCTTGCGACAGCAAGGATCGATCGAATCGATCCGCAAAGAAATCGAAGCGCGCATCACCATTCGTGAGCGCATCTCGACCTCTGTCGAAGTCCCGCTTAGCGCCGAATGCAAGCGCATCCTGAATATGTCGGCGGAGGAAGCCGAGCGTCTCGGGCACAAGCACGTGGGGACGGAGCATCTTTTGCTCGGGATCCTTCGCGAAGAAAAGTGTTTTGGCGCGGAGATCTTGATGGAGCGCGGGCTTCGCCTCTCGACTTTGCGCGAGGAATTGGCGCGCACCTCGGGAGAGAAAACGACTGCGGCTAGGCCCAAAGAAACTTCGCTCCTGGCGGAGTTCAGCCGCGACCTGACACAGGCTGCTGGCGAAGGTTCACTGGACCCTCTCGTCGGGCGCGAAGGGGAAGTCGAGCGCGTCATCCAGATTCTCTGCCGCCGCACTAAGAACAATCCCGTTCTTATCGGTGAGCCCGGCGTGGGCAAGACCGCCATCGTCGAAGGGCTCGCGCAGCGTATCTCCGATGGCGACGTTCCACCTTTCCTCGCCGACAAACGCATCCTTTCCCTGGACCTTTCCCTGATCGTCGCTGGCACAAAGTACCGTGGCCAATTCGAAGAGCGGCTCAAAACCATCATGAAAGAATTGATGGAGAGCCAGAACTCCATCGTCTTCATCGACGAACTGCACACCTTGGTGGGCGCAGGCTCGGCGGAAGGCTCGCTCGACGCGGCCAACATCTTGAAGCCGGCTCTTTCCCGCGGCGAGATTCAGTGCATCGGCGCGACAACTCCCGGCGAATACCGCAAATCGGTCGAAAAAGACCGTTCGCTCGAGCGCCGCTTCCAGTCCGTAAAAGTTCCCGCTCCTAATGAGGAAGAAGCCGTTCAGGTGATTCAGGGCGTTCGCGAGCGCTACGAAAAATTCCATGCAGTCAGTTATACGGACGAAGCTCTCCGCTATTCCGTCTATCTGTCGAATCGCTACATTCCCGACCGTTTCCTTCCCGACAAGGCTATTGATCTGATTGACGAAGCCGGCGCCCGCGTTAAGCTGCGCCAGGCAACGGTTCCCGAAGAAGTCGGCGAAGTCCAAAAGCGCGTGAAGTTCATCACCCACCGCATGGAAACGGCCATCGCCAATCACGAATTCGAGAAAGCGCGTTTTTATTCAGAAGAAGAGCGCAAGGAAAAAGAAAACCTCCGCACGCTCCGCGAGCGCTACAAGCTCGACGACGCCTCCACCGGCATCGTCTCCCGCGAGGATATCGAGGAAGTGGTCTCCCGCTGGACCGGCATCGGCGTCACCTCCATTAAAGAAGACGAGCAGCAGAAACTCCTCCGTATCGAGCCGGAGCTGCACAAGCGCGTCATCAGCCAGGACAAAGCTATCACCGCACTGGCACGCGCCATTCGCCGCAGCCGCGCAGGTCTCAAATCGCCTCTGCGCCCTGTGGGCTGCTTCTTCTTCCTTGGGCCTACGGGCGTTGGCAAGACCGAAGTCGCACGCCGTCTCGCGGAATTCTTGTTTGGTTCGGAGAAGTCGTTGGTGCGCTTTGACATGTCGGAGTTCATGGAAAAACACTCCGTCTCGAAGCTCATCGGCGCGCCTCCGGGGTATGTGGGCTACGAAGAAGGCGGGCAGTTGACAGAGAGAGTCCGCCGGACGCCTTACTCGGTCATCCTCCTGGATGAAATCGAAAAGGCGCATCCGGACGTGTTCAACATATTGCTGCAAGTGTTCGAAGACGGGCAATTGACGGATGGTCTCGGCAACACCGTGGATTTTCGCAACACCATCATCATCATGACTTCCAATCTGGGCGCGCGGCACTTGCAGAGGCGCACTTCCATCGGTTTCCAATCGGGCGCCGATGAAGCTAGCCAGAAATCCATCGAAGAAATGGTGATGAACGAAGTCAAGAAGGCGTTCAATCCGGAGTTTCTCAACCGGCTGGACGAGGTCATCATTTTCAATGCTCTCGGCGACGAGGACTTGCTCCGCATCATCGATTTGCTGGTGGGCCAGCTGAACGACACGCTGATTCACCGCCAGGTGCAGGTGGTGCTGTCGCCGGAAGCACGCCAGTGGATCCTCGAGAAAACGTGTGCGGACCGTAACTATGGGGCGCGGCCGCTGCGCAGGGCTCTTCAGAAGTATGTGGAAGACCCGCTCTCGGAGGCTCTCATCCAGGGTGGAATCCAGAGGCCGGCGACGCTGCAAATTTACGTCGCAGGCGAAGCCTTGGCTTTCCGTCCTGTGGTCGAGGCAACCCCGGTTATCCACTAGCGAATCTGACACAACGCACGGGAGATCTCGACCAGGTCGGGGTCAACGAACGACCGGCCCACACCGGGTCCGGCGGGAGAATAACAAATTGTGTTTCGGGGGCGCGGCCTTGACGACCTCAATGGCCGCTCATAGGAAAGTCTGTTTGCCGTTTGGAGTTCTGGCGTTACGTGGTACTTGGATCGCGGCCTTCTTTTTGCTTCTCGCGTCAAGTTCACCAGCAACAACGCAGAAAAATCTCCTCGCGGGCTCGTCTGCATCCGCGGACACGCCATCGTTTTCTGTATCCGCTGATTTGCCGATACCAGATTCTCCTTCTACAGCCTCCCAGCCTCAGGCCGTGCAGCAAGCCGCCAACGCCCAGCCGCAAGGCGTGATTGAGCGCATCGATTTTTTCGGCAACCGCAGAATTCGCAGCGACACCCTTAAAGCCCGCATTTTCAGCCGTGAAGGCGACCCTTACAACGAAGAAACGCTTCGCCGGGACTTCCAGGCGCTCTGGAACACGCAGTTCTTCGAGGACGTAAAGCTGCGCGTCGAGGATTCCCCCGACCGTGCCGACGGCAAAATCATCATTTTCGATGTGAGGGAGCGTCCGCAAATCCGGCGCATCCGCTACGACGGCATCCACTCGATCTCCGAATCCGACATTCTTGACCGCTTCAAGGAACGGAAAGTCGGTCTCTCCGTCGAAAGCCCCTTTGATCCCACGAAAATCAAGAAAGCCGAAGTGGTTTTAAAAGAATTGCTCGGAGAGCATGGCCGCCAATTCGCCAAAGTCACCCCGCAGTACGAACGCATCGCCTCGAGCAACGCCGTTATCCTCGTCTTCAAGATTGATGAAGGCCCTAAGGTCAAGGTCGGTAGGATCAAATTTGTCGGCAACCACGCTTTCAGCGATCGCAAACTCATCCGCGCCATGAAACACGATCGTCCCTACGGAATTCCCCTGTATTACTGGGACATCCCCGTTTTAACCAAGACTTACGACCGCGAAAAACTGAACGAGGACTTGGAAGTCGGTTGTCGCGGCCTGTATCAGGATAACGGCTACTTCCGTGCCGTTTGCGCTGGAAATGGTCCGATTCTGGAGAATGTTGATGTGCCCCACAAAGGTGTTCCGCTGCCCGGACTGAAGCCGCACATCGGAAAAGCGGTCAATATCACGATTAAGATCGAAGAGGGCGAGCGCTACCGCATGGGAACTCTCAAGATCGTCAGTTCCGATCCGGACAAGGCGTTGTCGCTCAAAGCGGAACCGCTCAAAGCTCTTTTTCCTTTGAAGGATGGCGATGTCTTCAACGTCGACAAGCTCCGCAAAGCTCTCAAGAACTACACGGACGCTTACGGTCAATACGGCTTCATCGATTTCACTGCCGAACCGGATTTTGACATTGACGACGCCACCAAAAAGATAAATCTCACGCTGCACTTCGACGAGCAGAAGCAATACTATGTTCGCCGCATCAACTTCAGCGGCAACACCACTACGCGCGACAAAGTCATTCGCCGCGAGTTGCTCATCGACGAAGGCCAGCTCTTCAATAAGCGCTACTGGGACATCAGCATTCTGCGCCTCAACCAGCTCAACTATTTCGATAAGATCGAAGCGGATAAGTCCGTTGAACTCCAGAAAAACACCAAGGACGGTACCGTCGACATTAACTTGAAGCTCAAAGAAAAAGGCAAACAGTCCATCGGTTTGCAAGGCGGCGTCAGCGGCCTCGCCGGCGCCTTTATCGGTCTCACTTATCAGACCAACAATTTCCTGGGCTTGGGCGAGACCCTCACCCTCTCTGCTCAATTCGGTTCCTACCAGCGCACCTTGCAGTTTGGCTTTACGGAACCCTACCTCTTCGATCGTCCCATCTCCACCGGTTTCACGATTTTTTCGAGCAAGTACAATTTCAACCAGGCCCAGCAGGAGGCCTTGCTCACCGGCCAGCAAGTCAGTGTGAATCCGCAATACGTCCAGGATTACAATCAAAACAGCACCGGCTTTACGGCCTTCGCCAGTTATCCGGCCAAGCGTTTTTCCTTCGCCAGATTCGGTCTTTCCTATGGCCTGACTCGCACGAACATCACCGCCTTCAACGCTGCTTCCTCACTTTTGTTTGAGCAATTGCAATTCCGCGCCATTGCCGGGCCCAGCGCCCTCAACGGCATCGTTTCCAGCTCCATCACGCCCTCGGTCACCTACAACACCATCGACAATCCCATTAACGCCACCAAGGGCAAGAGCTTCTATTATTCCGCTAGCTTCACAGGCATCGGCGGCAACGTAAAAACCATCAACAACGTCTTCGACATTAAATATTTCCATCCCATCAACAAGCGCCGCAACGCCATCGGCCTGCACTTCAGCACCGCCTATATCACCGGATGGGGCGGTGGCGAGGTGCCTCCTTTCAGCCGCTTCTACATGGGCGGTGAAAACGATGTTCGCGGCTTTGACATACGCTCCATCTCTCCGGTCGTTTTCATTCCCACCGTGACCCAGGAACCACTCTTCTATAATATTAACGGGATACAGAGATCGTTCACTCTCCCTGTCCTCGTCTACACAGCCACCCTGCCCGGCGGTGACTATCAGACTTCCGGCAACATCGAATACCGCATCCCCATTGCTGGCCCCGTTACCATGTCTCTCTTCGGCGATGTAGGAACGGACGGAATTCTTAAAACCAGTGCCTTGCATTTGGATCCGACTGGTGTCTCAAATATCACCTCGGCCTTTCCGGCGGCTCCGCTTACCAAGACTCTCGGCATTTATCAGGGAACGAACTTCCGCATCAGAGACTCGGTGGGCATCGAGTTCGGCGTCAATCTTCCCATCGTCCAGGCGCCCTTCCGCATTTATTACGCGTACAACCTTAACAGGCTTTATTCGCAAATCGCCGCGCCGAATCCATACCTCAACCCTATAACGCAGTCGGCTTGGCAGAAAACGCTGGATGCGCAAGTCCCTAATCTTTGGGAGACCCAGATCGTTCCCCAATTGAATTTCTTGAACAATCCGGGGCGCTTGAATTATTTCGAGCCCAAAACGACATTTCGCTTTACGGTGGGGAAAACATTTTAGCCGCAGTATGCGGCCGGGAAATAGTATTCATCTTGAAGCACTAAGGCCGGCGCGCTGGCCATCTTTGCGGCGCGCCTGACCTTTGGGAGGCAGGGGAAATGAAGTTGTGGAAGCTTTCGACTTTTCTGACGCTGGCAGTCCTCGCGCCATGCTTGCTTTCTAGCGGATGCGGCAGCAGCAACAACAGCGCCATTGTGACTTCCGTTACGCTCACCTCGAATGTGGGCCAAACCCTCATTTTAGGCCAGTCGGCAACCCTCACCGCTTTAGTTACTGGCCCTGCCAACACGAATGTCACCTGGGAGCCCGGGCAGCCCGCGGGCACGAATTGCACCTACACCACCACGACCACTAGCACCTCTTCCAGCACTCCAGTCACAGCGGCCGCCAAGGTTTGTCCCACGGATGGTTCCTTCGGTACGCTTTCCAACGAGCAGATTACTGGGACCGCCACCTTTCTGGCCCCCTCGGTTCTCCCAAGTCCTACGACCTTTCCAGGACTTACCATCATCATTTCTGTGCAGGCGGTTGGGGATACGAGTAAAAAGGGCTTTCAGACCCTCAACCTCTTCATCGACTCCGGTATCTCTGTCTCTTTGAACCCCTCCACTGCTGCTGTGCCTACAAATGAACAGCAACCCTTCTTCGCCATCCTTACCAATGACCTGAAATCCCAGGGCGTAACCTGGTCGCTCACCCAGACCACCCCCAGCAGCACCACCCCCACGACTCCCAACGTCTACGCTGGCCTTCCCACTTGTACCGTGACCGGCAATGCTACCGGATGCGGTTCCATCACTGCCGGCGGTATCTATTCCTCGCCCGCCGCTGTGCCCACGAGCACGACCGTACCCACCACCGTCACCACCACGCCGCAAGACGTCACAATCGTCGCGACCTCTGTCGAAGACCCCAGTCGTTTCGCCATCGGTACCATCACGATTACGCAGGGCGGGCCAATCACCTTTAACGGAATCGCCCCGAACTTCGCTCCGCAGGGCGCCGCCTACTGGGACATTTATCTCAACGCCCCAAACATCTCTTCAGCTTCACAAATCAATCTAACCGATGCGAACGGGGGCGTAACCCCGCTCAACTCGGCTACGGGCCAGGTCAAAGTTCTCTTTCCGATTCCAACCGCTACCGTCACAAATCCCTCCTCGACGGGTGCACGCATCCGTCTCTTTGCGAATAACCTGGTGAGCTCCACCGCTAACCCGGTTACCGTCACCGTCAAGGATTCTGGCGAGCCCGTTACCACTTGCACCGGCACACCACTTCCCTCGGGGTGTAGCTCGGCGGGCACATTTACTTTTAGCATCCTGCCTGTGCGTCCCACCTCTCTAAATTCGACACCCAACGACGTCGTCCAGGGAGTCACCCCGTCCGGCGGGAACATTCCCGTTACGATTGACGGAGGCTATTTTGGCCTCAATGGCCAGCCGGCACAGGCCAGTTTTCTCGGCCAAACCCTGACTGGCTCCACCAACGGTTCGGGACAGCCTCTTTCTAATGCGCGCCAGCTTCAAGTGCAGTTACCAGCTAACCAGATTAACTCGTCTCTCCCAGGTCTCTATTCTATTTCCGTCGCCTCGGACTCGACCCCAGGCCCGTTTATCACTAATCCTTCCGTGATGGATTTGGCCATTTTCCCGAGCTACGCTACGACTCCGCCCCTGGTCGTAGCCGGCCCCGTTGCTGCCGGTACAAATCCCAGCGCTATCGATATCGATCCGACCCTCGGCGTAGTCGTTGTCGCCGAGACGGCCTCAAATGCCGTGCAGTTCTATACGATTGGGAATGCCACACTCACACCCATTGGTGGTCCAGTGGGCGTAGGCAAAATTCCAACCGGTCTCTCCGTCAATCGCACCAACCACACCGTCGCGGTGGTCAACTACCAGGATCAAACCGTCACGGTACTCCCCATTCCCGGCGCTCCCGTTCAGGCTCCCGGCACTCCGTTCACTATCGATCTCTCCAATGCGCTGCAAGGGCAGGTTTCCCCCGCGCCTTTGCCTTACTCGATCGGCGTGGACCCCGACACCGATATGGCTGTGGTGGCTTATTCTTCCACTTCGGCTTCTTCCGCGGCCAACCTCGGCTTCTTGATTAACCTGAACCCCAACACGGGAACAGCCGCCAACCCGGGTAATCCTTATGGGTGCGGACTCGGGCTGGCCATCAATTCTGGCTCCAATCAGTTCGGCCAGTGCCTCACCGCTCAGGTCACTCTCAACACCGGCGCGTATCCTCAGGTCGCCATGGCCCCTCACGGCCATTTGGCTTTCGTTACTCCCGGTGGCCAGGGAGCCCTCCAGGGGATCGACGTTACAAAGGGCTCTTCTTCATCCTTCCTTCAGACTCTTACACTGGCCGCCGGGATCGTGACGGTCACCACCACCGCTTCCAATGGTTTGGTGCCTGGTGATTCCGGCACGGTATTGATTGAAGGAGTGCCGGGGCCCGGAACTTCAGCCAATAGCACCACGGCGAACTTCAATGGAGTCTTCACCGTCGCTGCCGTTAGCGATACCAGCTTCACATATCTTTTGAGTTCCACCTCCAGCGGCACTGTGACTGTCCCTGCAAATCCGAACAATGCTCCTGGGACCGTAGCGCAGGTGTTTTACAGCACCCCGAATTTGATTTTCGGCGGCCTTTCCCCGTTCACCCAAGGCATCGCCATTAATCCCGTCACCAACACCGCCGCTCTTGCTGATGCTAACGCCACCGGCGCCAATGAACCTCAGATCAATCTGATCAACAATCTGGATCAGACCATCAGTTCCATCTCTTTTTTCGCTACTTGCACTTTTTATACGGTCACGCTCCCGTGCACCGATTCGGCCGAGCGATTGGGCACCGCGGATGTAGCCTGGCAGCCCTACTCCAATGCCATCGTTTCCTACAATCCCGGGTTGAACCAGGTTTCTGTCTCCGATCCCGTCAGTGCGAGGCGCTACGCCTTTGCGTGCAATCCGCTGCCCGCCGCCTGTTTGACCAACCCACAAAATGCAAGCGACGAGGCTACGTTCAACACCCAAACCACTTTGCCGGGTACTGGCACGGCCACCTTGACGGCGACGGCCAACGGGATCTCCAATGGCACGACGAATACTCTGAATCTTTTTGGGGGTATCGCCGTTGATCCTGTCACCAACCAGGCTTTCGTGGTCATGTCCGGTAGCAGCCAGATCTATATCATCAATCTTGGCTCCCTCAAGTCCGCGCAGATCTCCGAAATTCTCGTGCCCAGCCCGAATCCTGCTCCCGGCATCATCGGCGGTATTCCCGGCGCGACTGTGCCTCAGGGCACGCTCACTTCTTCCACCGATTTGGCCGGCGTGCAAATCTTCGGCTCCGGTTTTGATGCCGGAACCCAGGTGCGCCTCGACGGCACGGCGATTCCTTCCGCCAACGTTCAATTTATGAGCAACCGCGAGTTGATCGCCACCATTCCTGCGGCCAAACTCTCTTTCCCCCACCGGTACGCGCTTGACGTCGTGAATGGCAGTGGCGTGCAATCCAATGCGACAGATTTCTTCGTCGTTCAGGCCGTGGATCTTTCCCAGGTCTGCCCCACCAATGTGGACGCGAATAACAAACTACTCCCCACACAGCCCAGCTCCGTGGCCATTGCAGACCAGCTCGTCAACGGCCCCTTCGCTCCCATCGCTGTCGTCAGCGTCAATGCTTGCAACAGCATTTCAGTTGTCGACATCAACCCCACGGCCACAGTCAACGGCCAAACGGTCCAGAACCCCAGTTTCGGAACGATTCAGCACACCATCGCTGTAGGCACCGGCCCGCAGGGCGTGGCCGTCAGCCAGCCTTTCGGCTTGGCCGTCGTTGCCAACAACACCGCGGGCACCGCCTCGATCGTTAATCTGGTCACCGATTCACTCGCGGTCCCGGATGTCACCACCGGCACGAATCCCAGCGGTGTCGCCATCAACGACGCTACCGGTGCTGCCATCGTTGCTAACACCGGCGCGAACACTGTCACAGAGATCAATCTTGGTCTGCTCTTTGGAACCACTCCAGTGACCACACTTGCCAACACTCAGGTGAGCATCGGCGGCTTCCAGCTACCGACAGCGGTAGCCATCGACCCGGACCGCGGTACCAACAATCAAGGCATAGCCGTGGTCACCTCCCTGCAGCTTGTCAGCGGGCAAGCGCCACAGGGCGCTTTGGAAGTCGTGGACATCGGCCTTACCACTCCCACTCTCAGCCAGACGGAGCAGACCGGCAGCGTCACTGCGCCGACGACCGGTGTCGTTTTCGATCCGTCCGTGGCCACCTCGACATCCAACCCCGGCGTCTTCTATGCCAGTTCTAGCGGCGGCAACGTCATCACCTCGTTCAATCCCGATCCGGGTGGAGGCTCGACCAACGTAAACGTCGGCATCAACCCGACCGCGTTGGCCATCAATCCTCAGACGGGAGCGATCCTGACGACCAACCTTGCGGGCAAGACGACCTCGCTCGTCGATACAACTTCGAGTCCGTTGAGGACCGTCAAAACGATTGGCCTTCCCGGCTCTGGCCAGTTCGGCGTTGCCATCGATCCATTTACGAATCTTGCCGTCATCGTGGATCAGGCCAACAACCGGTTGCTTATTTTCGCCATGCCGAACTAGGCCGTCTGGCTTTGCTGCGGTGGAAAGCAACAACCTGTAGGCAAAGGCCGCCAACGCTTTCTGATTGCAGTGCGATGAGTGGCTCAGCTATACTTCGGGGTTTGTGTGGTGCCCGCGCGTGGCGCAGGCAGTCGGAGACAGGTTCAAGCCAATCAAAGATTGGTTCCGGTTGGTCTCGATTTCATCGCGGCCACCCAAAAACAAGGAGAATAAAGTGAATTTGAGAATTGTTCTGAGATCCGCTGCTTTGTGCGCAGCATCCCTAGTAGGCACAGCAGCAGCCTGGGCCCAAGCGGCCCCTGCGGCTGGCGCCGCCGCGCCCGCCAAGGGCGTTGCTATCATCAATCTTCGCGGTGCCATCGGCAGCACGGCTGAGGGCAAACAAGCTTCCGCCGAATTGCAATCCCAATTCGCGCCGCGGTCCTCCGAAATCGACGCACTAACCAAGCAGATCAACGACCTTCAGCAAAAGCTGCAAGCTGGCCAGGGCAAGCTTAGCCAGGAAGAAGAAGCCCGCCTCACCGCCGAGGGCCAACGCCTCACTCAGCGTCTCGACCGCCGCCGTAACGATTTTCAGGAAGACGCCACCGCTGCGCAACAAGACGTCCTCGAGCGCATCGGCCGCAAAATGGTCGACGTTCTCGACCGCTTCGCCCGCGAGAACGGCTTCAGCGTCGTTCTGGACACCTCCGGCCAGAACTCGCCCATCCTCTATGCCTCTAACCAGGTTGATGTAACTCAGGACATCATTCGCCTTTACGATCAGCAGTATCCCGTCAAGTCCGGCGGCGCTGCGGTTCCCGCGGCCAAGCCGGCCGCCACTACACCTAAGCCGGCTGCTCAGCCGCCTGCAACAAAGCCGCCCCAGCAGTAATTCGCTGCGGCTTCGGCCTCAACGTCTTCTCATCAAAAACGCCCCCGCAATCTCGGGGGCGTTTTCTTTCGCATTCAATCCCGTCACCTAAATCCCAACTGCGCAATTCGTCTGCGCACTGCTCACTCTTCATTTAGGTACTTCCGCCGGCTTCCCGACGGTGCCCCCCAAGTCCACCGAAAACAGCATGTAATTCCTCAGCGTATGCGTGTGGTGGTACCGCTTGCCCCGCAATTCCATGAACATCTCCGCGTCCCACGGCAACCACAGCGTCGTCCCGCTTTTCTCGAACTTCACCGGTCCGTAATCTATCAACAGATGATCCCGCGTCAGCTCAATCTCCTTCACCGCCTCGCGAAGATCCGTCTCGATGTGCATCACGTCGTAGCTGCTCGCGCCAATCCATACCCGGCCCTTCAAAGGTATCGCGTACGTGCCGCGGCTGTTCGTCCACATTCGAATGCGCGACTTCACCTCTTGCTTCTGTTCGAAGCGCAGCCGCCAAACCGCTTGTCCGCGCCACGTTCCCAGCCCTTCGCACTTGTACGTCAAATCTCCCTCATAGCTCGGGTCGAAAACGCTCAGCGCCAGAGCGGCCAGCCCCTGCGTAGCCAATGCCGTCGGAAAGGAATCGAGGTTATCCCCGCCATCGCGTTTCTCTTGCAGAAAGGACATCCCCGGCCGGGGATGCTCCACGAATATCAGATAGTTGAAATCTTTTTCGCGCACTGCTCTCGGATTCCCGTGGCCGTCCACTTCTTGATGCTCGATGTGCTCGGTGGCCAGAAATTTCTCGAAGTTCCCCAGTTGGCGCATCATTTTGGCTTGCGTTCGCAAAACGATTTCGTTTTCCGAACACGCCACATCCTCGGCCGCCGGATATTCCTTGCTGTCAATATCTGGCGGCGCCCACGGGCGTATGGCCACCAGCGCGAGGGCCGGCGGGGGTGGAGTTTCCGGCTGCGGAAGCACTTGCGAAACCGCTGTAATCACCGCCTCGTCCAGTTCCGCAAGCCGTGATTTTGCTTCTTTCACGGCGGGATCGTTCGGAAAGCTCCTGGCCACCGTTTCAAACGCCTTACGTGCTTCTTCCCGCCTTTCCAGTTGCAACATAATTTGGCCTTCGAGCAGCCAGGCAGGTGCCGCGTGTTCTTTTCCGAGCTCCGTCGCACGCGTTGCGTGCACCAGCGCCTTTTCGTACTTCTTCTGTTGCGCATACGCATTCGCCAGTAACCAGTGGGTGCGCCAGTCCGCGCCATTCAACTGGTAAGCCTTCTCGAGAGTCTGCGTCGCCCCTGCCGGATCTCCCGTTCGAAGCTGCAATTCCCCCAGTGCCAGCAGAGAGCGCTCATGCGAAGGGTTGATGGAAAGCGCCGCCTGAAACTTGCCACGTGCGCCTTCGAAATGTTCCTGCGTGTATTCCACCATGCCGAGCAAGTACTGAATGTCTGGATTGCCCGGCGCCAACTTCGCTGCCTTTTCGAATTGCGCTCGCGCCGCGTCGTATTGATGCCGCCGCATCTTGTCCAGCCCCTTATCGATCTCTCCTTGCAGACGCGGCGTCAACAGGAAGCCGCTCGGGGCGGCGCTTCCCGCGGTGCCCTCGTTTTCGTTGTGCAAATAAATATAGACCGTGTAGGTTGTTCCTCCTGACAGAACAGAAGCGTGCTCCGTAGCGGTCTTGTAGCCTTCCGCATTCACTTCAATGTCGTACTCACCTTCCATCACTCCCTGGAACGTAGCTGTGGAGTTGTCGCGCGTCGAGACGGTGATATGAATCCCTCTTTGCGAACTGAGGTTCACGACCGCAAACCCCGCAAGCGGCATCCCGGTGGGCTCTCTTACGCTAACCAGCAAGTTTACGGGCTGTTCACTCATCATCTGCGAAGTTGCAGATCCGGAGCGCTGCCCGGAGGCGGGCGGTGGCGTTCCACCCCCCGGCCTTTGAGCCCGAAGAGGATACATAGGAAAAAGCAGAGCAGAAAGAACCAACAAGGATGGCAAAAGGCGTGCCTTCGAAGTCCGCGAAGAGGACATACAAGCTTTACCTGACCACTCGAGTCTCCAGAAACAGTAGCCAAGAGCGTTATACGTGGTCAAGGAATTCGTTGCAGGGTTGGCTCGAACTTCGCAGCTTGCCCTTAGGCGAGAGGAACTATTGCCTCACCGCCAAGGAAGTGGCTCCGGAGAATCCAGGAGAAACCGTCGTCACTTGTGGCGGGAATCCGATATAGTAGGCAAACACGACTGGGAGGATTTTATGGCTCAAGTTGAGAGTCGCTTGGATCGAATCCCGCGCTCGCCGGCGTTCGCCACGCCCGCCGAGGAGCGCCGCCACCGCAAGGAAAGGCTCGCCGGCGCGTTCCGCCTGTTCTCGAAATGCGGCTTCGATGAAGGCGTCGCCGGACACATCACTGCTCGCGATCCCGAACGCCTGGACCATTTCTGGGTCAACCCTTTTGGCATCCATTTCAGCCAGATTCGTGTCTCCGATCTTTTGCTCGTCAACGATCAGGGTGAAGTCGTCGAAGGCGATCGCGAAGTCAACGCCGCCGCCTTCGCCATCCACTCGCGCATTCACAAAGCCCGCCCCGATGTTATCGCCGCCGCGCACGCGCATTCGCTCAACGGCAAGACCTGGTCTTCCCTGGGCCGACTTCTCGATCCTCTCACGCAGGATGCTTGTGCCTTCTACGAAGATCACGTCGTCTTCGATGATTACACCGGAGTCGTCTACGGCACCGACGAAGGCGACCGCATCGCCAATACCCTGGGCAACAAAAAGGCTGCGATTTTGTCGAACCACGGCTTGCTCACCGTCGGCCAGACGGTGGACGAAGCCGCCTGGTGGTTTATCACCATGGACCGCTCTTGCCAGTCGCAACTGCTCGCGGAAGCCGCCGGCGAGCCGCGCAAAATTCCTCATGAAGTCGCGAAGCTGACCCATTCGCAGGTGGGTATGCCTATGGTCGGTTGGTTCCAGTTCCAGCCGCTTTGGGATCGCATCACTCGCGAGCAGCCGGATCTTTTCGACTGACAACTTTCTTTAGACGGTGATTAGCAGCGACCCAACCATTCTCTGGCCTTGCAAATAATTTCGCCATGCGTCGAAGGAAGAGATGCTCTTTCACTGTCAGCTGTCGACTGTGAGCTGTCAGCCGGCGGATTCCTTCACTACATGTGTCGCCATCGTAGAATGCGAGACTTCGCTTAGTTGACGAGTCCCACGTTTTTCATGAGAGCGCGCGCGAGCGCGTCTCCATCCAGAGCCGCGAGCGGCTTATTCAGTTCGTCGAGTTTTTTCTGGTGAGCTTCCTGGCGCTGTTTTGCTCCTTGTTCGAGAGCCGCCAGTTGGTCTTGGTGTATCTTGCGATTCACCGCCGACTCTGCGTGCGCGAGCAGCATCTGCTCCTTACTGGCTTTGATGAAGTCGAATTGCTTCTTGATCTCAGGATGATTGGCGGCCCCGGGAATCGTCAGGATTTGATTTGTAAACTTGTCGAGCTCCTCGAAAAGTTTGTTGAAGTTCAAGGGATCCGCGGAGGCAGCAGCAGCCGCCGCCGCTGGCGGCGCACTCGTGCCGGCGGCAATTGCGGGCTCAGCGGGAGCCGCGGGCGCATTGGCGCCGGTCGCTGCCACCGTTGCGGATGTTCGCGGTGCTTCCACCGTAAAATTCCAGGTCAAATCGCAAGTAGGGCAGCATACGTAATTCCAGAGCCGTGCGCCGCAGGCGTTGTTCATGCAGCCGAGAAGCGCTAATGGCTCTAGAGACACCCCGTTTTTGCATCGGGGACACTGAACGCGTTTGACGAAAGGCGTGTGGCAGGTCTCGCAGGGAGGAACCTGTTTCGACTCGCCCGCGGCGATGCCAATCAAAAAGTTGCCGACGATCTCGGACTTGGGAAGCCTTGGCTGCCAAAGATCAAGAAACACATCGTGCGTCACGCGGCGCGATGGACCGAAGAACGGATCGTGCACTTTGACGTTCGT
>Ga0210403_10000899_pt1 | contig 29424 bp, 26 predicted proteins | sample IncBWC19MmetaG_FD_150863 | JGI IMG/M metagenome (GOLD analysis project Ga0210403, IMG submission 150863) | Forest soil microbial communities from Barre Woods Harvard Forest LTER site, Petersham, Massachusetts, United States - Inc-BW-C-19-M | ecosystem: Environmental > Terrestrial > Soil >...
CAACGCCAAACGTGCCTTGCTCATCCTATCCGATGGAGGCGATAATCATAGTCGGTACAACGAAAGCGATATCAAGCGCTTGGTCAAGGAAGCCGATACCCAGCTCTATGCCATCGGCATTTACGATCCGCTTGGTTACCGTAACCGGACGCCGGAAGAACTGAACGGCCCGACGCTTCTCAGCGAAGTTACCGAGATGACGGGTGGCCGCGTTTTTTCGGTGGAAAAGTTGGACGACCTTCCGGACATCGCTTCGAAAATCGGCATGGAGCTGCGTAACCAATATGTCCTCGGCTATAAACCAAGTAACAAGGCTCACGACGCGCGCTGGCGCAAAGTCAAGATCAGGCTGCGCGCACCTAAGGGTCTGCCGCCACTCAGCGTCTATTCGAAGACAGGGTATTACGCCCCCAGCCACTGATTTCGCGTCCCGCCTGCCTTCGCTCGCTCGTTATTTTGCCGCGTTGCTGTTGCTCCTGGGGCTTTTTGTTTCGACTGTTTGCGCGCAGCTCCCCGTGCCCGTTGCGCCGCCTCCGCCGCCTCCAGGGCAGGACGCCAACTCCGGCAAACAAGGTTCGAAACTGATTTTCAACGTGGACTTGGTAGTCCTTCACACCACGGTCCTCGACGACCGCCAGCGTTTTGCCGACGGACTGAAAAGTGAGAACTTCCGTGTTTTTGAAGACAAGGTCGAACAGAAACTGTCCGTCTTCAAACGGGAAGACGTTCCCGTCAGTATGGGCCTGGTCATTGATAACAGCGGCAGCATGCGGGACAAGCGCCCGCGCGTGAATGAAGCCGCCATCACTTTGGTGCAAGCCAGCAATCCTTCCGATGAAGCGTTCGTCGTCAATTTCAACGACGACTTTTATCTCGATCTCGACAAGGACTTCACCAACAACATCCCGGAATTGAAGGAAGCGCTCGAACGCATTGATTCCCGCGGCAGCACGGCCTTGTATGACGCCATTATCGGTTCCCTCGACCATTTGAAGAAAGCGTCCAAAGACAAGCGCGTGCTGCTGATCGTTACCGACGGGGAGGACAACACCAGTCACAATTCGCTGGAAAAGACAATTCGGGAGATTCAGAGGACCGACACGGTTATCTATGCGATCGGCCTGCTCAGCCAGGAACGGAAGAAAGAAGCGAAGCGCGCCAAGAAAGCTTTGGAACAGATCGCCGCAGCCTCGGGCGGAGTATCGTATTTCCCGGAAGACGTCGAAGACGTGCACCACATTTGCGAGCAGGTCGCCCACGACATTCGCAATCAGTACATTCTCGCCTACTACCCAACGAACACCCGCCGCGACGGGACGTTTCGAGCCGTCAATGTCGAAGTCATTCCTCCACGCGGCCGCGGCAAGCTCGTCCCCCGCACCCGCAACGGCTACTACGCCCCCTTAGAGAAAACTGCTGCCGCTGGCAACTGACGACGCGGCGAAGTTAGACTATTCAGAATAAAACAGAACGCAGGGAGGAAGGCGGCGCCTTCGAAATTGCAAAGGCGCATTGCGTTGACGTTGATTTGGCGGAAAGAGTTGGATTACAAGCTCGTTGGTTTTCTCTACGATACCTTTAGCCACTTACCGTTTTGTTTCACTCGGAGAACTGCTGGCCAGGACCAAAGCGGCGCCGCACAGCGCCAGGATTTCGAATGCACTGGTCCAAGGGCCTGGGTTGTGGAGTTGGCCGATGATGCGGGGAACATAGAACAAAAGGAAGAACAGAAAAAGGATCGCCGCCAGAACTGTGGCAGCCACGGGTATCTTCATCCGCAGAACGATCGCCGCGCCGGTGGCCACGAGGATCACGCCGGCCAGACAAGCCCAGACTGGCCGCCCTAAAAGCCACGGTGGACCCAGTCCCGCCGCGTAACCCGCGTAAACGAAATGCTGGATTCCGAACGCGACAAAAGCCAGGGCAAAGAAATATCGGCCGAGCTTGAGAAACGGGTCCGCGGTTTCGCGCTCCAACAAAGGGGAGGCGCTGGCGAGAACCCATGCGCCGCCGCACATGGCCAGAGCCACAAATCCGCTGGTCCATTCGTTGCCGTCACGCGAATGCAGGGAAATTCTAGGGATGTGGAGGAGTAGGACGAAAAGAAAAAACATCACGCCAAGAAGAGTGGCTGCCGGGCGCGCCAACATCTCGGTGAGGATGCCAGCGGCAGCTGCAAGAAACGCGAGGCCCACAAAGTACGCCCAGAAGAGTTGCTTGGGCATCCAATCAGGCACGAGCCCCGCCACGAAACCGCTGTACATAAAGTGTTGAACCCCGAAAACGATCAGGGAAACGGCAACGAAAATCCGTCCGAGCGTTTGGCTCTTGGCCACAATGTTCAGCAGTCTACACGAGTTCGATTGCTGCTTGGCGATCAATCGGGCGCCCGGCCGATGATCCGCCTAGGAACGCGGCCGCCGTTTTCAGGAACTCCGGCCACCGCTGCCCGAGGACCGGTCCATGGCCTGCATTCGGAATGATCCACAGGCTAGATCGCGGAATTGCGCTCGCCATGTCGACCGAAATCTGCAGCGGGTAAAGTGGGTCGCGATCGCCCTGTACGATCAGGGTGCGCGCTGTAATTCTTCCAAGATATGGTGATGTAAAGTTCATGTCGTCATAACTGTCGGCAAACGCCTTGGTGCTGGCCAAAAGCGCATTGATCTGCGCGTCTCCGCCGGGATGACGCCGACGCAGATTCTCTCTCTCCGCATCGGGCAAATTGTCCGGGTACTGCCGCATGATTGGCCGCGCCTGAGCAGGGAAGTAGCTCGTCGCGCTTACGAGCACCATTGCTTCCACGCGATGCGGATGCTTCGTCGCCATGTGCAGCAGAACGTTTCCACCTCCGCTAACCCCCATGCCTTTGAACGATTCAATTCCAAGATGGTCGAGCAGTGCAAACATGTCCTTTGCCGATTCGTCATGGCGCCAGGCAGGGAACTTTGGTGGCACGTCCACTCCTGGAACGATTTTCGTGCCGGCAAGGCCGTCTTTTCGTGGAGCGAAGGAACGCCCATGTCCCCGCATGTCCGGAATGATCTGCTGATATCCCTCACCCGTGGCGAGGGTTTCAGCCTCAAGGAACGCGGACCAGTCTTGGCTGCAACCCGAGAAACCATGCAACAACAGAAGTGGATGACCACTGCCATGCACCTCAAAGTAAATCGGTACTCCGTTCAGCATCGCGATCTGCCCAGACGAACCTATCAACGCCATACCGACTGCTCCTTTCGCAAAAAATGTCGCGCAAATAAAAAAACCGCCCGCGCCATTAGCGTGAGCGGTTCATGAAACTTCAGTTTATCATCCACAGTGCTTTCGGTCAATCCAGTGCGCATTGCAGAATCGGGCCGGAATGCGAGCCATCCATTCCGGCACATGCTTCTTCTCGAACACTGCTATTCGAGCGGCGGCGAAGGAGTGATTGTGCGCGGTAGAATCAAGGAATGGAACGCAAGGTCTTCTGGGCTACGTTTATTGTGCTGGGGCTGATCGCGGATTTCACGATGCCCATCTTGTGGTCGCTGCTGGCGACGATTCCGATTGGGATGTTTAGCTGGTGGGTGGCGTATCGGAGCGAGTGGTTCTGACGGGACGGGCCGGAACTTCCAGCCAAGATCCACAATTCGTAGTTTTCGTTATCTTGCTACTTCACTGCTCCGCTGCTTCTTCATTTCATTCAAGAAGCTCTTGCCATGCGGGATGGTGGTGCCGAAATTTTCGGCGATGGTCTGGCCCATATCTGCCAGAGTGTCGCGCACACCCAAGCGTACGCCGGCGCCGCCTCCCGGCGCGTAGGCCAGGATGGGGACGTATTCGCGCGAATGGTCCGTCGTGGGCCAGCGCGGATCGGGATCGCAGCCGTGGTCGGCGGTGATCATCAGCAAATCGGACAGATTCAGCAGCGGCAGAAAATCCGCGAGCATGCGGTCGAATTCTTCGAGCGATTTGGCGAAGCCTTCGACGTCTTTGCGGTGGCCGTACAGCATATCGAAATCCACGAGGTTGCAGAAAATCAGGCCGTTCTTGCGTTCGCTGGCTGCGGCGGTCATTTTTTCCATGCCGTCGGCGTTGCCTTTGGTGGTGACATATTCTTCCACGCCGCGGCCGTTATAGATGTCGTGAATTTTGCCGATGCCAAAGACGCGCACTTTGCGTTCGGCGAGAACGTCCATCAACATTGGCTTCGGCGGATCGACGGCGTAGTCGTGCCGGCGCGTGGTGCGCACGAAATTTCCTGGCGTTCCCGCAAACGGGCGAGCGATGACACGGCCCACGCGGTGCGGCCCGTCCAGTAATTTTCGCGCGATCTCGCACATGCGGTAGAGCTCGGCGATGGGAATGACGTCTTCATGAGTGGCAATCTGAAAGACGCTGTCGCCAGAGGTGTAGACAATGGGCTTGCCGGTTCGAACGTGCTCTTCGCCCAGCTCCTTGATGATTTCGGTGCCGGAAGCGGGCTTGTTGCCAATCGTTTTGCGGCCGATCTGCTTTTCAAACTCTTCGATCAAGTCTTGCGGGAATCCGTTCTTGTAAACAGGGAAGGCCTGATCGAGCCATACGCCTGCCATTTCCCAGTGTCCGGTGGTGGTGTCTTTTCCGGGAGAGCGGGTGGCGCCTTTTCCGTATGCACCGATCGGGGCGGCCGCAGGCCTCTGGTGTTTGAGCGGTGCGATATTGGCCAGCCCGAGGCGCACGAGGTTCGGAATTGCCATCGCGCGTGATCCCGCAATGTGGCCGAGAGTGTTTCTGCCTGCGTCGCCGTAGTCGGCTGCGTCTGGCAGCTCGCCGATTCCTGCGCTGTCCAGCACGATCCAAAAAACTCGTTCGAATTCCGTCATGACCGAGCCTCGCAAATCCCATTCAGGCGAACTCTAGCACAGGCGCCTCCATTCGCCCCCCCCTTCCTCGACGCGCCTCACCTCATGGCCTTGCGCTGGCGCACATGGACCATGGATACTGCACTGAACTCTTTTTCCTTTTCATGCGTAGTACTAAGTAACGGAGGTTATGCCATGGCCCAGGACGGTAGCCCACGGACAAGATCGGTGGTTTTCCCGATTGTGCTGATCGCGATCGGAGTTCTCTTCTTGCTGCGGATGTGGCGACCGGATTTCGACCCCGGGCCAGTCCTGTGGACGTACTGGCCGCTGATTCTCATTTTCATCGGACTGGGGAAAATCTGGGATAACATGCAGCGAAGCCGAAACCCCGACGCACCTCCTGGTTTTTCCGCCGGCACGACCATCGGAACTTTGGTGTTCGTGCTCCTGCTGGTTTTCCTGGTGTGGCACGGCCGGAGTTTTACTCGCCGGCACGGGTTCTACGCGGGATCAAAGCACATTTCACAAACTGTTGATTTGCAGGGCGCAAAATCAGCGCGTGCCAAGCTGGAGATGGGCGCGGGGCAATTGACCATCAACGGCGGAGCGAATCATTTGTTGGACGCCGACTTTACCTACGACGATTCGAATGGCACGCCAAAGGTGGACTACAACGTGTCCGGGGGCATCGGGGAGCTCAACATTTCGCAAGACTCCGGGTCCGTGCATATCGGCCACTCGCAGAATGACTGGAACCTGCACTTCAGCAAGGATACGCCGCTGGAATTAAGAATTGATATGGGTGCAGGACAGGGGAATCTGCATTTTCGCGATATACCGCTCACGCAGCTGGACCTGAATTTGGGAGCGGGGCAAATGGACATTGACTTCACTGGCGATCGAAAGGCCGATTTGACGGCGGTGATCGAGGGAGGAGTTGGGCAGGCAAATATCCGGTTGCCGAAAAACGTAGGGGTGATTGCGACGGCCTCGGGCGGAATTGGATCGATCCGCGTACGCGGGCTGACGAAGGACGGGGATTCCTACACGAACGAGGCGTATCGAAAGACTCCCGCGACGATTCACTTGAAGGTGGAAGGCGGGATTGGAGAGATTGCGCTCACGGAAGAGCCGTGAGCCCCGCGCAGGACGCCGTTTGCCCCGAGTTGACGGCGGACGTATAATTTAAAGTTTAGGCAGTGGGTGCGAAACGCGCTGTCTAGGCTTCCCCTTGGCGACCAAAGAGATTACCTCCACAACCGCGGATGTCACGACAGAGCAGGAGTTTATCTGCGTGCGTGGCGCGCGCGTCCACAATCTCAAGAACATCAGCGTGGATATTCCGCATAACGCCATTACCGTCGTTACGGGGGTGAGCGGGTCGGGAAAATCGTCGCTGGCGTTCGATACGATTTACGCGGAAGGGCAGCGGCGCTACGTAGAATCGCTTTCGGCATATGCGCGGCAATTCCTGGAGCGCATGGAAAAGCCGGACGTCGATGAAATCTCAGGGATAGCTCCCGCGGTCGCAATCCGGCAAAAAAATTCCACTCGGAATCCGCGGTCGACGGTAGCGACGGCGACGGAGATTTACGACTACCTGCGGCTGTTTTTTGCGCGGTGCGGGCAGACGTTTTGCATCAAGTGCGGAGCACAGGTCCGGCGGGACAATCCCGACGAAATTGCCACGCGGATTTTGTCGCTGGAGGCGGGCAGGCGCTTTTACATTTTGCACGAGTTTCGAATCGCTGCGCCCGCGATACCTGCTGGTTCGAAACGCGGCGCGAAGAAAACGCCGGCGGCCCCTAGCGGGGAAGCACTACGGCAGGGACTCGCCGATTTACAGAAGCGCGGGTTCAATCGTTTGTATCAGGACGGACGCATCCACGAATTCTCCTCGCCGGAAACGCTGCTGGACGTGGACTTTTCGAAACCGGTTTACGTGCTGGTGGACCGGCTGGCGGTGAACCCGGAGTCACGCGCGCGGCTGGTGGATTCGATCGAGATTGGCTACCGCGAAGGACATGGCGAAGCGATTCTGGAATTTCCCGGGGATAGCGCGGGAATTCCGGGGGAACGGCTCACGTTCAATGAACGGTTCGAATGCAAGAACGACGGCACGCTTTATCAAGAGCCGGAGCCGCGGCTTTTTTCCTTTAACAATCCGTATGGAGCGTGTCCACGGTGTCAGGGTTTCGGCAACACCATTGATTTTGACTTGAATCTCGTGGTCCCCGACCCGAGCAAGTCTCTCGATGAGGGCGCGATCGAGCCTTGGACCAAGCCGCGCTACCGCACGCTTTTCCAGGACGCGAAGAAATGGGCGCGCGGCCGGGGCATTCCCACGAACGTGCCATGGCGACAGCTCACGGCCGAACAGCGCCGGTTGATCCTAGAAGGCGATCCGGAAAACGACTACGAAGGCGTGAAGGGTTTCTTTACCTGGCTGGAGCGGAAAAAATACAAGCTGCACGTGCGTGTTTTCTTGAGCCGCTTTCGCGGATACGCGACGTGCCCTGATTGCGGCGGAACGCGTTTGCGGGCGGAAGCGCGCGCGGTTCGCGTGGCCGGCAAATCCATCACCGAGATTTGCAAGTTCACGGTGAAGGAGGCGCGAGCATTCTTCTCGACGCTGCAGCTTTCGGACGCGCATTTAAAAATCGCCGACAAGATTCTCGAAGAAATCCGCACGCGCTTGCAATTTCTGGATGAAGTCGGAATGGACTACCTGACGCTCGACCGGCTGACGTCCACGCTCTCGGGCGGGGAATCGCAGCGCATTCAGCTGGCCACCTCGCTGGGGTCTCATCTAGTCGGCGCGCTGTATGTTCTAGATGAGCCTTCGATTGGCTTGCATCCGCGCGACACACAGCGGCTGATTGACATTCTCAAGTCGCTTCGCGACCTGGGGAATACCGTGCTGGTGGTGGAACACGATCCCGATACGATTCAGGCCGCGGATTGCGTGATTGATCTCGGTCCGGGCGCCGGAGAGCTTGGCGGGAAGCTGCTTTTCAGCGGACCGTACGCGGCGATGCTTCGGGAGCATAAATCGCTCACCGGGCGCTATTTATGCGGCGAGCTGCGGATCCCCGTGCCGAACGTGCGGCACAAACCCGCGGGTAAATTTGTGCGCATCTATGGCGCGAATCTGCACAATCTGCAGAATCTGGATGTGATGATCCCTCTCGGGATGCTTGCCGTAGTTACGGGCGTGAGCGGTTCGGGAAAATCCACGCTGGTGCATGATGTGCTGTACAAAGCGCTGCTGGCCAAGCGAGTGGGTGGCAGCATCAAGGAGTTTTGCGATCGCCTCGAAGGGGATGAAAACGTCCGCGAAGTGATCATTGTGGACCAATCGCCGATCGGGCGCACGCCGCGTTCGAATCCTGCTACTTATTTGAAAGCTTTCGACGCGATTCGCGAAGTGTTTGCGGAAACGCCGGACGGCAAGCGCCGGGGGTACGCCGCCGGACATTTTTCGTTCAACGTGCCGGGCGGCCGCTGCGAAACCTGCCAGGGGGACGGCACGGTCACAGTGGAGATGCAGTTTTTGGCGGACGTTGAGCTGATCTGCGAAGAGTGCCGCGGCACGCGCTTCAAGAGCGGTGTTCTCGAAGTGCGCTATCACGGAAAAAATATTCACGAAGTATTGCAACTGACGGTGCGAGAAGCGCTGGCGTTTTTTGTGAATGTGACCAAAGTGGTGTCCAAGCTCCGCATCCTGAACGAAATCGGGCTCGGCTACCTGCGGCTGGGACAATCCGCCACGACGCTCTCCGGCGGCGAAGCGCAGCGCCTGAAGCTGGCGGCGCATCTGAGCCGCACAGACAATGAGGGCATTCTTTACATTCTGGATGAGCCGACGACAGGTCTACACTTCGATGATATCGCCAAGTTGCTCGCGGCGTTCCGCAAGCTGATAGAAGGCGGCGCGTCGCTGCTGGTCATCGAACACAACCTGGACGTCATCAAATCCGCTGACTGGCTGATTGACCTGGGGCCCGAGGGCGGCGATCAAGGCGGCAAGATCATTGCGTCGGGCACGCCCGAGCAGGTGGCGCGCAACACGCAATCGCACACGGGCCACTATCTTGCGCGTGTCTTGAATGGCAACGGCCAGGCAAAGCGCAATGCGAATGGCGCATCCAAACCGGGAGGCCCTTCGGCTACAATCCCCGAGGGAGCCAAAACTCCTCCGGCAAAATGATGACGCGTTCGAACCTTCGATGGTCTCTGTTTAAACCTCTTCGCAACGCACTGTGGATGGTCTGCTTTCTTGGGACGCAATTATCTGCTTCTGCGCAATCTTCTACTACGCCCGCGGGCCAATCCAAATCCGTAAAATTGGCCAATCCTCTCAATGAGCTGCTGGATGAAGCGAAGCGGGACATCGACAAGAACGAGTTCGAAGCCGCGATCGTCCCGCTGCAAAAGGTTATCGCCGAGGAGCCGCATACGGCCTACGCCCATTTTCAGCTTGCCTATGTTTTCACAGCGCTGAAGCGCGTGGACGAAGCGCGCGCGGAATACGAGCGCACGATCGCCATTGACCCTAAATTGTCGGAAGCCTATCTGGACCTGGGGATTTTGCTATTGGATAAGGAGCCGCGCGCGGCGATCGCGCCATTGACCAAAGCCGTGGAGTTGCGTCCGGCGGAATCCCGGCCGCGGTTTCTGCTGGGCGTTGCGGAAGAACGCTCCGGCGATCTTGCGAAGGCGTTCGATTCGTTTGAGGGCGCGGTGCGATTGGACCCGCGCGACTTCGAAACGATTGCGCATCTTGGCAGCCTTTATCTTCAGCTCAAGCGGCCGGCGGACGCGGAAGCGAAATTCCGGAGCGCGCTCGAATTGCAGCCTGCGGATCCAAGGGCCCTGCTGGGTCTGGCGCAAAGTTTGGACGCGCAGAAAAAGCCGGAGGCCGCGGGCGCTTTTCGAAAGTATCTTACGGCGCAGCCTTCTGACGCGGTTGCCCGTGCCCGGCTTGTGCACGTATTGATGGAGGGGCAGGAGTACGATGCCGCGCTTGGGGAACTGGACCGCGCGGATGCCGGAACACCGCCCTCGATGGATTCGTTGAAGCTGCGGGCAGATATTCAGATCGCGCAAAAGAAGTACGAAGAGGCGGCGGCGACGCTGGCCCGTGCCATCGCGCTTTCTCCAAAAGATGCCCAGCTTCACGGCGGGCTTGGCAGACTTTATCTGCAGAAGCGCGATTTTGCGTCCGCTGAAAAGGAGCTGAAGATTGCACTGCGAATGGAGCCCAACAACCTGCTCTATTGGAAGGATCTTAGCTCGACCTATTACCTTGGGGGAAATTACGCGTCAGCCATCGCGACTCTCGATGTCATCGCCAAAGTCGAAACACCCGGCGCCGGGCCGTGGTTTATCCGCGCACTTTGTTACGATAAACTGAACCAGCCGAAGCCCGCGCTCGAAGCGTACGAGAAATTTCTCGAGCTCGATGAGGGTAAAAATCCGGATCAGGTCTGGCAGGCGCAGCAACGCAGCAAAGTTCTGCGGCGCATGCTGGAACAGAAAAGGTAACGGCATGAGGGTCCGCGGGAAGTCCTTGGGAGCGTTGTGCGGCCTGGCCGCCGTTCTCTCTGTTGCTCCTTCGGCCGCCACGGATCTGCTCGCCGATTTGCAGGCTCGCTTCGACCGGGAATCCAACGGGGTTCACAAGGCAAAGATGATGGGGGCACTGGGCGACGCGCAGTTTGAGGGGGCGCGGCGCGCCGGAAAGGCCGGCGACCACAGCACCGTCGCTCTAACGCTGGAAAAGTACCGCGACAATGTCCGCGCTGCGCTGGACGCTTTACGGAAACAACACCCTGACGCCGAGAAAAATTCCAACGGCTATCGGCAATTGCAGGTTCACGTGCACAGGGGAATTCGCGAGGTCGAAGAATCGCTGCTGGCGGCCCCGGAGCCTTACAAGCCGCCATTGGAGATCGTCCGCGAGGATTTGATCGCCATGGATGACGAGCTGCTTAAATTGCTTTTTCCGCGGCGACCATTAAATACGCCCGTGGCTCCTGCCGCACCGGAGAAACAGCCATGAAACTTGTAATTTTCATTTTAGTGGCCGTGAGCTGTCTCTTGAGCACCGCCCGTCCCGTGCTGGCGCGTTTGCCAGAGCAGAAGGACTATCTTACGACGCTCGAAGCGGACAAGATTCGTGATGCGGAATCGACGAACGACCGGATTAAATTGTTCCTGACGTTTGCCGAGGACCGGCTGAAGAAGTTTCAGTACGAGCTGGAACACCCTTCCACGAATCGCCACGGGGACATGCTGAACTCGCTGCTGAACGCCTACGTGGGGTGCATTGACGACGCGGCGGACCTCATCCAACTGGGGATTGAAAAACAGGACAATATCCGGCAAGGAATCGAATTGATGTCTTCCCGCACAAAGGATTTCCTGGCGGTGTTGCAGAAACTTTCGACGGACGGTCCGGAACACGAAATTTACAAAGACAACCTGGACGACGCCATTGAAGGCACGCAGGACGCGATGAACGATGCGGAAAAAGCGAAGAAAAAGGTTGCGCCTCCGCCCGTCCGGCGCAAGAAATAGTTGTTGAGGAATCCGAAAGGCCAATGAAGAAGAGCTATCACAAACGGTCGCTTGTTCCCGGCGGCGGGGCTCTGTTTCAGCGCATGTTCACGCGGCTTGGATGTGACGGGCGGCCGCCGCGGTTTCGAGTTGAGTTTTATCCGTATTCGAGCCTGGTGCTGACCATCCGGCGCAAGGAAGAGGTGCTGTACGTGCGGTTTTCCGATCTGCTGCGGCGCGCTCCGCTGGCGGTGCTGGAAGCTGCGGCGGCGCTGCTGCTTGCGCGAGTGTATCGCCGGAAGGCCGCGGTCTCTCTTGTCGCGCCGTACCTGGAATATGCGCGCTCGGACAGGACTCGCAGCCGCATGAATCGCATGCGGCGGGGACGCGTGCGATTAGCTGCGACCAGTTCTCTCGGAGAGCATTTTGACTTGGCGAAACTGTTCGACGAACTAAATCGAAGGTATTTCGGAGGGGAGTTGCAGCGGCCGCACATTGCCTGGAGCGGGCGAAGCTGGCGGCGGCAATTCGGGTGCTACGATCCAGGCCCGCATCAGATTTTGCTGAACCGGCGCATGGACCGGCCAGGGGTGCCGCAATGCGCGGTGGAATATGTTTTGTTTCACGAGATGCTGCACGTCAAACATCCGACGCGGCGTTCGGGATGCAGCCTGGTCTCGCATTCGCGCGAGTTCCGGGAAGAAGAAAAACGGTTTGCTGAATTCGAACGGGCGCGGCGCATTCTGGACCGGCTGGCGCGCTGACCATACGAACAGCAGAGCTTCGCGCCGCGCAGCTTATTCCTTTTTCTCTTTTTCGACTTCCTTCCAGAGCTTTTCGAGTTTCTTTTTTATTTTGTCGCCGTCTTCCGCGTGCGGGTACAAGTCGAGATAGCGCTGGTAGGATTTAATGGCTTGCTTCTTGAGGCCTTTCTTTTCTTGCGCTTCACCCAGGTAGCGGAAGGGAATTGCGTAGCCAGGTTTCGCCGTGGTGGCATCCTGGAAGCGGTCAATGGCGGCCTCTAGATCGCCCTTCCTCATGTAATACTGGCCGACCTCCATATCTTTTTCGGCGCGCAAGGGATCCCAAGCCGGCTGATCGGGCGCGTTCTGTGTCGCGTTGTCCTTGTTTGGCTTGGCGGGAGGCTTCGGTGGCGGAGCGCCCTGCGGGTCGGCAGGTTTTGACGCAGACTCCTTCGGGGGATCCTGGGCGTGCAGCGACGATCCCGCGGCGAGCAGGAAAGCGGCGATCACGAGCTGCAGGGCGCTGTGAAGTCTCATTGGCGAAGCGGAGGTGCTCCCTCTTCTCCGATTCACTCTAGTATGATGGAAGTTGTCTGGCGATTGAAGTCCTCTGCGCAGAATCCACATGGAACCCAGAGAAAAAGCCGCGCTGCTTCCGGAAAGCCCGGGCGTCTATCTATTCAAGGACGCGGGCGGGACGGTGCTGTACGTCGGGAAGGCGCGCAATCTGCGCAGCCGCGTGCGGTCGTATTTCCTCGAATCGCGGTGGATGGATGCCAAGACCGGTTCGCTGGCCCGGGAAATTGCCGAGCTGGAAACGATTGTTGTCGGCAATGAGCGGGAAGCGCTTGCGCTCGAACACAATCTCATCAAGCAGTACCGGCCCAAATTCAACGTCGTTCTGCGCGACGACAAGACGTATCCCTACATCAAGTTCACGGCGGGAGAAAAATATCCTCGGGTGTACTTTACCCGCCGCATCAAAAAAGACGGGTCTCTCTATTTCGGGCCGTACTTTCCGTCAAGCCTGGCGCGGCGCATTCTCCATTTCGTGCACAAGCGTTTTATGGTGCCGTCCTGCACGGTGGACCTGACGCGGAGCCACGCGCGGCCGTGCCTGCAGTACTACATCAAGCGGTGTCTTGGTCCGTGTGTGGCGGGATTGACAACGGACGAGCGCTACGCGGAAGCGGCTCGCGATGTGCGGCTGTTCCTCGAAGGGCGGCGGCACGATTTGATCAAGAGCCTCGAAGAGCGAATGGCGAGCGCCGCGGAGAAGGAACTTTTTGAGCAGGCGGCCGCGTACCGCGATTTGCTGCGCACGCTGGAAGATATTGAGGAGCGGCAACGGATCGCGGCGACTCAGGGGGATGACACGGACGTGCTGGCGTATTACGCGGAGCCGCCGCTGGTGGCCGCGGATCTGTTTCATTTGCGCGGGGGACGCGCCGTGGATCGGCGTGAATTTTATTGGGAGGACCTGGAGGAATTTGATCCGCAGGAATTTGTGCCATCGCTGCTGAAGCAGCTTTATCTGGAGGCGGAGTATTTGCCGAAAGCGATCCATGTCTCGGTCGATTTCGAGGACCGCGAACCTCTGGAAGAGATACTGACGGAGCGCGCCGGCCATAAGGTGGAGATTCTCACGCCGCAGCGCGGGACGAAACGCGCGTTTCTCGATTTGGTGGAGAGCAATGCGAAGCATTCGTTCGAACAGCGCTTCCGGGTGCTGAAGCCGAGTTCGAAAGCGATCGGGGAAGCGCTGCAGAATACTCTCAATCTGGCGGAAGAACCGAAGCGCATCGAGAGCTTCGACATCTCGCACATTCAGGGGACAGATACGGTGGCGTCCATGGTGGCTTGGGAAAACGGCCGGATGAAGAAATCGGACTATCGAAAATTCATCATTCGTGGCGAGGAGGGGCGCGGCGGCGAGGGGACAAACGGAAATCCCCTGCGCTTGAACGACGACTTCGCGAGCATGCGGGAAGCTGTTACGCGCCGCTACCGGCGGCTGCAGGAAGAAAAGAAACAACTGCCAGACCTGATTCTAATTGATGGCGGCATTGGGCAGCTTCATGCGGCCGCGCAGGCGCTCGAATCGTTGCAGATCATCAATCAGCCGCTTGCGAGTATCGCCAAGAAGGAAGAGATTCTTTACGTTCTTGGACAGGAGAACGAGCCCATCATCCTAGAGCGGCATTCGCCTGTCCTCCATCTCATCCAGCAGATTCGCGACGAAACGCACCGTTTTGCGGTCACTTTTCACCGGCAGCGGCGGGGCAAGCGACAAACAGAAACTGCGCTCCATGAGATTCCGGGAGTGGGGCCGAGAACGGCGCAGAAGCTATTGAAGGAATTTGGAAGCGTAGCCAATATTCAGCGTGCGGGCGTAGAGAAATTGAGCCGTGTGGTCGCCCGAAAAAGCGCGGAGAAGATCTTGGCACATCTCGGTGTGGCGCCGGTGAGATAACCGCTTGCGTTGCGTACAGCGGTTAGCTTGTCTTGCGGCTCCACAATGGCTATGCTACGGTTTCTTTGGAGGTTGCCATGGCGGACAATGTTGGTTCCAAGGTGACTTATTTCCTGGTAGGGCTCGGAGTCGGAGCACTTGTGGGGATTTTATTCGCACCGAAATCCGGCGAAGATACGCGCGAGTTTCTGGCGAAGAAGGCCGACGAGGGCAAGGATTTCGCCCAGAAGAAAGCCCGCGAACTTCGCGAGCGCGCAGATGAACTGATTGAGCGCGGCAAAGAAGTTGCGGTGCGGAAAAAGGATTCGATTTCGGCGGCGGTAGAGGCCGGACGCGAAGCCTATTTGCGCGAAGCGAAATCGTAAGGACGCGGCGGCGTTTCAGCACGGGTTCCGCTTCCGAATGGGGCGGGTGGGGCACCTATGCAATTCTGGCTCGAATTCTTTAGCATCGTGGCGGCAATCGCGCTTGTCATACAAGTGGTGATGCTGACGCTCTTGTTTTTTCAGATGCGCCGGACGTCGGAGAACGTCAACCGGCTTGTCGGTGATTTGCAGTCGCGCGTCGGGCCCATCCTCACGCGCGTGCAGATTCTTCTGGACGATACGCAGCCAAAAATATCCAGCATGGTGACCGACGCTTCGCACATTGTTTACTTGGCGCGCGGGCAGGCGCAAAAGATCGACCGCGTGGTTACGGATGCGGCAGATCGGGTGCGCGGCCAGCTGGTGCATGCGGACCGGATTCTGACGGGGACGCTGGAGGCCGTCGAAGACGCCGGCTTCAAGTTCAAGCAGGGTCTTTGGCGGCCGGTACAGAAGGCGTCGGCGCTGGTGCAGGGAATTAAAGTGGGCCTCGATCTGCTCCGTTCACGGCGAGGCAAGTCCCGCCGCGACGACCCCCGCGAGCAGCAGGAAGAAGAGCTATTCATTTGATCCGCGTTAGCGGATCCAGCCGCCTCCGAGTACGCGATCTCCATCATAAAAGACTGCGGCTTGCCCCGGCGTGATCGCGCGCTGGGGCGCGTCGAAGGTTACGCGCGCGCGGTTCGAATCGAGCGGCTCGATGACGGCAGGCGCGGGTTCGTGCTTGTGGCGGATTTTGGCGAACACGCGCAGGGAGGCTGGCGGCTTTTCGACGGAGACCCAGTTTACCTCTTCGAGTTCACAATTCGTTTTTCTCACTACATCATCTTCGCCAACGACCACGCGGTTCTTCCCCGGGTCAATGGATAAAACATAGAGCGGCTTGCCGGCGGCGAAGCCGAGGCCCTTGCGTTGGCCGATGGTGAAACCGTGAACCCCGTTGTGGCGGCCCATCACCTCGCCGGCCTCGTTGACGATTTCGCCGTCGCCGTTTTGCAGCGGAATCCCGCGTTCCCTCGAATACGCGTGAATGAACTGCACGTAATTGCCGGTGGGCACGAAGCATAGCTCCATGCTCTCCGGTTTTTCGGCGACGGGGAGATTGGCGCGGCGCGCCAAGTCGCGGACGTCTTCCTTGGTGAGTTCCCCGAGAGGAAAATCGCTGCGCGAAAGCTGTTCCTGCGAGAGTCCCCAGAGAAAATAGGATTGGTCTTTGGAATCGTCGCGAGCACGCAACAATTCCCAGCGGCCGGTTTCCGCATTCCGGCGAATGCGGGCGTAGTGGCCGGTGGCCAGGCGCTCGGCGCCGATCTGCCGCGCCATGCGCAGGAGCGGCTCAAATTTCACGTCGGTGTTGCAATTGGTGCAAGCGATAGGCGTGCGTCCGGCGAGATACTGGTCCACGAAGGGGCGCACCACGCGGGCCTCGAATTGTTCTTCGAAATTCACCACGTAGTGGGGAAAATTCAGGTGCTGCGCCACACTCTTCGCGTCGTAAACATCGTCGAGTGAGCAGCAACGGTGTTGCGCAGGGCCATCGCCCTGCAATTCCGGCAAGCGGCGCTGATTCCAGAGCTGCATCGTGAGACCCACGACGGCGTGGCCCTGTTGCTGGAGAAGCGCGGCAACGGCGGAAGAATCGACACCGCCGGACATAGCGACGGCCATGAGACCACGCTGGACTTCCGCGCGCTCCGGCAGAGTGTCGAATTCGATGCTGGTATTCATACTCCTTTCATTATAGCGGGAGAAGTGCCCATTTGCTTGCGGCGGATTTGCACTGGCGCGGCAAGCTGCGTTGCTACAAAGGCTGGTCAAATTTAGGCTTTAAGATCATGAATGAGCTGTGGCCTCTTTGCGATACGTGGGAGAGAATTCGCGGAGTTGCGCGACGGCGGCGGGGACGACGCTCAAGGCAAAGTCGATGTCTGCAGGAGTGGTGTGGCGGCCAAGGCTGAAGCGCAGGCTGGCGCGGGCTTCTTCCGGGGAGAGGCCGATGGCGGTAAGAACGTGAGAAGGTTCCACCGCACCGGAGGAACAGGCCGCGCCGGTCGAGCACGCCAGGCCCTTGAGGTCGAGAGCGATGAGCAGTGCTTCGCCTTCCACGCCGGGAAAAACAAGATTCGTGGTGTTGGGAGTACGTTGAGCGGCAGCGGCATTCACACGGGACTGGGGCACGCGCTCGAGCAGACCCTGCTGCAATTTGTCGCGGAGTAGGGCTACACGCTTGGCGTCGTCCGCGAGCGAGCGCCGCGCGATTTCCGCAGCTTTGCCGAGGCCCGCGATGCCCGCGACATTTTCGGTGCCGGGTCGGAAGCCGCGCTGGTGGTGGCCTCCGTAAAGCAGTTGACGCAAGCGCGTTCCGCCGCGGATGTAGAGGGCGCCAATTCCTTTGGGCGCGTAAAACTTGTGCCCGGAGAGGGAGAGCAAATCCACCTGGAGCGCGGTCACGTCGATTGGGATTTTGCCGGCGGACTGCACGGCATCGGTGTGGAAATAAATATCGGCGTCCTGGGCGATGCGGCCGATCTCTTCGAGAGGCTGGACAGTGCCGAGCTCATTGTTCGCGTGCATGATAGTGATGAGGACCGTTTCGGGCCGGAGCACGCGCCGCAGTTCGTTGAGCGCAATCTGTCCATGGCTATCGACCGGCAAGTAGGTAACCTTCATCCCGCGCTTTTCGAGCGCCTGGCAGGCGTTCAGCACCGCTTCGTGTTCGATGGTGCTGGTGACCACATGTTTTTCGTGACCGCCCGCGGCCTCGACAATCCCGAAAATCGCATGGTTGTCGGACTCGGTTCCCCCGCTCGTGAAGATGATTTCCTGGGGGCGGGCGCCAATCAGGGCGGCGACTTGTTCGCGCGCCGTTTCCACGGCGGCACGCGCACGCTGGCCGGGCGTGTGGATCGAGGCAGCGTTACCGAATTCTGCGGAGAAATAGGGCAACATGGCGTCGAGCACTGCCGGCTCGACGGGCGTCGTGGCATTGAAGTCGAGGTAGACGCGACTCATGGTCCTGAGCCAAGGATAGCAGGTGGCCGTGGCTCGTGACGAGTGACTCCGCGGAATCGACCGAAGCAATCGAACAGGAGGGTGCGGAATCCCACCTCTTGCCCTGTGAATGCGACGATGAACTGCGTCTGACCCGAGTCAGTCAGTGCTTAGGAGACTGAGCATCGGCTGCTTTCCGGAAGAGCTCGAAGCGCGTTTTGAGTTCGGCGTTCTTTGGATCTAGGCCTACAGCTCGCTGTTCAGTGGTGAGAGCCTCGCTAGCGTGGCCGTTCAGTAGTAATGCTTCAGCCAGGGTGTCCAGCAGGGCGGCAGACTCCTCCCCTGAAGGTGTGGGCGGCTGCTGGAGAAGAGCGACAGCGTGCTTCGCGTGTTGCAGAGCCGCTTGGGGATCGCGGTAGTGTGGATCGGGGGCGGTAGCAAAGAGCCAGGCAAGATCATTCTCGGCCACGCGAATATCGGGATTGAGTTCCAGGGCTTGCTTGAGCTCGGGAATGGCGGCTGCCAGATCGTGCTTCAGCTCAAGAGCGTGGCCGAGATTGGCGTGAGCCCAGGCGTCGTCCGGATTTTCAGAGATCATGCGGCGGAATTCGGCGATGGCGGAGTCAAGATCCCCCTTGGTACCGAGAGCGATACCGAGCATCACATGGGTGTTCGCTTCGTCTGGATTCAGACCCAGCGCCGTGTGGTACTCCGCTACAGCTCCGTCGAGGTCGTTTTTGCGCATGAGGGAAATTCCTAAATTGTGGTGCGCGGTCGACATGTCTGGCTTGTAGCGAAGCGCCTCGCGGTATTCCGCTGCAGCACCGTCAATTTTATTTTGGGCGAGGAGCACGTTGCCATAGTCGTTGTGGATGTCGGCATCCTCAGGACGGAAATGGAGAATTTCCAAGTATTGCGTGGCGGCTTCGTCAAGTTCGCCGTTCGCATACAGGATTTGCGCGAGCCGTTGAGACTCCGCCCACGTCTTTTCCATGTGCGTTGGCTCATCGATTCCAATTGACGTTGCCTTGAGAAACCGGCGGAGTTCCTCAATGGCGAGCTGGCGATTTTTTTGCTGGAGATAAATGTCGACAAGCATGGCGCTCGCCAGCGAGTCCTTGGGGTACAGACCCAGGAGATTCTTGAACTCCGCAATGGCCTCGGGTAGACGATCGAGTTCCTGGAGCGTTCTGGCAAGACTCTGCCGAGGAGGATTGCCTTTTGGCTCGGCGCGCACGGCTTCGCGCAGCTCGGCGAGTTGGGATTCCATATCGCCGCAGTTCCGGTAAAAGTCCGCGAACGAGGCGTGCAGTTCCGCATTGTCCGGCTCCAGACGCACCGCTTCGCGCATTTCCGACAAAGCGTGATCTTGCGGGCCGCGCGTTTGATAAAAGTTGGCTGCTAAGACGTGTGTCGGTGCGAAGTCTGGCTCGGTATTTAGAAGTCTCTGGATTACAGCGTCCGGTGGTTCGTTCGCACGGCCAGGATTGCCCGAGAGGTCCATCCCTTCACTGGCGGCGTAGGAGAGCGGATCAGCAGACGCGCGTTCAGCGTTCAACGCGAGGGCCCGTTGCATTTCCGCAAGGACATCCGGGTTCGGCTGGTTTCGCGGAAGTGCCGTCGCCAGCTGGAGATGAGCTTCCGCGAGATTGGGTGCCAAAGCAACCGCGCGGCGAGCCAACTCGAGCGCGTCCGGTGGCTTGACGTCTTCTCGCTCAATCGCGCGAAGCGTAGCAAGGAGCGGCCAGGGGCTAGCAGGATTCTCATCTATGGCGGCGCGACAGGCTGTTTCGGCCTCCTGGGTAGTGCCGGCTTGAAGGAGCTCCGCGCAATTGGCGAGATGCTCAAACGGCGGATCGGCGTTGGAGAGCGAGCTGCTGGAGGTAGCAGAACTTGCGGACGAAAGACGATCAAAAAGGATGCCGTTGCCGCCTGCTCGAGCAATCAGGGAAAGATAGTGGGCATCGGAACTGAAATTGATTCCTTGGGTCTTGACCAAGTGCGCGAGATAGCTGCGGGAAGCGCCGGATGCCAGCTTGCCAAGAATCTCGGCCCGGTTTAGAGGCGTCTTGGCGGTCTGACCGAGGCAGATAACGGGCGTGATGAAAAAGGACAAAGCGAACAGGACGGTTTTGAGCTTCATCGCCTTACTTTCTTGGACACCAAGGAAACGCGCCAGGTGCCCTCCTCGGAGCAGATGCACAACGAAGGGAGCTTGTAGCCAGTAGGTACTCAGGGTTTGCGCGGGTCAATGTAACTTCGGTTTTAGAGGATGCAAATCATCAACCGGGGAATCAGAGCAACGACGAACTACGGACTCTGCTTCTTGGGGCGCCAGTTAACCAGGTTGCTGGTGTAGAGAGCAATGCAAAGAAGATTGGCGGGGACGAATCCGAATTGCGCGGTGCGGATGCCAATGACGCAGACGACGGCGCTGTTAATTCCGGCCACGACCCAGCCCTGCCAGAGCTTCTTGCCTATGAGCACGGTGGCGAGCACCGTCAACACACAGGATAAATAGTCGAGTCGAATCATGTCGAGCATCTTCAGCATGTGGCTTACGTGAGCCAAGGCAGAAAACTGGTGAAATGTCTTGCCAGTATGCGCTTGGTCTTACCACTCTCTTTCTCTAGCTGGCCAGGCCTATGGTCCCGCCGACGGTGGTAAGCGCGGGACTTTGGAGGGTCCACACACCCATGCATGCGAAGGATCACTCCAGTGCCATAAACGTTGATGCAATTGTGCGACCAATCCGCAGGCCGCAAAAAAACGAACGCCCGTTTCAAACGCGCCAGTAAGTCCTTGCGTGCGCACACATTCGCGCCGCCGCAGGAAGCAGTCGGAGCAGTGCGGCACAAAACTCGAGCAAGAAAAGGTCACACTGAGACAAATTGTGTCACCTTGATACGATTCCCAATGCGAATGCGATGACGCACAAGGATGGCTACATTACAACATTGTTAGAACGACCCGGAACTGAGCTTTGCCGCTAGTCATGCGCGCGTAGGCTTCATTGACCTTGTCGAGCGGGTATTTCTCGATCATGGGGCGGACGCCGGTCATCTCCGCAAACCGCAGAGTATCCTCGGAATCCGTGGGAATTCCCGAAGCCCAGCCTTGGATACGATTGCTGCCGAAAATTATTTTGCCAGTGGAAACCTCCATGGTGTCTGGGCCCGCGCCAACGACGATCAGCTTGCCGTTGGGGCCGAGGCCGTCCATGAGCGAGCTCATGGATTTTCCGCTGGGGGCCGTGGCGAGGATGACCTGGGCGCCGCCGAGCTTTTGAAGTTCGGCCGCGGCGTTGCTGGAAGCGCTATCAATGTAAACATGGGCGCCGAGTTTCTTCGCGAGCGGCTCGGGATCCTTGCCGCGGCTGATCGCGGCTACACGATAACCGAACTTGTTTGCGAACTGGACTCCCAGGTGGCCGAGTCCGCCAATCCCTTGAATCGCCGCCAAATCGCCGGGCTGCGCGCCGTTGCGGCGCAGTGCATTAAAGGTGGTGATGCCGGCACAGAGAAGCGGTGCGGCTTCCGCGGGATCGAGAGAGTCTGGCATTTGGGCAAGAGCTTCAACAGGCGCGAGCATGTACTCCGCGTAGCCGCCGTCGTAGGTTAGTCCAGTGATCTTTAGATTTGCGCAATGGCCGAAATCGCCCCGGCGGCACTGGACACACGTTCCATCCTGTCCACCGTGCCATCCGATGCCCACACGCTGGCCTTTTTCCCAGGAGGTGACGCCCGGGCCGACCTCATCGATGACGCCGGCTACTTCATGGCCGGGGGAGCGGGGATAGATTTGTCCGGGCAGAGGAACGTCTTTGACCAGATGATCGCTAAAGCAGATTCCACAGGCCATCACGCGCACGCGCACGTGGCCTGCGCTGGGTTGCGGGATGTCCCGCTGTTGAATCTCAAAGTCTGCGCCGGGCTTGCCTACCACTGCTACTTTCATTTTTGGCATGGATTGGTTGCCTCACTGTGAATGGTTTTGGTTTTCCGGAGCACAAGCTTGGATGCGCAGAAGGAGTGGCAGGATGAAACCAATGCAGTTGTTTTGCTGCTTCCGAAACGGATACACGTTTCCGAAGCTCCGATACACAACCGTGGCCTGGAGCCATGTTAGAGTGACCCATTGCCGTGTTGGCGCTGGACGTTGAACCGCTGTACGGGAACCCAAGGAGGAATAGGTGGCGTACCGGGATTTGCGGGAGTTCGTGAAGAAGCTCGAGAAAGAGGGCGAGCTGAAGCGCATTCACCCCGAAGTGGATCCGATCCTGGAGATTGCGGAAGTCACGCAGCGTGTGGCGCGGGACAAAGGGCGCCAGCCAAGGAGCGTGGGGCCCGCGTTGCTCTTCGAAAAGCCCAAAGGATCGCGCATTCCTTTGTTGATTAACGCCTTTGGAAGCGTTCGCCGGATGGAGCTGGCTTTTGAAGTCGAGAAACTGGATGACGTGGCCGAGCGCATTCGGGGATTTCTGAAGATGGAAACGCCACAGGGGCTCTTTGACAAGTTCAGGATGCTGCCGAAGCTTGCGGAACTTGGGTCCTTCTTTCCGAAAAGTGTGAGCAACGGCTTCTGCAAGGAAGTCATTCAAAAGGGAAGCGACGTCAACCTTTTCGACTTTCCGATTTTGAAGTGCTGGCCGCAGGATGGCGGGCGCTTCATTACGTTTCCACTGGTGTTCACGCGAAACCCGGAAACGGGGAAGCGCAACGTAGGCATGTACCGGATGCAGGTGTACGACGAGCGGACCACCGGGATGCACTGGCAAACGCAAAAGCATGGGGCCGAGCATTTTCGCAGGGCGCAAGCAAAGAATCCCGAGGGACGGATTCCGGTTGCGGTGGCCATTGGGGCCGATCCGGCCACCGCGCTTTCGGGAATGCTTCCGATTCCGCCGGACCTCGACGAGATGATGTTCGCGGGTTTTCTGCGGCGGGAGCCGGTAGAAATGGTGCGGTGCGAGACAAACGATCTGGAAGTCCCTGCGAACTCTGAGATTGTTCTTGAAGGCTACGTTAATCTGGACGAAATGCGCACGGAAGGCCCGTTTGGGGACCACACCGGCTTTTATTCGCTGGAGGGCGAGTATCCGGTCTTTCATGTGGAATGCGTAACGCATCGGCGGGACCCAATCTACTTAACGACAGTGGTTGGCCCACCCCCGCAGGAAGACTACTTTATGGGATATGCGGTGGAACGGGTGTTCCTGCCCGTCATGAAAATGCAGTACCCGGAAATTGTGGATGTGGCGATGCCTGCCGAAGGTATTTTCCACAACTTGATGATCGTGGCGATCCGCAAATCCTATCCGGGACATGCGCGCAAAATCATGAATGCCATTTGGTCGCTCGGGCAGGCCATGTTTACAAAGGTGATTGTGGTCGTGGATCACGACGTCAATATCCATGACTACCGGGAAGCGGTGTGGAAGACGCTTTGCGCCTTGGATCCTGAGCGCGACGTGCAATTTACGCTGGGCCCGGTAGATACGCTGGACCACGCGGCGCGCCTGCAAGACTTTGGTTCGAAAATGGGGATTGACGCGACGCGGAAGTGGCCGGCCGAAGGCTTCACGCGTCCCTGGCCGGATGAGATTCGAATGGATGACGCTACCAAGGCCCGCGTCGAAGAAATCTGGAAGAGCTTGCATATTTGAGGGTAAGGTAAGGCCGGCCTTCCCGGCGGATTGCAGTGGGTTGATTTCAAGTGATAACTGTCCCTGCGGACAGGGGCGGTTGGGCAAAAAGCGCAACTAATTGTGGTATTCGCTCACCCATCCTACGAGATATTCAGGTACCACCCCCCAATACCCCCCAAACTGCCTAGAACTACCCGTACACTTAGGGCAACAGACCTATAGATTCCCTTGACGGTCGGAGTGCTAGAATGTCATAAAGCTTTCACAGGCCGCACCTTTCTGAATGTCCGCAGCGTAGAAAAGGTGCAACGAACGGTCTTCCCATAAAGTGTGGGTTCGATGGCCGGGGTGGCGTTCCTCGTGAGTGAATCGCGCGAAGTGATGAACGTACGACAGGCGTCTCAATATCTGGGCATCAGCCCGGATACCCTGTACCGTTACATCACCGAGGGTGAAATTCCTGCGTTTAAACTTGGCAACCGTTGGAAACTTCGTAAGACGATCCTGGATCGCTGGATGGAACGCAAGATGAGCCAGGCGACCGCGAGGCGCCGGTAGTCTGGCGCGGGCGATAGGGAAAGAGGCCGCGATATGTTGGGATTGGGAAAAAAGAGCCGGCAACTCGTGGGATTGGATATCGGTTCCAGTTCCATCAAAGCAGTTGAGTTGAAGTCCACGAAAGCGGGCTACGAGCTGGTGAGTTTTGGCATGGAGACGCTGGCGCCGGACACCGTCGTCGATGGCGCGATCATGGACGCACCGCAGGTAGCGAACGCTATCAGCAAGATTTTCGATGCGCAACGCATCAAGACCAAGAACGTGGCCACATCGGTTTCAGGGCACTCGGTGATCGTCAAGCGCGTGCCTCTTCCGTTGATGACAGAGGACGAACTCTACGATCGCATCCCGTCGGAAGCCAGCCAGCATATTCCCTTCGACATTGCGGACGTAAACCTCAGCTACCAGCTTTTGGAGTCCATGGACGCGCAAATGGATGTATTGCTGGTGGCGGTGAAGAAGGACAAGATTCTGAACCACACCAACGTCTTGGCGCAGGCGGGGAAGACTCCGGTAGTGGTGGACATTGACGCGTTCGGTCTGCAGAACTGCTTCGAAGTGAACTACGAGCCGGATGCGGGGCAGACGGTGGCGCTGCTGAACATCGGCGCCAGCGTGATGAACATCAATATTGTGCGCGGCGGTGTGCCGCTGTTTACGCGCGATGTCAGCGTCGGCGGCAACCAGTACACGGACGCCTTGCAAAAGGAATTGGACCTCAGCTTCGAAGACGCTGAGCGCTTGAAAAGGGGAGACTCGCTGCCCAGCGTGACCGACGAGCAAAAGCAGCAGATTCTTCGCAGCGTCTCCGACATTCTCACCCTCGAAATTCAAAAGACGTTTGACTTCTTCCGGGCCACCGCCAGCGGTGAAAATATCCAGCGCATTGTGGTGGCGGGTGGAACGGCGCGCGTCCCGGGTTTGGTGGACCTGCTCCGGGAAGAATTCGCGATGCCTGTGGAAGAATTAAACCCGTTTCGCAAAGTGCTCATCAATCCCGGCCGGCACAGTGATGATCAGATCCGCGATATGGCTCCGCGCCTGGCCATTGCCGTGGGTCTGGCGCTGAGGAGCTTTGACTAGCCATGATCCGCATAAACCTACTTGGACAGATTCGACCGAAGGCAGCACGCCGGCCCGTGGACACGGGAGCAGCACTGCCCGTGGTGTTCATCGGCGCCGGGCTGGTCCTGGGCGCTCTGGTCCTCGGATTCTTCTACTACACGTGGTCGAACCAATTGAACAAGGAAAACGCCGAGATCAAGAAGCTGCAGACGCAGAAAACGGATCTTGAGCAGACCAAGCTGCAAGTGGAAGCGTTCGAGAAGCAAAAGGTCGTTTTGCAACAGCGCGTTTCAACCATCGAGCAACTGCAGCGTGACCGAACCGGTGGCCAGGAATTGCTCGATATGGTCGCCAATACGGTGTCGCGCACGGAAAACCTATGGCTGACGGAAATGACCCGCCATGGCAACACGCTGTCGCTTCAAGGGTCTTCCGCCTCGGTGAACTCGGTGGCGAATTTCATCACCGCTCTAAAGCGCTCCGGCTACTTCCAGAAAGTCGAAATTAAGGAAACGAAACAGGACGACAAGAGCGGAGTACAGACCTTCGTATTCGATATTTCAGCAGAGATAACTCCGCCACCGGTAGCGCAGAGCCGTCCGGCCAATGTGCCGGCTCCGGCGGCGACTTCCGCAGCGCCGGCGAAGAAAGGATAAAGGGACGCCATGGCCAACCCGTTTCGGGATATGTCAGTGATCATGCAGGCCCTGGTGGCAGCGGCGGTTGCCGTGGTGTTGGTTCTGGTAGGTGTATACGTGCCGGGCTCGCCCATTGCACGCGAGCGGGACCAGGTGGATGCCGCCGTCCAGCAGCGCACCAAGCTCAATCAGGAAGTCACGCAGTTGCAGGTTTACAAACAGCGCTACGGGGAATTGAAGCAACAGATGGACGCGCTATCCAAACAACTGGAAACGCTGAAAACCATTGTGCCGGAAGAAAAGGAAGTGGATGAATTCATTCGTCTGCTCCAGGGCGCGGCCAGCGCTTCGAACGTGCAGCTTCGCCGGCTGACGGCGCAAGCCATTGTTCCCCGGGAATATCACTACGAAATGCCCTTTGAAATCCAGGCGGATGGCCCGTACTTCAATATTCTCGATTTCTTCGGCCGGTTGAGCCGGTTGTCGCGAATCATCAATGTGGGCGACTTGGTATTCGACGATCCGGAGAAGGGTAAGGGAACACATTACCCAGTGCGGCCCGGTGCGACGGTTTCAGGAATTTTCACGGCAACAACATTTTTCACCAAGCCTGCTGATACCGGAGTAGCTCCTGCAGGTGGAGCCAAGCCTCCGGCCGGCGCGGCTGGCAAACACTGAGCAGGAATGAGCGAACTATGCGTGCAGCGATAAATCTCAGTATGGGGATCTTGCTCGCGGCAGCCGTACCCGGCTTGCAGGCGCAGGTTAGCCCTTCGACGCCCGGTAATGTGAAAACCGCTTTGTCGAATGCTGGCCAGTCCGCGCCACCGGCAGCAAAGCCAGCGGCGCCGGCTCCGGCTCCCGCCAAGCCCGCGGCTCAGACCACGAAGCCTGCTGCGAAACCGGCGACAAAGCCGGCAGCCAAGGCCAAAGTTCCCGCCAAACCGGCCGTCAGGAAGGCGGAAACCATTAGATCGGCAAGCTCCGCGGCTCCCGCGGAAAGCGAAGTGAAGCAGGCTCGGCGCGATCCGTTCGAATCCCTCGTTGGACGCCAGCAGGCGCAAGCCGCGGCGAATAAGAATCTGCCGCCTGGGAAAGCTGGTTTGCAAGTCAGCACGTTGCGGCTGGACGGGATCGTGAAAGCGTCCAACGGCATGATCGCTGTGGTTTCAAACCCGCAACTGCGCACCTATTTCCTTCGTGAAGGTGACCATCTCTACGACGGCACCGTGGAAAAGATTTCGATGGATGGCGTCTCGTTCCATGAAGAGGGGAAAGATGCCTTCGGTCAGCCTGTGGAACGGCAAGTGAACAAACGAATTTATCCGAGTGCAGGAGAACAGCAATGAAGACGAATTGGCCGGCCCTTCGGCATGGCTGCCTAACCCTAGCGAGCGTGGCGCTTGGTGTTTGCCCCGTGCTCGCGCAGACGCAAGAGAGCGCCAGCACTGCGGCGGCCTCGGCGGTGATCTCCAGCGTGGCCCTTACGCAAGCTCCGCAGCGAGCGGCCGTGCGTGTGGAGGGTGAAGGGCGGCTCAACGTCCACCCTGCCCGGATGCAGAATCCGGACCGGCTGGTATTGGATTTCGCGGGTGCGCGGATCGCCGTGGAGAAGACGGCAATCCCGGGTGTTTCTGCTCCTGTGCGCGGGGTCCGAATCGGTCAGTACCGTCCTGATGTGGCGCGTGTGGTCGTTGACTTGACCGTAGCAGCTCCTTTCCAGCTTTCGCGCGATGGAGAGGCGGTTGTGATCCAGTTCGAATCCGCGGCAGCGACGCCCACGGAGAAGGCATTCACGGAGACGGCGTTCAAATCAAACCGCGACGAAAGCACAAGGCGCGAATTCCAGTACAGCGATTCCGTGCCGCGCAAGGCAACTGCCCGCTCCTCGAAGATTTCAGCTCCTCGCTTCGCGCTACCAGGCGAACTGACCCAGCCCTCAGTCGTTCTGGCATCGTTTAGCGGAAGGAACGAGCCGGTTCGTCCAGAGGACAGCTCGCAGCAGGCTGCTCAGCAAGCCGTGCAGCAGGCCAACACAGCAGCATCAACCCTGGCCACGTCCGCCACGCAGGCGCAAGGCGCTGTAACACCGACGGCGCCAGCCGCTCCGAAATACACCGGTGAGCCCATTTCCGTGAACTTGAAAGACGTTGATCTCCGCGACTTCTTCCGCCTGATTCACGAGATTAGCGGATTAAACGTCGTGCTGGATCCGGCGGTCAAGGGAAGTCTCACGATCGTGCTCGACGAAGTGCCCTGGGATCAGGCGCTCGACATCGTCCTGCAGAACAACGGTTTGGATAAACAATTGAACGGCAACGTGTTGCGGATTGCCACCCGCTCCACCCTCAAGGGCGAAGCCGAATCGCGGCGCGACCTGGAAAAGGCCGAGGCCGAAGCCACCAAACCCGAGATCATGACCCGCGTCCTCAGCTATTCGAAGGCCGGTACCTTGAAGGACGTGCTGAAAAAGTTCCTCTCGCCCCGCGGTGATATCCTGGCCGACGAGCGCTCCAACACTCTGATTATCCGGGACATTCCCGTGGTCTTCCCGGGCATCGACAATCTCATCCGTCAGTTGGATCGCAAGTCTCAGCAGGTGGAAATCGAAGCACGCGTGGTTTCTGCATCCCGCTCGTTTGCTGAAGATATCGGGACTCAACTTGGTTTTGCCGGTCAAACCACGGGTGGGCGGTCGCTCTTCAGCGGCAATCCAGCCGTGGGTTGCAGCGGCCTTACCGGAGGACTTGTTCCCTCGCCGGTGACTTGCGCAAGCGGCACCTCAAGCGGAAATGGCATCACCACGGGCACGCCTCTGAATACGAACTTCCCGGCGAACGCCCCGACGTCAGGCATTAGCTTCTCGCACCGGTCTCCGAATTTCGCCGTTGATTTCTTCATCACCATGGCGGAAGCCAAGGGCGTCGGCAAGTTACTCTCGAAGCCCAAGGTCATCACGCAGAACAACGAAAAAGCGACCGTCAAGCAAGGTACCAAGATCCCGATTCAGACGACCATCAACAACACCATTTCCGTCCAGTTCATTGACGCGGTGTTGAAGCTGGAAGTCACGCCGCAGATTACCGCCGAGGGCACCGTCTTCATGGACGTGCTCGTGGAAAACACCCAGATCGATACCGGTATCCCTCGCGTTCAGGGCATTCCGGCACTGGACACCGAGTCGGCGGAAACCAAGGTCACCGTGGCCGATGGCGGCACGGTGGTAATCGGCGGAATCATCATTTCGTCGCAGCGCGTGGACATCCAACAGACTCCGATCGTCGGCAGCATCCCGCTGATCGGCAATCTGTTCAAGCGCACCGCTGTTACCACGACGTCCCAGGAATTGCTCTTCTTCCTCACCCCGAGAATAATTCCGGGATAATTTCGGCGTTCACACTTTCAGCAAAAGGTCGAAGCGAGGAGACAACTGTCTCCTCGCTTCATTTATGAAGACAGCCTTTCATTTACGCCGGCGCGCGCTGGTTGCACGTCTCCTGGAATTGCATCTTGATGGTTTGCTGGTCACCAGCCCTGATAACTGGTATTACCTG
>Ga0210403_10000900_pt1 | contig 29415 bp, 21 predicted proteins | sample IncBWC19MmetaG_FD_150863 | JGI IMG/M metagenome (GOLD analysis project Ga0210403, IMG submission 150863) | Forest soil microbial communities from Barre Woods Harvard Forest LTER site, Petersham, Massachusetts, United States - Inc-BW-C-19-M | ecosystem: Environmental > Terrestrial > Soil >...
ACAAGAAGCTGCTGGAGAAATATAAGCTGCCGAGGTTGAGCCTGTTCTATATGTGAGCGCCTGCGCGTGATGGAATTTTGTTGAGACGCGCTAATCATCCACGCAAATTGTCAAACTTTCGTCGTGTCTTCGCGTGTCAAGCTCCAAAACTACCGATAGAATCATTCCTTGCAGCTAACAATCGAAAAGCTAATTTATGGGGGCGACGGATTGGCTCGCCTTCCTTCCGAAGATCTTCCTAACGATAAACAGCGACGCGGCAAAGCGGTCTTCATTCCCTTTGTGCTCGAAGGCGAGCAAGTGGAAGCTCATCTCATCGAAGAGAAACGCGGATTTGCGCGAGGCCTTGTCGAGACACTTGTAGTGCCCTCTGTCCATCGTGTCGCGCCACCCTGCCCTTATTTCGCGCGTTGCGGAGGATGCCACTACCAGCATTCCAACTACGAGCATCAACTCGAAATCAAAGCGGCGATTCTGAAAGAAAACCTGCGACGGATCGCCAAGTTGGAATTAGAAACCGAACTCAATATCCATCAATCCCCGGAATGGAATTATCGTAATCGCACCCGGCTCACGTTGCAGACAAGCCCTGAATTTGCGTTGTGTTATCACAAGTTTAATTCTCACCAATTGCTTCCGATCGAGCAATGCCCAATAAGTTCGCCACTGATCAACCGAGGCATTGCGGCGTTGTGGGACATTGGGCGCAAGGGGAATATTCCCGGCGAAATCCGGGAAATCGAAATGTTTGCGAATGCCAGCGACACGGAGTTACTGATTGAGGCGTATTGCGAGGAAGACGTCAACGTTGATCCGGACGCGGCGCAACGGCTACATGAGAACCTTCAATCCCAAATCCCCGAAGTTGCCGGCGTTGTGTTCTTTAAAGACCGTAGCTCAGGCACCTCATCTGATCAGACGAATGAACATGAGCAGGTTCAATTGGCCGGACGAGGCGACCTCGTGTACAAAACTTCCCTAAGTTCTTACAGAGTCAGCGCAGGGTCTTTTTTCCAAGTGAATCGTTTTCTGATTGACGAATTGGTGAGCATCGTGACAGCGGATCAGTCGGGCGGCACTGCTCTCGACCTCTATGCAGGGGTCGGACTGTTTTCGTCAGTTCTATATCGGGAATTCCAACGCGTAATTGCTGTTGAATCGTCACAGACTTCGTATGCCGACCTTGAATACAATTCACCTCCGAATGTGAAAGCGGTTCAGGCCACGACAGAACAGTGTTTGAGGAATGTTGGAGGGAAGCTGCACCCTGATTTGGTTGTGGTGGACCCTCCGCGAGGGGGTCTTAGCGAGAACGTGACAGAATTGCTGGCGTCCCTGCGATCGCCTCGCATCACTTACGTCTCGTGCGACCCGGCAACCCTCGCTCGGGACCTGCGTGGTCTGCTCGACTCTGGCTACCGGATGGGGCAAGCGCACTTGGTAGATTTGTTTCCTCAGACTTTCCATGTCGAGAGCGTGTTCCAGTTGGTTCGCTAGTCTTCGGCCGACAATCTGAATGATGTGAATTTCTGAACCGCCCTGCCTCAAAATCCCCGCGCGATCCAGTGCGTATCAGGCAACCGCTCCTGTGGAGCTCCGCCGCATTCGCCGCTGGAATATTTATTGGCAGTTACGCTTCGCCCACTTCTTTGTTGTGGATGATCGCCGCCGTTGTCCTCGGCTCCTCCGGAGTGTTTTTGCTGCGCGAGCGGGTGGGTGCGTCGTTCGGAATTATTCTCGGAGTGATGTTCGTTACCGGTGCGTTGTTGATCCAGCTGCGCCCAGATATTGACGCTGCGAAGGCGCAAATTCTTCCATTCGCCAATGGTAATGAAGTCATAGTGTCGGGCCACGTGATCAGAGAGGGTTTTCTTCAGGAAAAGGATCTTGGCGAGCAGGCCCAGAAAGTCGACTTCGCGACCGAACAAATTGCAGCCGACGGGCTAACCTCACAGATTCATGCGGGCCTGCGGATCACTATTTTTAGCAAGCAAGTCGAAATCGCGACAGCTGCAAATCTCCAGAAATCTACAGTAACGGACATCTTTCGTTATGGCGAGCGCCTCCGCTTCCCCGTCAAACTTTCATTGCCGCGCAATTTTCGCAATCCGGGAGCGTTTGATTATGAAGGTTATTTGGCTGAAAACGGGATCGCGGCGCTGGGGTCCGTCAAACTTCAAGACGTTAAATTTCTTCCGGGATTTTCCGGAAGCCGTGCCGAACTTTGGCGCACTCGCGCGCACCGCAGCCTTGTCGAGAAAATTCAGGCTCTATGGCCCGCAAATCAAGCGGCGCTTGTCGACACGGTTCTACTCGGTGATAACAACCTCCTGGGTGTAGAAACCCGAACAGATTTTCAGCGCACTGGCACTTACCACGTACTCGTAGTCTCCGGGCTTAAGGTAGGGATTCTAGCGCTGGTGACGTTTTGGATGTTACGCAGGCTGCGCTTGAACGGCTTTGCTTCGAGCGCGATCACGGCTCTGCTGGCCGTTTCCTACGCGCTGCTCACGGATGTTGGCGCTCCGGTTTGGCGGGCAACCCTGATGCTTATTCTCTATCTTGCTACCAGGCTGCTATATCGGCAGCGGTCCATCCTCAACACCGTCGGCGCGGCGGCGCTTGCGCTGCTCGTTGTCGATCCGTCACAGCTATTTGGGGCAAGCTTCCAGCTCAGTTTCCTTTGCATGCTGGTTATCGGAGGCATAGGGATGCCGATTTTAGATCGCACGACCAAAACGATATCTCGTGCACTGCGAAACCTCGATTCTACGAGGTACGATCTGGCTCTCTCGCCCGGCTTGGTGCAGCTCAGACTTGATGTCCGGCTTATCGCGGGGCGCTTGCAGCGATTCTTTGGGACAAGGTTCACACTAATTGGGATTGCAAGACTTAGTCGCTGTCTGGTTTTGGTTTCTGATTTTGTTTTGATATCGGTGTTGCTGCAGGCCGGGTTTGTGTTGCCGATGGCCTACTACTTCCATCGCGCGACGATTGTTTCACTGCCTGCAAACATAATCGTTGTGCCGCTCACTGAAATTATCATGATCGCCGCAGGAGCCGCGATTTCCATTAGCTACTTTTCTGTGGCGGCTGCGAAGATCCCCGCGCTTCTCGCTGGCCTCGCGCTGAAGGTTACCGACGAGACAGTACACAGGATGGGTGCTCTTCGAATCGCGGACACGCGCGTGGCAACTCCAGGATTCTGGGTTGCATTCTTGACCGGCGTAGCTCTAGTGCTTGCGATAATTCTGGCGCGTCGGCGACCAATGCTCGCCGCGACGGGATTAGCTGCGGTCGCTGCCAGCGCAATATGGATCAGCTTAGTTCCTCCGCGTCCCGATTTTCGGTCAGACGCTTTGGAGGTTACTGCTATCGATGTCGGCCAAGGCGATTCGATCTTGCTCGTGACCCCGCAGGGGCGCACGTTGTTGGTGGATGCCGGTGGCCTGCCTACTTGGATGCGCTCTGATCTAGATATTGGGGAAGATGTGGTATCTCCATATCTGTGGTCGAGGGGTATTTCCCGACTCGATACGGTCGCGATCACCCACGCGCATGCTGATCACATCGGCGGAATGCCGGCCATACTCGCAAATTTCCATCCGCATCAATTGTGGTTGGGAGTCGATTCACCGTCGCCCGAATTGCAACGCGTGCTTCAGGAAGCAGAGCGTCTAGGAATTCCCATGGTTCTGCATACCACAGGGGACCAATTTCAGATGGGCGGAGCCAATGTGCGGATCTTAGCCCCGCTTGCAAGCGCAGATCTTCAGTTATCCCGCCCTAACGACACTTCTCTGGTGATGAAGGTGACTTACAAGGCAACGTCTGCTCTGCTTGAGGGCGACGCGGAACGAAAGGAAGAGACTCTTGTATCACAAGAAGACCCGCACGCCGACCTACTTAAAGTTGCTCATCACGGCAGCGCCACGTCCACGGCTCCCGAATTCCTGGCGGCGGTGCATCCTCGATTCGCGGTAATTTCAGTGGGAGCGCGCAACGTATATGGACATCCGCGTCAGGAAGTTCTGGATCGCCTTGCGCAATCGAAAGTAGGAACCTATCGTACGGATGCCAGCGGGGCAGTGACGTTTTATCTTGATGGCCGGAACGTCATCCCGGCGCCGTAGCCCTGCCTAGCGGCCTCCGCTAGTTGGGTCTTCGATAGCGTCCAGCTCGGAAGTCTCATCGTCCGCTGCGGCGAGTTTGGATTCTTCAATAAGCTGGCGTGCTTTGGCCTCATCTTCCGCGCGTACCAAAATAATTGTGCCGCCAACGCCGGGCAGAATATCCTGCTGCGCATCGAGGGAGGTTATGTCCGACTCGATTCCAGCAGATTCAAGAAGCCCGCGAACGACCAGGGCTTCCGATTCTTGTTCCGTGTCGAACACTCGCACCAGTCTTTCATTGGGACTGGGGGGTTGCGATTCGCCCGGCACCGATCCCTCACGATGCTCTACCATTGCTCCTCCGATATTGCTGGGGGCGGGAGAGGATTGCTCTGCCCGTCCCTCATTGCTAATTCTACCGCGCCGAGACATTATGCAGTTTGAAATCGACGCAGGCGAGCTAAATTCTCAGCATCATCCCGTTCCTTTCTCGACTGCGTGACACCGGGACCTCCTGACGCTGAAAAGGGAATGCTGATTCCCGAGTAATTATCCCTTAACTTAAAGAACGCAAAAAAAGACCCTTGCCTATGCAAGAGTCTTTTTCGGGGGGATGACCCCTATCCTCAATGAACTCGATTATTTTGCCGGCTGGTCCTGATTGACTGGAGCAGCCGAGTTCGAAGATGCTAGCTGCTCAAGATCATTCTTCAACAAGCTGACCTCCACGCGGCCACCACTCATGTGTTTGGTTTTTGAATCCGCATCAGCCGAGGCCACAGGGGCGTTCCCCATGCCGACGACATAAATGCGGTAGACAGGCACGTCGTGATTCTCGACCAGGTAGCGAACTACGGAGTCGGCCATCTTCTGCGATGTAGCGATCGCAGCCTGGCCCCTTCCGGACGAGAATCCTTGCACTTCGATGATGTAGCCTCGCTGATCCTTGAGAGGCGTTGCCATATCATCGAGAGCGGACTTGGCATTCTTGCTCAGAACGCTTTGTCCCGGACGAAACCGGATTTCCGTTTGATTCGAAGCTTTGTATTGGTCGATGTTGCTGACGACCTGCTCAACGTTTCCGATTCTCGTGTTGGCTTGAGTAGCAGTCTGCTGCGCCGCATCGGCTTTGTTCCCAGCTTCGACCGCGTGTTGGTCGGCCTCGCTCGCTTTGGCGGAAGCCAACTGAATCCCCTGTTGGGCTCGCGCATCAGCGTCCTTCAAGTTCTTGCTATTGGTAGCCGTCAGTTCGTCGAGCTCATTCAACCGGTCGCGGATAGGTGCGGTCTGGCGTTGAACATACTTCTTGCGCGCAAAAGGATTCACTCGTCCCCAGAACCCCTCCCGAGCAGGGGGCTGTAACGGTTTCCCCGTCGCGCTTACTTCAGAAGTTTGCGATGGCGCCTGAGCCGGCTGACTAGCGGTAGTCTGGTCCTGCGTGGTCGAGCTAGTCTGCGCAAAGGCGGGAGACGCCATGACTGAAGCTACCAATGTGGTTACAAGTACGCGATGTTTCATTTCGACTTCCTCCAATGTTCTGGGCGCGTGTGCCCAATTCCCGGTCAATTCGACCGTCACGGCTAGCAGAATCTACGATACCTGAGATGCTGGTATCTGCCCTTTCGTATAACAGTTGTAATGCCAAAGTAACGCCACAATAACTCTAATATTATCAGTGGATTATAGTCCACCGAAAGCCGAGGCTAGCAGGTGCCAGAGTAAATTTGGCAATGGCGATATAAAAACTGCTCCGAATCCTTGGGTTGCCAGGCCTGAACGGTGCTCCAACCAGGAGGCTCCGACTTCAGTCGGGCCGATCATCGCATCTGTGGAGAATTACGGCCCGACCAAAGTCGGGCCCTCCCGTTTCCCTTGAGTCTTCTCTTTTTCTTCAAAGGCCGATGGTGTTTGGGCCCGCGCCCCTCCGCGAAACGCTTTTAATGCCTCAAATATTTGTTCCCCATACATTGCCGCTTTCCGTTCGCCGATGCCGTGAACGCTGAGCAGCTGTGGGATAGAAGTCGGTTGCACGCGGCAAACTTGTTCCAAAGATGTGTCGTGCAGCACGACGAAGGCTGGCACACCTTGTTGTTTCGCAGCCTCGCGCCTCCATTGGCGCAAGTATTCGCGTAACTCGGCATCCACTCCAGAAAGGGTTGTTGGAATCGTCGCTTGTCTAGGCATGGCCGAGATTCTTGAAGGCGCAGACTTCGAAGGTCCCGGTTTTGAGGTGCGCGCCTGCCCCAGCCACTCTGGCAGGACACCGCAAGCGTCGCATGATCCGCAGGTTTCCCATTTTGTGCATTCTCCAAAGTGCGAGCAAATATAGCGGTGACGGCAACCCTTCGATTCAACGAACCGCCGGATGGTATGGTAGCGCTCCCATGATCGCTCCTTCTCCGCCGGATCGCTGACCTGTTCAATGAAGTAGGCAAGCAGTCCCGCGTCGCGCTTCTGCCAAAGCAGGATGCAATCAGCCGGATCGCCATCGCGCCCGGCCCGGCCAGCTTCCTGGTAATACTGCTCGATTGACTTCGGAAGAGAAAGATGAATGACCGCACGGACTGACGCCTTGTTAATTCCGAGCCCGAACGCAATTGTTCCAACCAATACCCGCACTTCGTCGGACATCCACAACTCCTGGTTGCGGCGCCGCTCGTCTGCTTCCATTTTGCCGTGGTAAGCGATCGCCCTAATCCCTTCGCTCTTAAGGAAATTTACGGTCAGCTTAACGGCGTCAATGGTCGGCGCATAGACGATGACGCTGCCCTCCGCGTGGTTGCGCACCGCAGAAACGAGCAACTCCTGATGCTCACGGCTACCGCATTCGCGAATCAGATAACGCAAGTTTGGCCTATGAAAACTTGCGATGTACTTATCAGGATTTCGAAGTTGAAGCTGGCTAAGAATGTCGTGACGCACGCGCTGAGTCGCGCTCGCAGTGAACGCCGCGATGGGGCGATCAGGGAAAGAAGTTCGCAAACGCTTTAATTGCCGATACTCGGGACGGAATTCATGTCCCCATTCCGAAATGCAGTGGGCTTCGTCGACGGCAAAAAATGCGATTGGAACTTTCTGCAGCCAATCCATTGTGTCTGCGCGGGCAAGGCGCTCGGGGGAAATGTATAAAAGACGATATTCGCCTTGATGGGCTTTTCTGATCAGCGACGCCTGCTGTGCCCCCGTGATTGAACTATTTAAGACAGCCGCCGGAATTCCCATTTGTGCCAATTGAGCCGCCTGATCCTGCATCAACGCAATTAAAGGCGAGACGACGACCGCCGTTTTCCCGGATAGCAACGCGGGCAATTGGTAACAGAGTGATTTGCCTCCACCGGTCGGCATGACCACGCAGGCGTCGCGTTCCCCCAGCAGGCTGCGGACAATCCGCTCCTGCAGTGGACGGAAAGAATCGTATCCCCAATATTTGCGAAGCGTAGTCGCAAGCTCAACCGCGGGCGGCATTGCATGAGTATAAGGGAGCAAGAACAGCCGTTCACCACGTTATAATCTGCCATCCGCGAATGAGATCATTTTTTCGATTGGTATTGCGGGCGCTTGTTCTGCTCGTGGTCGCGCTGGTTTCGGCTTTGACGGCGATGCAGCTCGCAATACATGGCCGCGAAGTAAATGTCCCGAATTTAGTTGGGAAAACTCCCGGGGAGGCCCAGAAGATCGCCGGACAAGCAGGTCTGGCGTTAGAGGTTGAACGCCAATATTACAGTTCCACGGTTCCCGATGGCCGGATACTTTCTCAACTGCCAGCATCCGGAACAAGAGTTCGACGTGGATGGCAGTTGCGCGTAGCGGAGAGTCTAGGCCCGCAGCGAGTGCAGATCCCAAGTGTGCTCGGCGAAAGCGCGCGGGCGGCAGAGATCAATATTCGCCGGCGCGGCCTTGATATCGGCGCAGTTGCTCAAGTTGCGGTCCCGGGGACATCCGCGGATCAGGTGTTGGCGCAGAGCCCACCACCGAATGCGAGTGACGTTGCAGCTCCGAAGATAAGCCTGCTCGTCAGCGACAGCACTTCCCCTCAGGCATTTGTCATGCCGAGTTTCGTTGGTCAGAGTTTAGTATCTGCGACAGCGTCCTTGCAGGATGCCGGGTTACATGTCGGAAATGTATCGGCAGCTCCGCAGACACCCAGTGTCACCTCTGAATCTCCGGCTCCGATGTCTCCCGCGTCGTCATCGCCCGGCGCGGTAATCGTCTCTCAGGATCCTCTTCCAGGACAGAAAGTAATTTCGGGGAGTGCGGTTAACTTTCAAGTTCGTTGAAACGGGAAGCCCCTGTAAGGTCCTTAAGACACATTGTCACGAATTGTGCGGAAGATTCTGTTACGATGTCACTTCAGTCGATAAAATCATTTGGCGGTTCTCAGGATGGATCGCGGAACGTGCGGCGCGAAAATCCGGGAGAGATTGTATGAAGATGTGCCGGATTTTTCCTTCGCTGCTGACGATACTTCTGATGACGCTAGCGTCCCTGACTGCCCGGGCGCAGTCGGCGGATACTTCCACGAACTCCGGCCGCGCTAATGCTGCAACATCATCGCCTACCACTAATTCTCTGCCCTCGGCTCCGCCGTATGTCCGTCCGACTGAGAAACAGAAGCTTCACAACTACATGTTTGACATGATTGGGCCCTATCCGATTTTCGGAGCCGCAGTTGCTGCTGGGATTAACCAGGCTGACAACACGCCTCCGGAGTGGAAGCAAGGCGCCGAAGGATACGGGAAGCGATTTGCTTCCAACTTTGGCATCGCCGCAGTGACCACCACGACGCGTTATGGCCTGGCCGAGATCTTCAAGGAAGATACGATCTATTACAGGTGCGAGTGCAAGGGTTTCTTTCCCCGGCTGGAGCACGCTGCGATCTCGACTATAACAACCCGCCGGGGCGAGGACGGGCATCGGGGATTCTCTTTTTCGGATCTGATTTCGCCGTACGCGGGTACCATAACTGCCGTCTATGGATGGTTCCCCAGCCGCTACGGTGCCAAGGACGGATTTCGAATGGGCAATTACGCCCTGCTCGCTTCAGTAGGAGGGAACATCGCGTTGGAGTTCATTTGGCGCGGACCGAGTACACTTACCTCTATCATGCATCATAAGAAGCACCCTTCTACACAGCCTTGAGAAGTTCGGAACTCGCGGTCAATTCGCTTTTTCCATAACTGCCGCGAAGAAACCATCGCATGGATGTATTCCAGGAATCGTTCCAAGATACGGGCCGCTAACCAGCGAATCGATTTCCTTCTCGTTGAGCGCTAGCTCGCCGTCTGATCGAAGTCTATCTAACTCTTCCCGACAATTTACGAGATGAAATGACTTATCTTCATGCAATGCTTTTTCGACAACGCCTGAATTTTCTTCGTGCTCTAGCGAACAGGTGGAATACACGAGCCGACCTCCCGGTCTAACGCGCCTCATCGCGGATTGTAGAATCGCGAGCTGTCTCGCTTGGAGATCAGCGATATCTTCAACCGCCAGGCGCCACTTGATTTCGGGATTCCGGGCCAGAGTACCCGTGCCGGAGCAGGGTGCGTCCACTAGAACCCGTTCGAATAGAAGATCGGTGGGCAACTGGAGGACGTCTCCAGCAATGATGTGTACATTGTTCGCCGGCACTAGCTTTCGAAGCAGCCGCGCTCGATGAGGATGCAGGTCCATCGCAATCACTGTTGCGTCTTGATTTCGCTCAGCCAATACACGGGTCTTTCCGCCCGGTGCGGCGCAACAATCTAGAATGGTCGACCCTCTGCCCAGCAGCAGCGCCACGAGTTGCGAGGCTTCATCCTGAATGCTGACGCGGCCTTCACGAAATACCGCACTCCCAGTTAAATTTCCTGACTGAACCCTGCGGGCAGATGTCAGCAATTTTCCAGGATCGAGTTGGATTCCTTCCCGCTGAAGTTCGCGCTCAATGGACGAATCTGTCAACCGGATTGATGTTTCCGGGATGCCCTGATCGTACTCACAGATCTTTCGCGCTATCGACTCGCCGTATTGACGCGTCCAGCGTTCGACGAGCCAAGCTGGATGCGCTGAAGAATCCGAAAGCTGGGAGATGTCTCCGCCATCCGCGGCCCGATAGCGGCTGCCGCGAGTAACCGAAAGTTTGCGAAGCACCGCGTTTGCAAAAGGTATCGCAGAACGTTTGCGGGAGCTTTTCACCAGCTCGACGCTTTCGTTAACTGCGGCGCTTGCAGGCACCCGATCAAGAAACAGCAGCTGATATGCAGCCAATCGCAACGCAGTAAGAACTTCGATGTCGAGTTTTTGCAACGGCCGCGCTGCAGCCTCGGCGATATGCCGATCCAATAAAGACCGCCAGCGAAGCACTCCCATTACCAACTCAGTGAATAGTCCGTGATCTTGTGAGGAGAGTTCTTGATACCGTTGAGAGTACAGAAGTTCAGAGGCGTACGCTTGCTCTCGTTCGACCGCCAGCAGAACATGGAAAGCCGCGACGCGAGAGCGGGAAACGGGCACGGGTTAGGCGCCTAACTTCTCGCCATCTCGCGGACGGTAACCCTGAATAAAATCATGAGCAGACATCCGTTTCTTGCCCTCAGGCTGGACTTCCAATGGCTCGAGCGACGTGGTCTTCCCGCAGCCGACGATCAGCCGATCACTCTCGATCAGAATCTGGCCTTCCGCGAGATCGCGCGGTATGGACTTAGCCTGCCAAATGTTTAAGTTCTTTCCACGAAAAGTTGTGAATGCGCCCGGCCACGGTTGAAAGCCTCTCAGCCGATTGTAGATATCATCGGCGGTTCGATGAAAATCAATTCGGCCATCTTCCTTCTTGAGAATCGGCGCAAGACTTGCCTTGGTGTTGTCCTGACGACGTGCCTGAAGCGCACCTGCCTGCAACCCACGCAAAGTCTCAATCATAAGATCCGATCCAATTTCCGCGAGCGTCGGCCCCAGGGTTAAAGCGGTGTCATACGATTCGATTGAGACTTCCTTCTGCAACAAGATGTCTCCTGTGTCCAGGCCCGCGTCGATTCGCATCGTCGTTACACCGGTATTGGACTCACCACACGCAATCGCCCATTGAATCGGCGCAGCTCCTCGATATTTTGGCAACAAAGAACCGTGTAGATTGATATTGCCAAGAGCAGGAAGCTCGATCATCCACTGCGGGATTATGCGACCGTATCCAACAACAATGATCGCATCTGGTTTCAGTCCTGTTAGTTGTTCGCGGAACTCCTCGTCGTTCTTGATCTTTTCTGGCTGAGTGATCGGGAGATTTAATCGCGACGCCGCCTGTTTTACAAGGGAAAAAGCAACTTCCATCCCACGGCCGCGAGCACGATCCGGCTGCGTAACCACAAGTTGGACGAAGAATCCTGAATCCACCAGCTTTTCTAATGTTGGGACGGCGAATGCGGGAGTGCCACAAAATACGAGATTCATAGCGAGTCATTTGATCGAGCTGCGAAAATCTCGATAATGTACGAACGGAACGGCGCGCTTCCAGAGATTGCGGAAAAAGCAGTGCTTCTTCGACCGCCTTGGAGGGGCGCGCCTTTTAGGCGCGCCGTAATTGCCTACGTCTGACTAACGGCGGGGCTGAAGCCCCGCCCCTTCAAAACAACAATTTCTTCCACCCTGAAGGCGCCCCCTTCCCGGTGCCCCACTGCAAGATCACGCCCTTCCAGAGGCTGTTACGTCGGCCTTAACGAACAAAGATACCGTACCCTTACCACTCGCCGGCCTTTACCAATTTCCGGATTTTGCGCTTGATCAAATCCCGCTTCAGCGCGCTAAGATGGCTGATGTACAGTTTTCCATTCAGATGATCAGTCTCGTGCAAGAACGCCCGCGCCAGAAGGTCCTCCCCAGTCTTCTCGAACCATTTTCCGTTTTCATCCTGAGCTCGAACCGTGACCTTCTTCGCCCGGGAGACCTCCTCGCGAAATTCCGGAATACTTAGGCAACCTTCGCTCTGGCGATGGCGCCCTTCCTTATGAATAATTTCGGGGTTGGCGAGCACCAAGCGTGCTTTCGGATCCTCTTTGAAAGTAACGTCAATGACGGCGAGCCGTTTCGAAATGCCAATCTGTGGCGCGGCCAGTCCAACTCCGCGCGCAGCGTACATGGATTCGAACATATCTTCCACGAGCGTTTTCAGCTCGGCGTCAAATACAGTGACCGGCTCGGCGGGTTTTTGGAGGATTGGGTTTCCAAACTTCACGATTGGATAGATCATTCTGTCGTTAATAGTCTCTCAGTTGTTGGCGGTAGCCTTCAAAATTCCGCAGAGTTTCCCCCATTGAGTCGCCGCCGAACTTTTCCAGTGCGCACCTGGCGATCGTGAGTGCAACCATCGCTTCAGCGGCCACGCCAGCGGCAGGAACGACACACACATCGGAACGTTCATAGGCGGCTTTTACCTGTTCGCGGCTGGCGAAGTCTACCGATTGCAGAGGGCGTCGTAGTGTCGAGATCGGCTTCAAGTACCCGCGAACCCGAACGTCCTCGCCGTTCGAAACGCCTCCTTCGATTCCACCCGCATTGTTCCGGTTGCGCGTAAAGCCGGTGAAACCGGCGGCGGCACCGTATCCGATTTCGTCATGAACTTCAGAGCCAGGAGACGCGGCAGCCGTCACCCCCGCGCCGATCTCAACCGCCTTTACGGCCTGTAGGGACATAACCGCCGCAGCCAGCAATGCGTCCAGGCGCTCGTCCCATTGCGCGTATGTCCCCAAGCCCGGCGGAACATTGTGAGCGACGACCTCAAAAACTCCTCCGACAGAATCCCCCGTTCGAAGAACTTTATCTACTTCATTCTTCATCTCCTGTTCGGTTTCGGGGTCAACGCAGTTAAGAAGAATCTCGTCTTTCTTCCAGAGTCCATGAACTTGTTCCCATGATGGCTGGAACTCGCCCATCGAAGCCTTGCCTACTGCGACGACATGGCTAAGTACTTCAATTCCAAGTTCCGACAAGAACGTCTTGGCCAAAGCGCCGATTGCCACCCGCGCCGCCGATTCGCGTGCCGAAGCGCGTTCGAGTACATAGCGAGCTTCGGCGAAGTTGTACTTTAGCGCGCCTGCAAGGTCGGCGTGGCCCGGCCTGGGAGAGGCCACTCGTTTGTGTTTCTCAGGGTCACCGACTTCCACGGGGAGGGCTTCGGTCCAGTTCTTCCAGTCTTTATTTTGCAAAATCACGGAAATCGGAGAGCCAATAGTCTTCCCGTGCCGGATTCCCGACAAGATATGGGCCGTATCACGCTCAATCTTCATGCGCCCGCCTCGCCCATAACCCTGCTGGCGGCGCCAAAGCTCGCGGTCTAGGAACGCCTGGTCGACTCTTAAACCCGCCGGCAAGCCCGACAGGAAGGCCACTAAAGCCTCTCCATGGGACTCTCCCGATGTGAAATACCGCAACATTCCTTTGAATTGTATCTGATAGCCCAGACAAACCCAGACTCTACGGAAATCATCTTAATTCTGCTAAGGGTGCAATTCGATGCAGCGGGCCAGACATGTCGACGCGAAGACCTCGGAACTTAGGCGCCTAGCGATTCACTCTGGAAAGAAGCAAGGCGTTATCCTGGAATCAGGCTCGAAAATCATCAGAAATCTACCAAATTCCATACTCCGCGCGGAAGAGAACGAACGCAAGAGAATTGCCCGGGAACTGCACGATGAAATGGGTCAAGGCCTGATGGCTCTACGGTTTTATCTGGGTAACTTACTCAAGCAGGCTGCAGATGGACCCTTAGAGCCGAAAGCGGAAGAGGCCATGGCCTTACTCGATGACACGATTGAGGGTCTGCGCCGAATCATTGGCAGCCTGTCGCCAAAGCCCTTAGAAAATCTGGGGTTGATCGGTGCGATCCGCAAAGAAGCGAAAGCACTAAGTAAGCAAAGCGGCATGAAATCTCATTTAGCGTTCCCTAGAGAGTTAGGTTTTCTGGCTGGGGACATTGAACTCGCCGTATACCGGTCGGTTCAGGAAGCGTTGAATAATATTTCGAAACATTCCGGCGCTCACCATTTCAGCGTGAGCATCGAAATGCGCGACGGCTGCCTTATATTGCGAATCGATGACGATGGGCACGGATTTTCTGGAAAGGTTACTGCTTCAGAAGGCTTCGGCGTCAGAGGCATGAATGCCAGGATCAAAGAGCTGGGTGGAAGTATGCGAATTCGATCACGAAAGGGGGGAGGCACGATTATCGATATAGAAATGCCCCTTGCCTCCGGCAGCAACACGCATAAGGGTCTGCGAGATGTGGCCGCATCGGCGAGGGCAAGTTAGAAGTGGCGACCATGGAGACAAATTTATATGGTGCTGCGCGAGTAATTAAGTGTGTGATTGTCGACGATCACACGCTCTTCCGCGATGGCTTGCGCCGCGTCCTGGAGAGCGAGCCCGACCTCGAAGTCGTTGGGGAAGCGAGCGATGCCGCTGAAGGATTGGAGAAGATACGTGAACTTCAACCGGATGTAGTGCTGCTGGACATCGGGATGCCTGGGATGTCCAGTTTCGAGGCTGCGCGGATTTTAGTCCAAGACTATCCGCATATCCGGCTGATCTTTCTTACGATGCATGAAGAAGAGGAATATCTGTTGCAGTGCATGCGCGTGGGCGCCTCCGGCTTCATGCTGAAGGACTCGCCCGCACCCAAGGTTGTCACAGCAGTGCGCGAAGTCTTTCAAGGCCACAAATATTTGAGTCCCCAAATTCTCGGTCGGATGGTCGATGATGTTCGCGCTCGCTCGGCCCGCGAATCCACTCGCGGGTCTATCCTCACTCCGCGAGAGCGCGAAATAATAAAATTAATCGCCGAAGGAAACTCGGTGAAGGAAATTGCTGGGCGGCTCGGGCGCAGCGTTAAAACGGTGGAGGCGCACAAATTCAATCTGATGCGCAAGCTGGACATCCATAACAAAGCCCAGCTGGTTACCTACGCCATCCAAAAGAAAATAGTAAGCCTGCCAGCCGAAGCGTAAACGTGCCCGCATAGGGGCGGATCTGCCCCTACGCGTGATGGATCATTCGCCAACACTGCCGCGCTATCTCCCAATCTTCTTGTGCGCGGATAACTAAGATTCGCACTGAAGAATCTGTACTAGAAATATCCTGATCGGGTGATGGGTGTGAATTTGTTCCCGCGTCAATCTTCAGTCCCAGATAACCAAAATTCCGGCAGGCCCCAGCTCGAACATCCGTGGAATTCTCCCCGACGCCGGCGGTGAACACTAACGCATCGATTCCCCCGAGCACCGCGACCATTGCGCCGATAGCCGACACCAGTCGGTGCACATAAATGTCAAACGCCAACTTTGCTTGGCTATTCCCGGCGTTCATAGCAGCCAAAATCTCTCGCATGTCTTCAGATACTCCTGAAATTCCTAACAGGCCAGAGCGTTTGTTTAGAATTTCGTCTAACTGTTCTCCCGTCATTTTCTTCTGACGGATAAGGTAAGTCAGAATCCCGGGATCGACCGAGCCGGAGCGAGTGCCCATCATTAGTCCTTCGAGAGGCGTGAAGCCCATAGTTGTGTCGACGCTTTTGCCATTGTGGATGGCGGCCAGCGAGCAGCCATTCCCGAGATGACAACTTATGATCCTGAGCGAATCCCGATCCTTGCCCAGCATCTGCGCCGCCCGTCGCGCACAGTACTGATGATTGATGCCGTGAAACCCGTAACGATGGATTCCATTTTCAAACCACTCATAAGGCCCAGGGTAGACCGAAGCTGCGAGTGGAATGTCTTTGTGGAAACCAGTATCAAACACCGCAACTTGGCGCACCGAACCAAAAAGCTTCTTGCAGATTTCTATGCCCTCAAGTTCTGCCTGATTGTGAAGTGGAGCGAATGCAGAAACACCGGCAATCGCAGCTGTGACTCTCGGCGAAATGAAAACGGGATCGGCGAAATCCGGTCCGCCATGTACGATGCGGTGTCCAACGATGTCAATGTCCGAGGGTGACGCTATAGCAGGGTTGTCACCTTCCCACAGCGTGCGCAAGAAGTGTTCGAGCGCTTCTGAGCGAGAAGAAAACTTGGCGCGATTCTTTGCCTCGCGTCCGTTACGATCTTTGATTGCAGCTTCAACAAGTTCTCCCTGATATTCGATCTTCGCTTCCCAAACACAAGCAGGCGGATCTTCAGGAAGAACGTCGCCCAGCTCCAACAGGCAGCTCTTTTGGCTGCTGGAGCCGGAATTCAGCACCAGAACTTTCATGCGCTAATACGGCCAACGCCAATCGCGGATTTCCGGCATGTCATCGCCGTGCTCGCGAACATAGCGCTTGTGCTCGACCAGCTTGTCGCGGAGCCATTGCTTGAAATGTGCCCCCACGACCTGTAGCCGGGGAACCCGGTCAACGACGTCCCCCGCAAGATGATAGCGGTCGAGCTCATTCAGTACCGTCATATCAAACGGAGTTGTCGTCGTGCCTTCTTCCTTGTAACCGCGAACATGCAAATTGTCATGATAATTCCGGCGATATGTGAGCCGATGAATCAACCATGGATAACCGTGATACGCGAAAATAACCGGCTTATCTGTTGTAAACATCGAATCGAATTCGCGATCGGAAATACCGTGAGGATGCTCGGAAGGCGGCTGAAGGGTCATGAGATCGACAACATTTACCACACGGATTTTTAGATCGGGAAAATGTCGCCGGAGCAGATCAACCGCCGCGAGCGTTTCAAGCGTCGGCACATCGCCGGCGCAGGCCATCACCACGTCAGGTTCGCTGTTTTCGTCCGTGGAGGCCCACGTCCACATTCCGATCCCGTTGGTGCAGTGCGCGATGGCGGCGTCCATGTTGAGCCATTGCGGAGCCGGCTGTTTGCCGGCAACAATCACGTTGATGTAATGGCGGCTGCGCAGGCAGTGATCGGCTACTGACAGCAAAGTGTTGGTGTCGGGAGGCAGGTAGACGCGAACGACATCCGCTTTCTTGTTGATCACGTAATCGATAAAGCCCGGATCCTGATGACTGAAGCCATTGTGGTCCTGCCGCCAAACGTGGGAGGTCAGCAAATAATTCAGGGACGCGATCGGACGGCGCCAGGGAATATCACGGGTCACCTTCAACCATTTTGCATGCTGATTGAACATCGAATCTATTATGTGAATAAAGGCTTCATAGCAGGAGAAAAAACCATGCCGTCCGGTTAGCAGGTATCCCTCGAGCCAGCCCTGGCACATGTGTTCGCTGAGCATTTCCATAACGCGGCCGGTGCGCGATTCGTTCTCATCTGTGGCCAGTAGCGGCTGCATCATTGCTTTGCCGGTTACTTCGTAAATTGCATCGAGGCGGTTGGACGCGGTTTCGTCCGGACCGAATACCCGGAAGTTTTTCGAATCCAGGTTCAACTTCATCACGTCTCGCAAAAAAGTCCCCAAAATTTTGGTTGCCTCCGCCGTTTCAGCACCGGGATGCTCGGCCCTGACGCCGTATTTTGTGAAATCCGGCATGAACAAACCTTGAAGCAACAACCCGCCGTTGGCGTGTGGATTGGCTCCCATCCGGCTATTGCCCCTCGGCGCCAGTTCAGCCAGTTCGGGACGAAATGTGCCGTTCGCATCGAACAATTCCTCTGCTTTGTAACTCTTCATCCAGTCTTCAAGAATTTTCAAATGCTCGGGCTTTTCGCGGAGATCGGTTACCGGCACTTGATGCGCCCGCCATGTGCCTTCTACCGGTTTCCCATCGACGAATTTGGGGCCAGTCCATCCCTTGAGGCTTCGCAGAATAATCATGGGCCACGCTGGGCAGCTGCTAGATCCTTCGTTCCGCGATCGATTATTCCGCGCCTCCGCCTGAATTGCTTTGATCTCGCCGACGATGGTATCGAGAGTACGAGCCATCTTCCGATGCATCGCTTCTGGCTCGTGTCCTTCGACGAAGTAAGGCGTGTAACCATAACCATTGAAAAGCTGAGTGAGTTCGGCGTCGCTCATGCGTCCGAGCAAAGTTGGATTGGCGATCTTGTAACCGTTCAAATGCAGAATGGGGAGGACCGCGCCGTCGCGTGCCGGATTGAGAACCTTATTGGAGTGCCAGCTTGTAGCCAATGCCCCGGTCTCGGCTTCACCATCACCAATTACGCAGCACGCCAGCAAATCGGGATTATCAAAAACTGCACCGTAGGCGTGCGCAAGAGAATATCCGAGTTCCCCACCCTCATTGATCGATCCGGGCGTTTCGGGCGCAGCGTGGCTGGGAATTCCACCGGGAAAGGAAAACTGTTTGAAAAGTTTTCTCATGCCGTCTTCGTTCTGCTGAATCTGCGGATACAACTCCGTGTAAGTTCCCTCAAGATAAGTATTGGCGACAATTCCGGGTCCGCCATGACCGGGCCCAGTAATATTGATCACATTCAAATCGTATTTCTTGATGATGCGATTGAAGTGAACGTAAATGAAATTCAGGCCGGGAGTCGTGCCCCAGTGCCCCAACAACCGCGGCTTTATATCTTCAATCTTCAGCGGTTCCCGCAATAACGGATTTGCAAGTAAATAAATCTGGCCGACTGAAAGGTAATTGGCTGCTCGCCAGTATGCGTTTATCTTATTTAATTCTTCTGAGGAAAGCGGCTGGTTAGAAGATTGAAGCTCGGCAGAATTGGCGGGGGAAGTGATGGTGCTCACGGCATTCTCCATCCCGGAGCGGATCCGGGTCGCGGTTGAGATTCATCGTCGGAAGAAAAAGTGTGCCACTGAGTCCTCGGGCGTCGTCTTCTGTCTGTATGATAAACGATAAGTCTTCCGATCAACCCCGTTTGGCATAATGTTTCAATGGCTTTTACTCTCCCTGACGAACGTTGGCTGCCAAAGTCTGTCGTCTGCCTGCGCGACTACACTTTCGCCAAGTTTCTGCGTGATCTGATTGCCGGCGTCACGGTTGGGCTCGTTGCCCTCCCGCTTGCAATGGCATTTTCGATCGCCTCTGGCCTGCCGCCGCAAGCCGGCATTTACTGCGCCATCGTTACCGGCTTCCTGGTGTCTTTACTTGGAGGCTCGAAAACACAAATTGCCGGTCCTACCGGGGCCTTTGTCGTTGTTGTCGCAGGTATCGCGGCCACCCACGGCGTCGACGGACTCTTCATGTGCACCATGATGGCGGGCGTCCTTCTGGTTGTGATGGGCGCTTCAGGCATGGGCTCCGCGGTGAAGTTCATTCCGCGCCCCATTGTGATCGGCTTCACGAACGGAATCGCCATTCTTATCGCCAGCACCCAGGCAAAAGATTTCTTCGGCTTGCACATCGATAGAGTTCCCGGCGTTTTCTGGCTGAGAATGCAATCTCTGGCCGATAACTTTGGATCGATAAACTATTCGGCGACAGCCCTCGCCGCCGCCACGGTAATCATCGTTATTGTCTGCCGGATCGTCTCCAACCGCATTCCCGGGCCGATTGTCGCGTTGTTGCTGGGCACCCTGATCGTCGTGATCTTCAAGTTGCCGGTGGAGACGATTGGCAGCCGTTTCGGCGGCATCCCCTCCGGCCTGCCCCATTTCGCAATCCCTAGGTTCCATATCAGCATGGTTCACAGTTTGCTTGGCCCCGCGGTTACCGTGGCAATGTTGGGCGCAATCGAATCCATAATGTCCGCCGTTGTTTCCGACCGCATGAGCAACGACCGGCATAATTCCAACATGGAGTTGATTGGTCAAGGCATTGCCAACATCGCTTCGCCGCTTTTCGGAGGCCTTCCGGCTACGGGTGCAATCGCCCGCACCGCTACCAATATCCGCTCCGGAGCGCAATCGCCGGTCTCAGGGATGATTCATTCCCTGACTCTGCTTTGTATCGTCTTGTTTGCCGCTCCCCTCGTAAGCTTCATTCCCATGGCGGTGCTGGCCGGCATTCTCATGGTTGTTTCTTACAACATGGGAGAGTGGAGGGAAATACCGCAGCTTCTGAAACTCACGAAGACCGACATCAGCGTGTGGCTGGTAACATTCACCCTGACGGTATTTGCCGACCTCACAGTCGCCGTTGAAGCTGGGATGATTCTGGCCGCACTGTTATTCATCGGCCGCGTAGCCAGCACCACGACTGTTTCCCAGGTCACCGACGACTATGTCGAAGATGGACGAGCCCACATTTTGCAGGATAAAGACATCCCTTATTATGCGACGATCTTTCGCATTCATGGGCCTTTCCTGTTCGGCGCGACCGACAAAATATCCGTAGTGACGGAGAAAATGGCCCAGCTTCCCCCGGTTGTAATTCTGCGCCTGCGGAACATGACTGCGCTCGACGCGACCGGGCTCTTTGCCCTGGAAGAAGTCGCGAATCACCTGCAAGCGACCGGACGGACGCTAATCCTCTGCGGGGCCAGAGAACAGCCCGCAAAATTGATTCGAGAAGCTGAGTTTGAGAGTGTCATTGGTCGGGAGAACATCTGCGAGAACGTGCAGACGGCAGTGCGACGTGCCGAAGAAGTGTTTGAGAAATTGCCGCCGAATCTGACCGCAAGCGTCGCGGCAATAATCAAATGAAGGGCCGTCGGGAGTTCGTCGAATCCCGCCACCGCTACTCAGGCACTGACAGACTGTCCCCGTCGTTCCTGGAAACATTCCCGGCAGAAAACAGGCCGCCCCTGAGTGGGTCTAAACGGGACGGTTGTTTCTTTGCCGCAGTGCGAACACACCGTTCGGGTCTCGGCCCTGGCAACGTTGCCGTTTGGCGAGGCCGTGCCTAAGACCGCGAGTCGCTTTGTCTTGCAGATCTTGCATCGTTTAGGAGGGTTCTTGAACTGCTTGTCCTGAAAAAATGATTGTTCCCCCGCAGTGAATGTAAAGTCCGCGCCACAATCCATGCACTGTAACTGCTTGTCCCGAAATTCCATTGAGGAAATGCTCCCTTCGTTCCATTCCCCAGCTATCTCCGTTTGCAGCGAGGAAGTTGGCCTCGCTGCGCGCACGGAGGCGCAGGAGTTAAGTTCATCCCCCTCGATTGTTTTGAAGACAACCCTGGATTCGGCCCACCACACCTCGGAGGCGTGGATACTGCGAAGACTGCAAACTATGCGCCGCAGATTTACACCGGACGCAGCGCGACTTACGGAACTGACCAGAAGGCCGCCAACCGGGGAGGGGCGGCCTTCTGGTCACTCAACTGAATTAGTCTTGCTCTTTGCGAGCTTTCTTACGGCTACGTTTGCGCGCTAATGCTTCTTTCACGCGCTTCTTTTCGCCTGGTTTGAGGTAAAAGGAGTGCCGCTTGACCTCCTTAATAATGTCTTCCTGTTGCACCTTGCGCTTAAACCGCCGCAAAGCGTTTTCGAGGGATTCTCCCTCTTGCAATCTTACTTCCGCCAACGAAACACACCCCCAAACTCGTCCCAATTTGGACTGGTTAGTTATTGCAAGATTCCGATTCTAAGTCAAGTGAATAGAATTGATAGGGTCAATCACATAGACCCAGACATCCTCGAGTGGGTGAGCGCCAGCTCACCTCAAGGAATCTTCCGTCGCAAACCTCTCAAAAACTCAGCCTCAACGCGAGCTGGATCTCTCTCGGCGCGTAGGCATTGGTAGCGCGAGCCAAACTTGTCGGAACCTGGTAATGCCCCGGGAAGTGCAAGAATCCAAGGCGTTTAGTGGTCTGCAGAAATTGCACCACATCAGTTTGGAAGCCGTTGTCCGTAATATCCACGCGCTGATTGTCGCGATTCAATAGGTTAAAGGACTCCGCCATGAAATCCAGCTTCATTCGATCGTGGTTGAACAAACGCCGAGTAAGCCGCAAGTCGGTGGTCGCGTAATCGGGACCGATCAAAGAGTTGCGGCCGATTCCTGGAAGTCTGTCATTTTGACTGTTGCCATCCTGATTGGGATCTCCAGAAACCATTACGTTTACGGGACGCCCGCTGCCTATCGTTACGACTCCTGCGAATTTCCAATCTGCCACGATTTTTTCCAGCAGGCCTCCCCAATGAGGGACCAGTTTGGGTTCCGCAATCCACGCGAGAACGAACCGTTGCCGCTGGTCAGTTACACTCGGTCCTCGTTCCGACTTGATTGAGTACGAATTTTGAACGGTTGAGTAAGTTGTGACCAGCGCATCTTGTCCGTCATCGATGGCGTGCGCGTAAGTATAGGCCAAGCGAAAGTATAGTCCGCTGGTCATTTTGCGCTGAATGGAAAGCGTGGCTCCGTGATAAACGCTCGATGCCTCGCTTTCAAAAACATTGATCGCTCCAAGTTGAGGAATAGGCCGAGCCACCGGATTGATGCAAGGAGGAAAGGGGCACGTCAGCGACGGCGTCATCTGCCATGTGGAAAACGATTGTACGTTGTAATAATTCCCCGTGAAATTCGTTCCCGTACTGTCGTAAACCGGATAACTTACATTCACCGGAGGCGGCAGGTTCTCATCGCGTGCGCGGATCAGGTTTTGTCCGTGAACATAAGTATAAGTAACCTCCGCTGTCACTCGATCTGCTAATTCTTTTTGTAGACTTAAACTCGCCTGATGCACCTCAGGTGTTCGAAAATTAGCTGAGAAAGCCGAGATATCGCTCTGCGAGAACTGCAGGAGACTTGCCGGAGGTGTACATTCCGGAGCCAGAAGCCCGCAGTTCACCAGCGAATTGGGATACTTCGGAAAGACCTGGTGATCGTAATAATTCGTATTGTTCAAAAATAAATAATTCCCCGCAAGGCCATTGTGGCTTGCAACCGCCGAATTATAGATTTGCGGGATTCGCGTATAGAACAGCCCGTATCCTGCGCGCACTACCAGCGGCCGATATCTCCCTACGGAATACGCAAGTCCGACGCGAGGCCCAAAATTCTTTGGATCAAGCGGAACTTTTCCGGCCTCCGGCCACAGCGGGTTCGGGGTGAGGCCTTTTTTAGTGAATGTCTGCAAGTCATAGCGCACTCCAATACTTAAAGCCAAGTGCTTTGCAACCCGAATCGTGTCCTGCACGAACGCGGAGTACTCATTCGTGTCCGGATGGGTAACCGCCGCCCCAAAGTTCTGCAAATAGTAGTGCGGTACTTGATGCGCGTAAGCGCGCAATGATGTGAGCTGTAGCCCACCCTCCTGCGGAGCAAACGTGAACTGGTTTACTTTGATTGGATCAAAGATGTACTCGCCGCCGAAATTCGATGGGAAGAAATCGTAGATCCGCGTGAACAGCGCATCTCCTCCAAATTTCCAGGAGTTGCGCCTGCCTTCCACACTAAGCGTCTCCGCAACGTCAAATCGATTTTGCCGGGTTTCGCGCGGCAAGATGGTCGATCGTCCCATCCCGCTAAAAATGCTTGTTATCTTTGTAAGTGGGAGAGTCGAGTTGCTGTTCGACCACTCCAAGTCGCGCGAATATCCCGCGCGCAGATGACTCACTACGTTGTCGGATAATTCCGTGGTAAGCGAAACCGCGGCTGTCTCGGTGTTGACGTGCTCCACGCCGTTATCCGAAATCCCGTACGTAGTCAGAGGACTGGCGGGATCGATGAATACATTGTTCGCTCCCCAATAGCTCGACGTATTCAGCCGCATGGAGAGGTCATTGTGGCCGGAGAGTTTGAAATCCAATTTCAGGAAAGCCGCATTCCCCATAAGTTGCGTGGGAAATTGGCCGCCCTGTTGCGTCAGTTGCGCGGCGGCCGCAAACACGAGGGATTGATCGCTCGGCTCGTAGTCTCCGGGAGTCGCTGGGCCAGCACCTGCCACCGGCGTGACCACCGAACTTCCGTTCACAAACTGCACCACGGTTGGAAGATGAAAAATGTGCTGATCGAATCCACCGAAGAAGAATGCGCGATTGCGCCGCAGCGGCCCACCCACGGTTCCACCGAACTGGTGCTGATCATCGTGAGGCTTCAAGTCGGTGAAGGCGTGGGTTGCGTCAAAGGCGCTGTTTCGCAGAAAGTAAAAGCCGCTGCCATGCCATTGATTGGACCCTGATCGCGTTACCACGTTCACGACCGCGCCCCCAGATCGTCCTACCCCGGCACCGGCGGTATTCGAGGAAACACGAAACTCCTGCACCACTTCATTGGAAAACTGGTACGGGGCGCGGTAACGCCCGATCGCCTGAGAATAGAACTCATTGTTGTAGTCTTCCCCGTCGACCAGATAACTGGTTTGAAATCCGCGAATACCTCCATAAGCTAGATCGCCATTGGAGCCTGAAGTCAAACCCCGCGGATCCTGAGTGACTCCCGGCGTCAGCAGCGCCAGATCGGTGAAGCGCCTTCCATTCAGCGGTAACTCCGTGATCGCCCGTTCGTCAACCAAATAAGAGATCGGATCAGGCTCGGTATCAACCAGCGGCGGCGGAGCCGAAACCGTCACCGTCTCCTTCACGCCGGCAACGCTCAAGTCGAAGGCAATTTTCGTTGTGGCGCCAAGGTCAACGTGTAGGGTGGGCGTAAGTTGCGGAGACATTCCCTGCGAACTGGCTCGCGCCGAGTAGTCCCCTGGCGGGAGCAGTTGAAACGCAAAGATGCCGTCGCCATCGCTCTTCGTGGAATAGCGAAATCCGGTGGCGGCGTTGATCAACGCAATCGATGCCCCAGGGATGCGTCCTCCCAAAACATCAACTACCGTTCCACGGATCGCGCCGGTAGAACCATCCTGAGCTAACAGGGTTGTTGTAAAGTTGCCGAACAAAAAAACAAAAAATAACAGACGTGAAGCAGTACGACAATACGGCGCGCGCGACATAGGACTCCGACCTGCTCGTGAATAGCAAGCTACAGTCCAGCCTCGACGGGAGACATATTGTGTTTACCACCGGGAAGAGTGAAAGTCTGTGACGGTCGGATGCTTCTTTTGAAGATTTCCCGTCGCGGGAAAATTGCTGAATTTTTCAAATCTTGTGCTACTCTTCTGCCTCGTGACATCGACCCTCCGCATAACACACTCCAACTTTCAAGAGGTTTAAAGAATGATTCGGAAATTCATGGGCAAACTGTTTGCCCCAATAGGCCTGACTTTAGCCCTCGGGGTCGGCGCAGCATTGAGCGGTATCCAACTTGCCGCGCAGGACGCACCTCAAACCCACACTTACTACATCGCCGCCGACGAAGTGGAATGGGACTACGCACCCACCGGCATGAACAAAATTATGGGCATGAAATTCGAGGGCTATCCCGTCACCTTTATCGAACGGGGCCCGCATCGCATTGGCAAGGTTTACAGAAAGGCCGTTTATCGCGAGTACACCGACGAAACTTTCAGCCATCTGAAGCCGCGCGCGCCCGAGTGGGAGCACATGGGGATCCTCGGTCCAGTCATTCGCGCCGAAGTCGGCGACACCATCAAAGTTTATTTCAAGAACAACGCCACTCGGCCTTACAGCCTGCATCCTCACGGCGTGTTCTACAACAAGGATTCCGAAGGCTCAATGTATGACGATGGCACTTCCGGAGCTGACAAAGAAGACGATGCCGTGCCTCCCGGCAAAACGCATCTCTATACCTGGCAAGTGCCGGAACGCGCCGGCCCTGGGCCCGATGATCCAAGCTCGCTCGTGTGGCTCTATCACTCTCACGGAAGCAAAGATGTCGAAAGCGGACTGATTGGCGCCATCATTATTACGAGGCGCGGCATGGCTGGACCCGGCGGCAAGCCTAAAGACGTGGACCGCGAATTCGTCACCCTCTTCATGTTCTTCGACGAGAACACCAGTTGGTACCTCACTCACAACATCCAGACATACACCACCGATCCCAAAGGAATAAACAAGCTGGAGGCAATTCCCGCAGACAACGAGGGCACCTTCTCACTTGCAGGCACCGGATTTACCGCAGCCAACTTCAAAGCAACCATCAATGGCTACATCTACGGGAATGGACCGTTGATGACGATGAAGAAAGGCGAGCGCGTCCGCTGGTATCTCTTAAGCCTGGGAGAAGGCGTCAACTTTCACACGCCGCACTGGCATGGAAACGTGGTCCTGGACCACGGCAAACGCACCGACGTGGCAACTCTAATGCCCGCGCAGATGAACACCGTGGACATGGTCCCCGACGACCCCGGCACCTGGCTCTACCATTGCCACATCGACGAGCACATGGATTCCGGCATGGTCGCGCTATACAGAGTCGAACCGTAAGGCAACTCAATCTGGGGGGCCACATTTCTCACGTCTTTTTCGAGAAGTGGAGCTTTCGCTCAGCCCGAATCAGACTTCGCGAGGCCTTCCGAAGCAGAGCACGTAACCGTTGTTGTCTATCACTTCGAATGCGCGAAGTCCGTCCTCGGTGTCTCTCAAATGCTTGCGCATCGGAACGGCTCTGCCGACGTACTCTTCGTACAGTGAGTCGGGGTCGGAGGTGTGGATGTAAGCATCCCAGCGCGCCCATTCGTGGCGCGAATGATTCGGCTGCGGATGAATCTCAGGGGCAATCGCCTTCAAACTGATCATCGCGCCGTCCCGGCGGACAAAGGCCCAGAAATCCTCGCAGACCCCGTCGCCTCCTCCCTCATAGGCAATTTCGAAACCGAGCTTGGACCGATAAAAGTCGAGGCACGACTGAAGATTATCGACAATAAAACAAGGAGTAATGCTGTGGAGCGTGGGCACGGCTGATGGTAGCACGGGCACAACCCTTAAGCTTCGCCGGGTGCCCCACTCATTCGCGTCTTTTGCGGATGAGTGGGGATTGTCACAGAGTGATCGCGACCGTCGTCACAGTCAGGAGCCAAGGTTTGTGATTATCCTGACCGGGTGACCAAAGAGCTGAACCGATACCATGGCGCGCACGATCTGCATTTCATGACTTGGAGTTGTTACTATCGCCAGCCGTTGTTGGGCACGGCGGCGCGGCGCGACTTACTGTTAACAATTCTGGAAGAAGTCCGGCACCAATACCGATTCGTGGTTCACGGATGTGTCGTGACGCCGGAACATGTGCACCTGCTGATTACCGAACCCGAGGTAGGCGACCCGTCGGTGGTAATGAAGATAGTCAAGCAGGCTTTCGCACGGCGGCTGAAAAAGCGGCAGAGACGCGAGTTCGAGGCACAGGGCCAGCTTTGGAAACTGGCGACCGGCCATGTTTGGCAAAAACGATTTTATGATTTCAACGTATGGAGTGAACGCAAACGCAGCGAGAAGCTGCGGTACATGCATCGCAATCCAGTAAAACGGGGACTTGTCGAGCAACCGGATCAATGGAAGTGGAGCAGTTTCCGGTCGTACTCATATGGGGAGCGGGGACCGAGAAAACTTTCAGGAGTGGGAAGTAGAGATCAAGAGCCGTCCAGCGGAAAAGTTTGGAAGTGGTCGATTTCAGCGTCTCCCACTCATTCGCAAACAACGCGAATGAGTGGGGCACCCAGCTGTGGACTCTTTACCACTGCCACGTTCCGTTTTGGAACTATGTTTGAGACGGATTTTTGGCATATGATTCGCAGCGTGGTTCCACAAAACGCGCCGGTAGTGTGCTGTGCAACTCAGACTACTTCGCGACACCGCACCACGAATAAATCTAAAACAGGTTTTAGCCACCCAAGAGGAGGTACCAAACCATGAAACCCTTGGCTGCTGTACTGGTTATATTGATTGGCTGCCTTGTGACCACCGCCCTGGGGCAACAGACGTGTAATTCGGATACTGGCGGAAAATGTTGCGAGTGTACTCTCTTCCTCCAGGGTGAACAGCATGACCAAACTTGTACCTGCGAATGCTATTCACTAATCCTTTATTGCACGACGAACAGTACAAAGGACAAATGCTTACACAACAGGTGCGCACTGGCAAGAACTAGCGCAGAGACGATGGCGCAATACCCGTGGATAACAATGCCCAGGATCGTGCGATCGCTGTCAGAGCACAGTGTATTGCCACATCCTATGATGATTTACGATTTGGTACAGACCGCTGAACTGAAAACTGGACCAGTAAGTCATCGCGGCGTGGTGGCGGACCCTGAACAGAAACAGAAATATGTGGAATGGTGGGATGCGGATGACGATGTTACTACCAATCAATCTCATTTGAAGATGTGGCTGGATACGAATGGCGTTTGGAAATCTACCGCTGACGTTCACCACAGTAGCATCCGATTGCCAGTTGTGGAAACGGTGGACTTGTACCAAGATCACTGGACACAAACCAACGCCAAGGGAACATTCACCGGGCCAATTGAACCATTCCCGGACACGTGTCTGAACGACAAGTGTGCACTGGGAAGAATCAGCGCAGAGACTTTGGCGCAGTATCCATGGATGACAATGCCCGGGATTGTGCGATCACTATCAGAACATAGCGTCCTGCCACATCCCATAATGATCTACGACTTAGTCCAGACCTCTGAACTGAAAACTGGTCCAGTAGGTCACAGCGGTGTGGCGGGCGACCCTGAACAGAAACAGAAATACGTGGAGTGGTGGGATGCGAATGACGATGTTAACACCCATCAGTCTCACTTGAAGATATGGCTGGATGCGAATGGCATTTGGAAATCCACCGCTGACATTCAAGACAACACCATCCGATTGCCAGTTTCGGAAACGGTCGATTTCTACCAGGATCATTGGGAACAAACCAATGTGAAGGGAACTTTTAGGGGAACAATTGAACCATTTCCCAGCATCAGTACGGCGCTCTTGAAGGAGTCGTCTCTGATTAAGTAGCCAGTCGGTGGTCCATTCAGCCTTCTTTTGGCGGCTGGCCGGGTGCCCCACACATTCGCGTTCTTGCGGATGTGTGGGTTCCCTACAAGCGGCCCCACCATGCACTTCCGAGTTTGACTTCGTTTTCCAAATCCGTCACAAATAGATTTGCGATGTCGTTAAAAAGGGGTCGACTACGGTAACTCCTTTATTAACAAGATTTTAGGTATAAACCGTTTTAATTCGTAGATTTGGGATGTCTTCACGTCCTAAATCTATGATTCCAATAGATCGACTCCGGGGGGAAGGGGGACCCCGATAGACCGGCACTACGAACAATCGGGAGCCTTTGTGTAGTCCACGCACTGCGATGTCTGATTACCCACGGTCCAAATCGCGGATGTGTTTAATTGGTCAGGGAAATCACGAAACCAGAAAATGTATCCGAAGCCCCCGAGGTTCAAGGGAGTTCCATACCCAAACTCGTCGGCTTGCTGATTTGGATCGCACGTCGCACCGTAATAAAGGTTGCCATTGAAATCCACCGTGGCAGCCTCGTTCATGCTGAACTCCACGCCCTGGTACTTGTGTCCGTTCATAGTGCGGATGCAGCCAGTCAGCGGGCCCACCGGACCTGGCGAAGATCCGTTGCTCACGGTCAGGGTGAGCGTCGCGGCACGCGTTATGCTGCCGTCAATGGCAGTAATCTTGATTGAGTACTTGCCC
>Ga0210403_10000902_pt1 | contig 29348 bp, 27 predicted proteins | sample IncBWC19MmetaG_FD_150863 | JGI IMG/M metagenome (GOLD analysis project Ga0210403, IMG submission 150863) | Forest soil microbial communities from Barre Woods Harvard Forest LTER site, Petersham, Massachusetts, United States - Inc-BW-C-19-M | ecosystem: Environmental > Terrestrial > Soil >...
TCACCGAAAAACTCGATTTTCAGGGTTCCGAGCAACTCCGCAACAAACATCGCTTGCTCTTCCTGATTGACGAATTTCCGTCCCTCAAGCGCATGGAGATTTTCGCGGACGCGCTTTCCTACATGGCCGGATTTGGCCTGAAGGCATACCTCATTACGCAGGATATTCGCCAGATCGTAGACGAATACGGGCGCAACGAGAGCATCGTCAGTAATTGCCAGGTTCGCGTTGCTTTTGCGCCGAACCAATACGATACCGCGGAACTCCTTAGCAAGATGACAGGGACACAAACAATTAGGAAAGCCTCTTTCAATTTCTCAGGATCGCGGATGTCTCCCGTCCTCGACCGCGTCAGCACGCACATGGACGAGATCGAGCGTCCGCTCATGACACCGGACGAGATCATGCGCTTGCGGCCGCCGAAAAAAGAGCGCGGCGGCAATCAGGAAAAAATCATTGCCCCCGGCGATATGCTCATTTTTGTTTCCGGGCACTACCCTATTTACGGCACGCAGATGCTCTATTTCTTTGACCCCATCCTGCGCTCCCGCGCTGAAATCCCTCCGCCGACAAAGTTCTATTCCATTCACAACGGAGGGCTTTCGCCCCAGGACCCACTCCCGGACTTCGCACCTCGCCCGAAACCAACGTCGGGACCACGCCCAAACCGCCGTCTGCCCGCTTCGTCGGGCGGTGGCCCTGGCGCAGACTCACCGATCGACCGACCGGCACCACCTCCAGGCTCCGCTCTCAAGCGATCCCCAGGTTTGTTTGACAGCTTGGATTTGAATTCGGAGCGATGAGCAATGCAGGAAAACCGCTTTCAACTCGCCGGTTATCTCGCAGCGAAACCGACGCTGCGCTACTTGCCTTCCTCGATGCCGGTTGCCAATGCCCGACTTGGACAAACGTATCGTTTCCCGCGCAAAGATAAGCCTGCTGACCACACCAATTGGTTCAGCCTGGTCTTCTACGGGGATTTGGCGATCCTTGCGACCGAACTTGAGAAAGGCACAAACATTTATGTCGATGGCACCTTCGACCAACGGCCCTTCGTCGGGAAGGACAAATACACGCGCTATGCCTATGAGGTCACGGTGCAGAAATTCTTCGTAGTTGGTGGCGCGGCGCAAGAGTCACCAGTTCCGCTCAAACCGCACGCCACACTCCCGAGCGAGGTCATGACCGATGGCGCTCCGTCTATCGAATCCTCAGATCCCCAAGATACCTGGCTCTTATGAACTACACCATCGACTCCGCCGCGCAGTTCTCTGGGCCTGCCTGCTGGTATCTCCTTTCTTTCTCGGGCTCATTGCGGGCTGGGTTTTCGGCATCCGCGTTAATCTCACTCCCTCACTACCACTTGGTTTCTACATCTCCAGCCATTCGTCAAAGGCAAAACTTGTTGAGTTCTGCCCTCAAGGGAACGCGGCCTTTATCTCACTCATCCGCCAATATCGCACCGCGGGGGCCTGCCCGGATGGCGGAGCGCCGCTTCTCAAACCAGGCGTCGCATTTCCCGGCGACGAAGTGGAGGTGAGCGCAAATGGAATTCGAGTCAATGGACAATTGCTTCCCAACAGCGCAGGACGATTCCGCGACCACCTTCAACGGCCGCTCGATCCGTGGCCTTATGGCACCTACAAAGTCGAACGGGGAACCGTGTGGGTCGTCTCGTCGTTCAACAGTTACAGCTTCGACAGCCGGTACTACGGCCCCATTCCAAATTCCGCGATTCGGCACCATCTCCGCCCGCTGTGGACATTCGCTACGGAAGTTCCTCAACACTAGACTGACGCTTCCCGTCGTCGCCGCTTCGACAGCGGCGATTGCGTGGAACGGACACCTTGCGGCAATCCCTTTTTCCCTTGTTGCTCCGCTACTTGTCTATCACGCGAAATCCAGAAGGCACGCCTATGCTTCGATGTTCAGTTACTACGCGGCGGCAAGCTGGCCGCTCATCCGCGGAGCGCGCGCTTTCTTTGGGGTGCAGGGCACTCCCGTCACAGGATTGTTCCTCTGCTTGACCGCCGCATGTCTGCTGGCGTTGCCCTGGGGTTTGCTGTTCTCACGCGAACGTGGAAGAGCTGCGTTCGGTGTGCCGCTGTGCATCTTGCTCACTGCGATGCCGCCGCTCGGGATCATCGGATGGGCTTCGCCCCTTCTTTCCGCGGGTGTTCTTTTTCCCGGCTCCAAGTGGTTCGGACTGGCGCTAATCACCGTCTTTCTGATTGCCTTCCGCTTCAAGCCAGCGCTGAGTGTCGTCACTTTGGCGCTCTGTGCACTCGTTTTTCATTTCCAGTACACGCAACCTCAGGTCCCTGCAGGATGGGAAGCCGTCAACACAAACTATGGGGGCACAGGACAAGGCGACCCCGACTTCACGACCGAATACAACACGGCCCAAACCATGCAGACAACGATTGTCGAGTCGCATGCGACCGTGCTGCTCTTCCCAGAACACCTGGTTGCGCACTGGAATGAATCCGCCGATGCTTTTTGGGGAGATACCTTGACCTCGATCGCAGCGCAGCACCGCACGGTCCTTCTCGGAGCTGGTATCAACCGACCGGCTACTCTGAGAAATCTTTACGCGCAGAATCGTTACTTGAATGTCCTCCTTGCTCGTGGGGAGGAAAACGCTGAAATCTATCAAGAACGCATTCCTATTCCGATTGCAATGTGGAAGCCCCTCAGTGATGACGGGGTGCCACTGAAGCTCTTTGCCCGCGGAACAATCCGCATCCACAATCAAAACGCCGCCGTACTTATTTGTTACGAACAAATCCTCGTGTGGCCGTTTCTTTCTTCCGCCCTCGAACATCCGACCGTTCTATTGACCGCCTCGAATGACTATTGGGCCAAGGACACCCGTATTCCCGCGATTCAGCAATCAAGCGCTGCGAGCTGGGCGCGACTATTCCATCTTCCCGTGCTTTCGGCTTCGAACTTCTAATGCACATTGCAAAAATCATTCTCGCAACGCTCTTCGCTCTCGTCGGCACGGCTTCGTGTCCACAAACAGGGACGCCGAAACCCAACACAAAGATTTCGTCTACTTCGTTTCAAACGCTCGCGCAAACCTGTGCGGCGAATGTCCCGGTGAGCACCCTCGAAGCTGTCGCCCGGACTGAGTCTGCGCTTTACCCCTACGCCCTCAGCATCAACCGTCCCCACCAGCTCGCCCGACGCCAAGGATGGAATCGCGCCACCATCACCCTTGAAAGACAGCCTGCATCGCTCGAAGAAGCAGTGGCGTGGACCAAATGGCTCCTCGGGCACGGGATCACCGTGAGCATTGGGCTGCTCCAGGTGAACAGCGAGCACTCTGCGCATTTGCATCTCACCGCTGAACAACTGTTTGACCCTTGCACTAATCTCCGTTCAGGTGCTGCGCTTCTTTCTGCCACGTACACAACAACAGCTCGAATCCAGGGTGAAGGCTTCGCCGCTCTCGATTCCGCTCTTTCTTACTACAACACAGGATCTCCTACTGCCGGACTCAACAACGGATACGTGCAGCAGGTCAAACGTCACGCAAAATCCCTAAGAAACTGATCCACCTCCGCGATTAGAACAGTCCACCGCAAATTCCCTTCTCCGCAAGAGGCTGCGCCCGGTCCCGCGCTTCTTCCGTCAAGGGTTTCCGCTTTTCTCCAATGAACGGCATACCCCGCCGCCCTTGACGGCGCGCGCGCCCGTTCGCAATGAGCCCGCTATGAAGGAAATTTGCTTCTTTTTTCGAGCAACAAAACCAGCTCGAAAAGGAAAAAGGGAGAAACAACAATGACGATAACTCAAGAACGTGCAACTTGGGCAGAATTGCTTCAAAGTGCAGTCCACACGCCGGGAAAACTTCTCGCCGCTTATGCCGCATTTCACAACTACTCGTTTGGAAATGCACTGCTCGCCCTCGAACAATGCATCAACCGGAAGATCGAACCGGGACCGCTCAATAGTTATAAGGGCTGGCTAACGCTTAAACGGCAAGTGCGCAAGGGAGAGAAGGGCCTCTGCCTCTGCATGCCCGTGACCTACAAAAAGCGCGTTGCTGGCAAAGCAGCGCCAGAAACAACCGAAGAAACTGAAGAGAATCAGGAAGAGATGCGGCAATTGTTCGTTTTCCGCAACTATTGGTTTGTCTTGGCGCAGACCGAGGGGGAAACACCTTACGACCACCCGATCCCCAGCTTTGACATAGACTCCGCCTTGCAATCGCTCAACATTGCCCGCACACCATTTGATGAAATCAATGGCAATGTGCAAGGCTTCGCGCGTCAGCGCGAGATAGCTGTTAGCCCAATTGCGGCGCTTCCGCTCAAGACCACTCTGCACGAAATAGCCCACGTCGTCCTTGGCCACACGACTTCCCAAAAGCTTGTTGACCTAGAACATACGGACCGGAACATCCGGGAAGTAGAGGCGGAATCCGTCGCTCTCATTTGTTGTGAGTCGCTCGGGTTGCCCGGCGCAGAAGCCGCTCGCGGTTACATTCAACATTGGCTGCACGGCGAGAAAGAAATTCCCAATCAGTCCGCAGTGCGGATTTTTAGTGCAGCTCAGACAATCCTGAAAGCCGGGAATTCGAGGGAGGAGAGCCAGTAGGTAGGCTCTCCTCTTTCCCTTTTTCGCGCCCAGTCGCAGGGACGCGCCTGGGCGATTCAAGGCATTCCAAACACGAGATGTCCCGGCCTACGGCACCGACAATGCGGAACGCCTGGTGGCAGGTCGGGAGCGTATCTACTTTTATAGAATATCGAACGCAGCAACTCAGGTCGCAACACCAGATTCGCCTTCAAGTGCTCTCTTCAAACGCTGTCGAAACTGCGGCAAAAAGGTTTCAAGATGCCGTGGCCGATCATCGAACCAATCGGCAAGAACGTCGAAGCCACCAAAAGAGTAATGATTGATCTCTTCCATGCCAGGAGCACTCAAATGAGTTGAAGACAAGGGATCAATCAACTTCGCGATTTCCCTATGCAAGGTCGCGCGCTCTTCAAACTTGATACCCAATCTCTTCAGCTCTCTTGTGAGCAGCAGCGCAACGATGATGCGCCCCCGAGACCTATAGTCACCCGGAAAGTCCTGAGTGAGATCGGTTGCCTCATTAGCCGGCGGAAACGCCTTCGTTCCCGTCGCTAATCCTGCCATCAGACAAAAGTAGAAAATGTCGAAATCCACTGCGAGGTCTTCTGAGATTCCCTTGAACCACTCGCGCGCATCTTTACGCAGTCGAAATGGCATTGTTATCCTCCTCGTCCAGGTGGAACCCGCAGAAAAACTCTTTCCCCGTAACGAGAAATCCGTCCGTCGTCCTTTCACAACTGGCCTGCGCTTGCGCAGTTCGCTCAAGATCAGCTGGTCCCTGTCGAAAGAGCGTAAGAAACTGTACGGATGCCCCCAATGCTGCCTCCAATGGTGCAACGAAGTTTTGACGCTCGCTCGAGATCGTGAAGGCAACAAACTGCCGGGTCAGTTTTGGAATCAATTCAGCGATCTTTGTCCGAACACGTAGATCAATAGGGTTAGCGGGGCTGTCCACGATGAACGGTAATTGATGTTCAACGCGATTAAACAAGGTTGCAAGAAATGCATAGGCCACGGAAAGGGTCTCCCCCGCGCTTCCTCCCTCCTGCCCTTCCAATATAAGGCAACGGTCCACCCGTTGAATACGAATCGCGTTATTTGGCATGACATCCGCGATTCGGCGATTCGCATCGTCACATATCTCTTGGCTAATCCCGGAGCGAGCCTTCTGGAGTGCCGCTTCCAAAATTCGGATTAAGACGTCCCGTTTCAGCCGCAGACCGATTGTGTTTGCTATTTCGGCCAGCTTGCGCTCAGCATCCTCAAGTCTGCGCTCAAGCACACGAACTCCAAACGTCCGGTCATCACCAGCACTGTCGTCCATGTTGTCGTATCGCTGTCGTTCAGAATCTAGTTTGTCAAGTTCATCCTCGAGGCGTTCAATCTCGGCTTTGGGCTCTCGAAGACTAGGATCGGCAGCTACAGCCTCGGATTCCAATAAATTGTAGGCAGTTCGACATTCGTCCTCCCGCCTTATCGCTGATAAAAGGTTGTCAATCTTGGCGTCAAGATCCTTCTCATGCACAGAGCTGTCGGCGCCGATGGACGTGGCAACGTCAGACTTTAATGCATTCAAGAACGCCACATCGTCGCTGCCAAGATAATGTTTAGCCCGTTCGCGGATCGTTTGGCGGTATTCGTCATTGAGATCCCGGCCACAAACGCATTTTTCTTCTTCTGCTAGTTCTTCGAAAAATTCTCTGGCCGTGCTCTCAGGCAGCTTGACTCGATCAAGAGATGTCTTAAGGTGCATCATCTCAGCACCCAGAGAGCCGGCGAGAGCGTGAGGGTCTCTCATGCGCCTTAACGAATCCTGAGTTAGGTTCTGGACAAACCCCTTCGCGCTCGAAAGCTCCATTTGCGCAGCGTGGAGTCGTTCGCCATGCTCGCGCTGTTGCTCGAGCGCTACCTCAAATTTTGATTTGTTGCGCGCAAGCGTTTTCTTTATGTCGTCAAACTTTCTGGTTGCTTCAGCTTTTTCAGCCTTCATCTTCTCGACCCGTGCCCGAAGAAGTTCAACACGGTTTAGCCGTCTTGTTAACCCCCGCTCTTCCGTCGCGCTGCGACCGGCAGTCTGTGCGTCATAGTACAGTCGAATTGCCGTCGTAACCTCACTGAACAGAGATAGCTGAAAAAGATTTTCAATTACAGTCTGTGCGTCGGTGTACTCCCGGCTGAGCAAGTGTTCTGCAAGCTCTCCATCGAAAACATAGAAGTTCACGAATTGAGGCAAAAAGAATTTTTCGACGCCCGGTGGTGGTCTAAAACCATTTTTCATTCCAGATGGGAGGGTGGTTGTGTAGCCAACGGTACCCTGGTCGAAATCAAAATTAAGACAAATTGTTATTCGGCGGCCATCCACAAGAAGAGTGACTCTAAAAGTGCCCGTGCCGTTCTCGTTGCCGCGCTTGCAGAGTGCGCGGACTTCAGGAGCTTGCCAAGCGCCTCGATTAGATTCCGCTTCCCCCGATAGGGCAGCCCGGAGCAGGTGTAGCGTCGTGGTTTTCCCTGTACCATTTGGCATTTGCAAGAGCGATATCGGGTAAACGTGCTCCGGATCTTGCTCAAAGGAAACTCTGTGATCAGGGCAGCGAAGGCCCTCCGCTTCCCAGCCCGCGAGTAAAATAGTATTCGCCACTTTATGCTCCTGACTTTTCTTCCTCCGCTCCGGCAAGTACGTCTTGGTAAAGAAGCTCCACCTGCCTGTCCGTTGCATCTCTGTCAGCAAGGCGAGCGTTACCGCCCGCCAGGCTATCTAACCAGGCGGTAATTTTCTGAGCCAAAGCAGGTGTTTCGCCTAGCTCTTTTACGGCTTCATCGATCGCAGCCACTACACGTTTGTCCAGATTCATGGTTAATCCTCATCGGGTTCAATACGGGAGAGCTCTTCGAGCCATTGGCGTCTGGACAGATCCGGGTTCCGACTCCCCGATTCGTCCGCCGGCTCTTGCGGCCCGGAAGTCTTGATGAAATCGATTACATTCGCACGCTTGGCAGGATGATCTGGATCTATCCTCAGACAACGCCCCATCCTTTGAATTGTCTCAAGGGGACTCCTGGCCGACGAAAAGAGTACAACGCTCTGAATACTTTTAATATCAATACCTTCTGACAGTCTATGACACGTGAGGAGGCACTCGATTTCCCCAGTCGCGAAACGGTGCAACGTTTCGGATTCCTCGCCCGTGTAGTACGTGTGGAAGTCGTGCCGGTATCGGTGCACTATTCGCAGCACTGCATCGCCATACTCACGCGTTTCCACAAAAATGATGCAGCGCTCAAGGACGCGGGCATGGTCCTGCAGAAATGTTGAAAAAATCGGAAGCTTGGCGAGCGAAGTCTTCCGGACTTTGGCCAACTCTATCCAGATCTCCTCTTGTGACATCGGGTCACCAGCTCGTTCGCGCGCTTGGGCCTTGCGATAAACATCCTGCAATCTTCTGCGGTCGTTATCATCAAACACGTATTCGAGAGGGTGATAGTTAAAAGGCGCGAGAATGCGACGGCGAATTGCTTCAGCGAGACCAAAGGAAAAAATAACCGGTCCGATGTGCGCCTCGATGAACTGTGTTCCATCTTGATCATACTCGCGCTCGGGTGTAGCGCTTAGACCTAAGCGGTAGCGGACATTGTCTGATAGGCCTGCTAACGAACTACGGTTCCCAGGACTGCCCAACCGATGGACTTCATCGTGTATCAGCAGTGTTCGCGAAGCGGCTTTTGCATTCAGCGATCGCATAACTGGCGCGAGTGCGGGTCGTGAGATCAACAATATTGCTCTACGAGGGTTCAAATTGAATCGTTCGCGCTCATAGTGATCCGCATAATGTCTAAACACGACGAAACGATTCGAGAGCGCCGATCCGAGTGCTAAAAGCTGAGCATGCCACTGCTCCAATAGATCAACTCCGTCGGCTGATACAATGATTGTATCGATCTCACTTTGATTCACGAGTGTTTCACATATCCTCAGTGCTGTTCGGGTTTTGCCGGTTCCGGTCGCCATTTCCAATACCCCGCGCTCGCACTCCAGGAATTTGGAGATTGCTTCCTCCTGATGTCGCCACCGATTGAGAATCGGAGGCGTCGGCTGTGCGCTGTCAGCCACGCGTTTGCGGTACTTAAGCAGTTGGTCACGAACTGCTGCAGGGAAATCGACAACCGACAACCCCTTTGTTTTGTTTGACCATAGTCGTTCGAAATTGTCGATTTTCCTGGATACTCTTCCCTGTGGATCATCCCAAGAGCAAAAGACATCAATCGCCTCAAAATTGTCTACCAAGCCGCCAGAGGTTTCATTGGGGGAGCCAGTAAACGCCACCACGTTGTTCTCGTCATCGGAGAACAAGCCAAGCTTCTCGTGGTAGATACCCAGCTTGAGCCCGCCTGTTTCATCGAGGGGCACAGCTATTCGCACTTCAAGGCGGCCTTCAGCAACAAGCCACGCAAGAACACCTAAGCGGTCGCGACTGATATCATCTTCGACATTCTCTATACTGGCTATCAGGGCTCGGGTCACGGCATCCTCTCTCGCGACGTAACCTTTTTGGATAGCCTCGAGGTCGTCGGCCTCAAGCCGCGGACTGGCGACCAGTCTCATGGCGCCGCCGGCGTTCACTAGAGCAGCCACGCCCTGAGAAGCGACCGCCAAGCCGCGACTGGTGAAATAACCCACCGCCCTCCGGTAGAGCGAGGACCGTTGGAGGCAAGGTAGATAGAAATCCTTGACTGTATCGCTGGAATCAGAGCGATACTCGGTGCCAAGATTTAATTCTGTCAGCAGCCTGTTCATGGTGTCGGCCAGGTAAACATTCGTGGGCTATGCTGTTTCTGCTGTCCCATCTGGGGCTCGCATGCCCGCTCACTGACTACGACTATTTCCTTGATTTGCATGAGCTTTCCGCCACAGATCTTAGATTTGTACATAAGACGTTCGGTGACTAAACCCATCTTGTCCCATCTGGTGAATCGCTGTTTGTATAGCAGACAGAAGTTTTCCCTCAGTCAATCTGTCTCTCGCCGGTAAACATAAAGCAAATGTTTGGCGCGCGAGCCCTGCACGTAAATTGATTTTGCCAGCTCTTTCGAAGAAAGATACTTCCCAAGAACAAGTAGGACGACGTCCGCCTCTAACCCTTTGAAAATTTCAATTGTGGAATAGTAAATCTGCCTCGCCAGAGGATCGTACCGCCCGTAAGTGCTGACCAATGGATACCCTGCAATTGCCTTGGTCTGGGCAAGACAAGATTGTTCTTTCGCGGAATCAAGCAAAATGACGACTGACCCGGGCTTGATCCGATCATTGACTATCATGTGTTTAATGTCTCGGACAATTTGAGTCTGTTCATCAACCTCGTTCTTCGCAACACGTTCAACGACGGGAACACCCGACGGCGACTTCTCGAAATAACCCATCTGCGTTGGATAAGCATGATTGAGAAAATCAACGATGGATCGCGTGTTTCGGCAATTCTTGGTCAGAACTTTGCGCGCTGGCGGGGGAGTGCAAGGAAAATGCTTCCAATGGCCGAAGATGTCTTGATGCTCATCCAAAAAGACGCTGAATCGCGATTCAGCGCCAGATCTCAGTCGCGTTTGCAAATACTCATACCATTCGGGCTTAAAATCCTGCCCCTCGTCCACAATGATTGCATCAAACTTAGGCTGTCTCTCATCCGGTATCTCCAAAAGTTTCGATGGAAGGACAAGATGCCAGAAATCGTTGTCTTTGTTTTTCTGTGCTTCCCACCAATCGGGATCGCTGGATTCGACCAAGCGTTTCGCAAAACTCGAAAACGTACTTACGAGAACGAGCGAGTTCTTTCCGAACGCAGATCTGACTTTGCTCGCGATGCCTTTGTTGTAAAAGAGAAACAGGACGGATTGGCCAAGGAGTTCAAGCTTTTTCGCAAGCTCTTGTGCTAGAACCGTTTTGCCCGTACCCGCCGCGCCGTGAACGATTATTCTTGGATTGATCTCGAGATCGGCCAAGGCTTCGAGTTGTTCCTGGGTGACCTGAATCAATTGTTCAGCTTCGCGAGCAATTCTGACACCGAGAATCTCGACGAAACCAATACTCCTGGTCAGACGTTGGACAAAGTTGCGTACCTCCACGGGGGTCATCCCTTTTCGCTTGTGCGTTGAGCGAATCTCCGCATCTACTTTCAGGATCTTTTCAGCGATGCCCATAAGGTGAGACTCGTCAATAATGCGACTCAGTGGAATCGCAGTTGGAGCTTCGCTTGTGACAACGCTGCATTGGGGGAAGCACAGCGCCCAGTCAACGTTCGCGTTCCGGATTTCGTTGGACAGTTCACGAATCAGGGAATGGGTCGCATCGGCTGCTTGGCGATCTGGCGCTTTGTCCATCACATTGCCATTCTGGAGCCAACGATCTTGAACGCCATCGTAGTGAAGGACACCTCCTTTGACTTCCAGACAGATTATGACGTCGCGTTGGTTGAAGATGATGAAATCAATCTCGCACTCGGGCTTGCCAAATAGGCCGCCCATGAAACGTTTGGAATAAAAAACGATGTAAGAATCCGGCAGAGTCCGAAGGAATTGGTAAACTGCGAACTCCGGATTATTTTGGTTAAAAGTGCCCGGGAACACTTCTGGATACATTCTTGCCATGGTTTTTCCGAAAGAGTCTCCGCCTACGATTCTCGCCAATAAATGACTTGGGAGTAGTTTGGCCGATCCCACGTGATCTGTGGAAAGAAGTGTTCCAGCCAATTGTAGAAGATCCTTGTGTTTTCCTTGATCTCCCATTGATACGGCAGCGGAACATCTTCGCACTTCCCATGAATCCAATCGTTGACGGCACCGAAGCGAAGGCTCCGTTCGGCCTTTAGAACTTCGACAAAGTCCATGACAAAGGGGGTGGTGCGAAATGAAGTGCCGAGCCGTTGATCAAGAGCAGGCTGATTAAGCCCAGGCGGTATACCGAAGATTGCAAAATCGTGAGCCGCCCGGCGTATCTCTTCAGCGGAAGGATTCGCGAGATCACCAGGGAAATAGAATTCAGCCAACTTGGCGGGGGTCTCCATCGCCGGGAGAGATGATATGGTGTATGACTTTCGAGGACTGACCAATTCTAGCGGCGCTATCGGTGGCTGAGAGGCCTTCGGGCAACTGTCTAAGTATCGCTTGTACATCGAAAACATATCTTCGTCCACTTGTCGACTGTTGCTGATCAGCTCGTACAGTCGTAGCCAATCGTCTTGAGTAAGATTCACAAAGCAACCCACTTCGATGTTCGGCTTTTCACTGTACCCAAAGCCACGACGGGTTAGATTCCCAGAGGTAGAAAAGGCAAGATTGCTTTCAAACACGTAGAGTTTCAAATGAATGTCGTAATTGATGTAAAGAGGGATACCCAGTTCCACGAGGTGCGGGAAAATGGCAAGGTCACTGACGCCGTTCGTCAAATCCTCGGGCCGCCACCGCACAATCACCTTGATCCCGCGTGGTGATCCAGCCTTCTCGAGAAATCTCTTCAGTGCATGCAACCCGATAAATGGAGAGATAACCAGTAGAAGGGGATCGCCGCTGCGCAAATGAGTCTCCAGAGGCTCGAACATCGGCCCCCATTTCAGTTCAGAACGATTCTTCTCGTATTGAATAGAATTCTCCATCAGGCACGTTTGTTTTCTTGTTCTTGAGCCGCTTATTACGAATTCTTCGCTAGCCGCCACAGCTTTTTTGAGACCAAGTTTTTGATTTTCCGAATCATGTCGACTTCTGCTTTCAGCCCACGAAACTCGGCAGGATGTAAAGAATCAATCGACGCCTTGATGTCTTCTAGGTGACCCAAGAATTCCCGCTCCTGTCGCCGGCCTTTCAGGCGATCAAGAACCACCGAAATAGGCTGGTCATTGGATTCCAGAATCTCTACGTCGTGATTCTTCCCATGCCTGAACACTAAAGCGAACCCGCGGAAGTCTTTAGGGTTGTTGATCGGTTTCTTTGCCCGAAGGCAGAGCCGGTCAAAACGGCCTAATCCCCGATTTGAAAATTGAAAGCTCGACGGCCGCAATTCAAAGTATTCGTCGCACAGTCTCCTGTCGGAAATGGCCATATCGATCAGAGTGAAATGGTGAGGAGCCACGTCATAGCCTTCGGCTTTAAGTTGTTCATAAACTCGGTAGACCATGATCTCTTTACGGACGGCCCGGACGGATAGGTTGAAGAATGCTGCAACTTCCCGTGAGCAATCGACAACGTACTGGAAGTCAGAACTCTTGGTGTGTCTGCGCAATTCTCTCAGGTAACTGTTATGGACGTAATAGGCGCGTTCGAGCGCGCCCCAAGGTAAACGGCCTGTGATATGGATGGTGCCCAGGAGGATGTCTATGACTGCGGCTTCCGTGAACTCACTGTTCCGTTTGTAAATGAACTCCTTAACGTGAAGAACCGAAAGCGTATCGCGAACTGACGGACGCAGATTGTTAGCCTCTTTAAGGAGGTGCTTAATTGCAGTCGTTCGACGATTACCCTCAACGACGAGATACTTGTCCGTTCTGGCGATTCGCTGGACGATCATATCGTCGCCTTTGTCGATGAAGCCGGACGCCCGAATCCCGCGAATCAGATCAGCAATGTGATAAGCCTGCTTGTTGATTACGGACAGAATATAGTTCTGGACGCTGGGCAGGGGTAGTTCTCTGGGAGAAAACTTGCGGCCGGTATCGACATCCAAAACAATTCTTGGATTGTTTGGGTCCAAGACCAATTGCTTGGGTCTTACTTGTATTGATTTAAGCCGGTAGTACTTCGAGATGGAAGAGACATCCATATTTGTTGAAACCCCAAAAATCAGAGATTCATAATCTTTCGGAGGGGTTCCAAAGTCTCTTTTAGTTCATCTTTCCGGCCCCGGTCGAGTCCTTCACCAGCATATTTCTTAGGTTCGAGTTCCTTCTCTTGCTTTACGAGCATTTTCCCAATGGCATCCGCCCAGGCAGTTCTTTTTTCAAACGCGACTAGCTGATTGAGGGCCTCGTCCAACGTCATTTCCAAATCAGCCTCATCTTCCGCCCGTTTAATTAAATCATTTGCGTAGTCTTTCACCGCGTTGTGGTTCGCGTGCTGTCTTTTTTCGATGAGTTGTCCTAACAACCTGGTACTTTTGGGATCTGGAAGAATTTTCTTCTGGTTGTTAGTTGTGCGTTCGGGGTTATTTGAATCACGGGTTGCAAATTGGCACACCAAATTCAGCCTAGTTAACGACTGCTCGTCGAGTTCAAATGTGTCTTCGTTTGCGCAGAAATAGGTTCCCTTTAGATGTTTGTCCTTAATCGCGGACTCGATCAAGGAGTAGTGTTCATCCTGTACCCCAGAAAATCGCTCACGTACTTGCAGGTAGGCGACGTAAGTCCTCAATGCGCCTGTTACGTCCCCTTTTTCAATGCACAGGCGACTTGCAACCGCTTTCGCTTTCTTATGTTCGTATTGGAACGAATCTTTTTTCGGCTCTTCGCCCATGTACTCTGTGTAACAGTTATATGCCTTGGGCAGTGGCTCCCATTCAAGCACCGAACCATGATGACGAATTCCCAATAATACAGCGACCTTGTGATCGATCTCGTCTTCCGAGAGTCCGGTCGTATCCAGGAGCATCGCCTTTACCTTTTCGAAGGAAGGCTTATGAGCCTGCGCATCTTTACTGGCAGGGGGTTTGTCTAGAGGTGGAGAGCTGGTCTTCAAATCGTGAAGAATTTGTTTGACGGTTGCGATTCGGCGGTTTCCTTCGAGCACGATATATCGCTTTGACTTGCCTACCGGTCTCACCACGATCCGATCAATTCCGACGAAACCAATACGGAGCATTGAATCGTAAAGATCGCGGATGTTCGTTACATCGAATTCGGGCTCATCGGCGGTGGAATCTCTGCCAAATGCTCTAAGGGTGTCCGCTTGCCGTTCCTCAATTTCGTCGTCAGGTACTCGCGCACGCATATTTAAATCCCGAATGAAGCGGGGATTGTTTGGGTCCAAAAGAAGGTTTTCAATTGGGACTTCAATTTCCTTTAACATCGGAGGGCTCCCTATAAATATCGCGCTTTTCAAGATCGCCAATGAGGGCGAGTAATTTCTTGACCGTTGGTATGGCACCCGAGGTGTTTGTAAGTTCATCGAGGGTCACTGTCTTGAGGATGGAATTGACCTCAAGCAGCCATCTTTCCCAGGTGTAGTGAACGAGTTCTTTGGCACGTACTGCCCAAACCTCGCTCGGAGGGCTCTTTTGTTCCTCGACCTTCTGAAGCATGTCGCTTCTTTTCTTCTGATCTTCGTCCGCGAGAATCTTGTCGAGATAACGCCACTCTTGGGGGTTCCCAATTGGAGCACCCTTACGATCCGGTTCACTGAAATGGCAGAGATTATTCATCCGTGTTACGGCTTCCTCTTTGAGCAAAAATGTCTTGGGGTCTTGTTCGATATACGGCCCCAGTTTCTTGCGAGGACTGAGCACAGGCTCAGCACAAACAGAATAGAAACGATCCTTCATTCCACCCTTACTTTTCTTCACTTCTGGGGAGTTACCAACTTGAGTCATCGCACGGTAAACCTTCAGTCGTTTCTCGACTTCGTCGACAGGTATGCTTAACGTGTCTGCCACTTCTTTCGCGTACGCTTTGTCCCATTCGAAGGTCTCTTGGCTTTGGCCGGACACTTCGAGATACCGATCCATAATATTGTGAGCCTGCGCGAAGGGCGTCCATCTTTTCAGAGACCCATGATGTCGGACGCCCAGGAGATATGTAATGCTCCTCTGTAATTCTGCTGGCGAGCCGACATCCAACACCTCCATAACCTCGATCGATTTTAGACTGTTCTTTAATTTCGGCTCGACTTTGCCGTCCTTCATGATCTGTCGAATGGCAGTGACGCGGCGATTGCCTTCGAGAACCACATAAAGGTCGTCCTTCTTATCTCCCAGTTTTCGCACAAAAATGTAGTCGACTGGCAGCCACCCGTTCTGTTTGATTGAGTTGGCGAGTTCAGTAATCTTGTAGCGTTCCTTCGATATCTTGTCGACAGTCTTACCAGACGTGTCTTCACCCAAAAAATCCTCTTCACTAATCCTGTCTTCGTGTCGTGTAATGAAGCGAGGATTATTTGGGTCTAGCACGAGGTGATCATGTTTCACAGTGATCTGTTTCAACTTTGGGGCTAGTTTTTCGGGCATTTGGGCTCCGTCATGTTAGCTGGAAGCTATAGGGCTCATCAGTCCTTGCGATCGTCACTAGACTATCGACGTGAGCTTGTTCGATAGGAATCACCGATTCTGCCAGAAGGCGGTATACATCTTGACGATGATCCTTGTCGCCTTGCTCCGTTCTTACGGTCCTTAATCTCTGGACGATAGTTTCGACGACGGAGAACTCAGAGGACGTAACAATCTTTCCGATAGCCGACTTCAATGGGAGAGGAAGGCGAAGCAGGTATGATCCCTTTTCAAAGTCTCTTGATTTAATGTTATTAAGAACGTCGTCTCGGTTGACCATGTCTTGAACGAATTCCAATAGTCCGTTGGGGAAGGCAGGTTGGTAGTAGTGAAAGGCGGCAAACCTAATCCATGGAAACCCAGCTTCGGAATGGGTATCGACTTCGGCGAGCGATTCCCTGGGAACAGCTGATTTCATTGCATCATAAACCCAGCGCCTCTTGCTCTCGTCATCAAGCAAGGTAAAGGCCGTCGTCCCCACCATCCGGAACGCAGCGTCGGCGACAATACCTCGCTTTCTAAAGTTCTCCATTCGCTCCGACAAAAAATTGAACATATTTACGACCTGTAATCGGTTGTCGTTGGTTAGAACCACAGGGAAGTGCACGTACTTGCCAGGCGCTAGGTATCTTTTGAACAGCAGTACGCTGAATCTTTGATCTTTGTCATAGACCGGATATCGTCGGTGCTCCGCGGGGACGTCATGGCTGTCGAACAGTGCGGCGAGCGCGGCTTTCAATTCCTCTGCGCTCCCGTACTGCTCATCGATTACAGCGGGCTCTAGCGCGTCCGACACATCCGAGAATAACCAGCGATTATCAATTCGGTATCGGATATTGGGCAAGTTATCTTCGACCTCTACGCAGAATGCTTTCTTAAGCGAGTCGTCCGGGTCATAACGAATCGCCCTGCCCATCGCTTGCATGTAATAGAGCTTCGAACGGCTTGGAGTGGCCATCACCACCGTGTTAACGGAAGGATCGTCGTAGCCCTCGGTCAAAACCGCAACATTCACGAGGATGGAGCGCTTGAATTTCTTTTCTTCTTTAATGAATTCATCTCTTTCTTGATTGCGGCTGTTCTCGTTGCCGGTAATGAACGAAATTGAGTCGTAGCTTCCCTTTAGAGGCGACTTACGCAGCTGTTCGTACAAGGACTTCACGTGGTTTACGGTGCCGACGTAGATGATCACCTTCTTGTATTCGTCGGCGTGCTTTATGAGTTCTGCGATTATCTTGTTGTTGCGGGCTTCGTTGTTTAACTGTTCGAGCGATGCTTCGTCATCAATGTCTGTGATGTTGAAGGAACCGCCCTCAACTTTGCGCACTTCAGGTTTCAGTACGATGCCCTTCTTGACCAAATCGGGAAAGCCGATGGAGAAAGATTCGCGCTCGAATTCAAGTGGGTCGCCGTCATGACGAGAGGGTGTGGCCGTAAGGCCGAGGATCCCGACCTGGGCGTGAGCGAATAGGGGTCGATAGTACACGTTCTTTATCGCTGCGTGATGAGCCTCATCGATGACAACCAGCTTGATCTTGCTTTGCGGCGTCAGAAGTTGTTCAGCCCCAGCGATCATCGAGAAATTGACATTGCCAACGAAGTTTGGCCTGTGCGGATAACTCTCTCCGAATCTCTTGAACGTATCTTCAGCTTGTACGATCAATTCCCTGCGATGAGCCGTCCACAGGACCCTGTCCTGCGCGGGATTCAGCACCCCAGTCTCGTAGAGTCGGTTGATTGCCTTGACGCCCGTGAACGTTTTGCCGCCAGCGGTGGGGATGACAAGGAGGAAGCGGCCGCATGGTTTCTTTGTGAAGTCGGAAACGATGTTGGATACGGCTGGCTCTTGGAATTGGTCGTAGCGGTCTTGAACACTGATTCCGTTCATTGGCAGCGCCGGGGAAGAGGTACAGTCCGCGCCCCGAGCATGAGCGCTTCTTGGTGCTGAGGAGCGCTGTTGTCCCTTATACAGGCCGGGATGTGCTGGGTTATCAAGGCGATGCCATCCTATCCGATGGCTGTCATATTTGTAAGTAACTAACTGGCGCCTTCAGGACTTATTGAAATATCACTTCCACCTCAAAGGATTTGACTTCCATCGTCAGGTAGTTTAACTTCCATCACGTGGGGGGGCCGTTGCCAGCCAATCGAAAAAAGGAAGAATCGTTTTCTTACACGTTTGCAGCCCTACGGGGAACGCAGGCAGGCCGCGAGTACTACGTGGCTATGTGTCCCCTGAAACTTATTCCAAAGATCTTTCTATTCGACGAGGAAGAACTGCCTGCAGACATGCGGGCGCAGCGGTCGTTAAACCGCGCCAGGGTACCAGAAATCGCCCGATATTTAGTTTTGAATCCAAAGGAATATGTTTTTTCCTCAATCACAGCCTCGGTGGATGGCAGTGTCCGATTTGAATCGTGGGACAACTCGGGATCATCGCTTGGACGGTTAATCGTCCCCATGACGGGCAGGATCCTCATCAACGACGGGCAACATAGAAGAGCAGCAATCGAAGAGGCACTCAAAGAGCGCCCGGAATTGGCTGAAGAAACCATCTCCGTCGTGTTCTTCATAGATGAAGGCTTAAAACGCAGCCAACAGATGTTTGCTGATTTGAATAAACACGCAATACGACCTACGAAGTCCTTGGGGATTTTGTACGACCTGCGAGACCCTCTGTCGCAAATGTCCAGGAGCCTGCTCAGCGACGTGCCCCATTTCAAGGGACTAACAGAGACCGAAAGGACGACCATCTCCAATCGTTCTATCAAACTTTTCACTCTCAGCAGCATCTACCAGGGCACCAAAGCACTTTTGAACCTGGCGAAAGGGGTCCGAGTGAGCCCGCAGCAGCAAAATTTGGCCATCGAGTATTGGACCGAAGTTGGAAAGCATATTCCGGACTGGCAACTAGCACAGGCACGAAAAGTGACGGCCGCCGAGCTTAGGCGAGACTTTATTCATTCGCACGGTTTGGCATTGCATGCTCTTGGAATTGCCGGAGCCTCGCTCTTGGCCGCCGAACCCAAGCGCTGGAAAGAGCGTCTTAAAGCGCTTTCGAAAGTTGATTGGTCCCGGTCGAATGCCGCGCTGTGGGAAGGTCGGGCTATGATTGGAGGAAGAGTGAGCAAGGCTCACAATAACCTTCTCCTGACGGCGTCAGTCATCAAGCGCACCCTGAGCTTAACATTGTCTCCGGAGGAGCAACGCGTTGAGTCCTCCTTCAAGAAGCGTGTGGCCTAAAGTCCTGGAAGCCAGGGGCGCGTAGGCAAGATTGTGAGGGTCAAGAATGAAGCAGGAACTCGTTGAACTAGGAATTGAGAAATCGTCCCTGGGCAAGGCCGAACTCGAAGCGAGATATCATGAAATTCGCCGGCTCTATCTTGATGACAAGAGGCCATGGGTCATTGGATATAGCGGAGGAAAAGACTCAACCACTGCCCTCCAGGTAATCTGGTGCGCCCTGTCGGCGCTGCCGCGCAACCAATTGCACAAGCCGATCTATATTCTGTCGTCTGACACGCTGGTAGAAACCCCCAAAATCGTTGAATACATCGATATTTCGCTTCGACGCATGAATGAGACCGCGAAGCGCGATCTTCTTCCTTTCTCTGCACACAAGGTAAAGCCGGAATTAAATGATTCGTTTTGGGTGAACCTAATCGGCCGCGGTTATCCTACTCCGTCAAAGCAATTTCGCTGGTGCACCGAGCGACTGAAGATAGATCCTGCCAACAAATTCATCTTGGACAAAGTGGCTGAATACGGCGAAGTGATTATGGTACTCGGTGTGAGACGCGACGAAAGCTCGACTCGGGCTCAAGTCATGAGCCTCCATCGGATCAAGGGCAGCTTGTTGTCGCGACATACCACGCTGGCGAACGCATACGTTTACACGCCCATTGAGGGATTTTCGCTTAGCGATGTTTGGAACTACCTTCTCCAAGTGCCTTCACCGTGGGGCAATAATAATCGGGACCTGGTGACTTTGTACCGAAATGCGCAAGGTGGTGAGTGTCCACTGGTCGTTGACAAAAGCACACCATCATGCGGAAACAGTCGTTTTGGTTGCTGGGTTTGCACGGTGGTTAACAAAGACTCCTCAATGGAAGCGATGATTGACAACGGAGAAACCTGGCTGGAGCCGTTCCTCGAATACAGAGACTTCCTAGCTTCCACGCAAGATCCCAAACTTCGTAGTCAACTCAGAAAATACAAACGCCGAAACGGGCAAGTCGTACAAATAGACGGAATCCCTCAACCGTTTGGACCATACAACCTTGAAGCGCGGAAAGACTTGCTAAGAAAGCTGCTAAAAGTTCAGAAAACCGTGGGACAGCGCGGACCAAATGCTGACGGCATGCTCATCTCCAGGGATGAATTGGAAATGATCCGGAGCCTGTGGCGACTGGAGGAGCAGGACTGGGAAGATTCGGTACCTAGGATCTATCGAGAAATGATCGGTGAGGATTTGGAGTGGATTTCCTATGAGATCCCTGCTTTTTCGGTCGAAGAGAAAATCACGCTTGATAATATCTGTGCTAAGCATTCCGTTCCGGTTGCAATTGTTCAGAAACTATTGGAAGTCGAGAGGACTCTTCACGGCATGAGCCGCAGGTCGTCGGTCCAGCAGAAGCTCGCAGCGGCCCTTGACGAAGACCCGCGGTCCGAACAGGAGATTGGCGAGAAGGCGTTGCGGGTAATCGCCGCGACGGCCGGCGCGGAATAGCATGATTCTGACTCAGCTAACTCTTATTGACTTCGGCAGCTTCTCTGGGGAACAGACAATCTCCCTATTGCCGAAGAAGGGCCGCAACGTAGTCTTGTTTGGTGGCAAGAACGGTGCTGGCAAAAGCACACTCCTTGAGGCGATCCGGTTGTGTTTCTACGGCCAATCCGCTAACCCCGTTCTGGGATCCAGACAGCGTTATGAAGCCTACCTTTTGAGCAAAATCCATTCGAATCCCACAGCGCTGATTCAGCCCACATTCGCCTCAATCACCATCGAGTTCCAGTTTGGCGAAGCAGATGGTCTGCATACTTTCTCCGTAAAACGTTCCTGGGAGCGCACCCCCGCGGGGCGCTTGTCCGAGACTTTTGACGTTGATAGGGATGGTAAGCAGCTTGATGAAGTATCGGCCGATCATTGGCAGGAGTTTGTCCGTGACCTCTTACCTCCTGGTGTCTCGCAACTCTTTTTCTTCGACGGAGAGAAGATTCAACAGCTTGCAGAGGACTCTTCTGATCAGCAGACTTTGTCTGAAGCAGTAAAGTCTCTGTTGGGAGTAGATATTATTGAGAGACTTTATGCAGACCTGTCGATCTATCGTTCAAGGGTGAACAAACCCCTGTCAGCTGTGGCCACCGATGAAAAAACATCGACTATTGCGAGGGAGCTCTTGCAGTTGGATCAATGCATCGCCGATGCGCTTCCGCAGAGAGACGCTTCAAGAAGCCTAAGTAACGACCTACGAGTCAAGATAAGCACTCTCGAAGAGAAAATCATGTCGGAAGGCGGTTCCTTCGCAAAAGGCCGGGAGAAATTGATCCAGCAGGAGTCAAAACTCAAATCTCAGATTGATCAATGCGAGGACACTCTTCGCGATCTTTCTTCGGGCCTTCTGCCGTTCACTTTTTGTCCGGCTCTAATGTCGCGCCTCAGAAGTCAACTTCTTGCGGAAGAAATCGGAGCACGGAATGAGGCGGTTTCTCAAGCGCTATTGTCCGCCCGAAGCGAACTGATGAAGAACCTCTCGAGAGCGGATCTGTGGAAGAACGGGAACGTTGATCTACGAAAACGCGTGATCGGAATTATAGACGATACGATGAAGGTAAAATCTCCCGCGCCGATTGCTCGAGTTCACAGCCTCTCCCCCGAAATGAGCAGGCAGCTAACCGTGTGGATCGAGAATGCCACCAATGAAGTGGCTCAAGCCATTTCCGTTATGTCGAAAAAGCTCGAGGAGCTTTACCGCTCACAACAACGTACTCAAATTGAACTCCGCCAAGTCCCGGCAGAGGAGGTGATTCGCCCTCTCATGGAGGAGTTGAATTTACTTCACCAAGAGCTGGGTAGGGCAAGTTCAGATGCGGCGCGAAGTGAGGAAACTTTGGCCGAACTGGAAAGAAGGCGCGATGAACAAAGACGGCTTTATGCAAAGGTTGTAAAGGAACGAGATGATCAGAACCTTGAAAAAGAAAAATTAGGACGAGCAGCCCGGATACAGGCCGTACTCGAGGAATATAAGGCAAGGCTCATCGAGAAAAAGGTTGGCGAACTTCAACGCCATCTGACCGACTGTTACCGCTTATTGTCTCGCAAGAAAGACGTGATAGGCCGAATTGAGATTGATCCGAAGGATTTTTCAGTAACTTTGCGCGACAAGAGAGACAAAGCTGTGCCGAAGGCGCAGTTATCGGCAGGGGAGAAACAGATCTACGCGATTTCAGTTCTTTGGGCTCTCGCCAAGACCTCTGGGCGCCCGCTGCCTATGATCGTTGATACTCCGCTTGCGAGGCTTGACGCGGATCATCGATTGTCTCTCGCCAAGCATTATTTCCCAATGGCAAGTCACCAGACGTTGATTCTGTCAACGGACACGGAGATCGATCAAACATATTTCGCAGAATTGCGACCTCATATTTCAAGGGCTTACCGGTTAGATTTTGTGCCCGAGGAAGGTGGCACTTTCGTGCGCAACGGATATTTCTGGGAAGGTGGCAATGAAGCTAACTAAGACTTGGGTGACAAAGGATGCATCGAATAGATTGCGGTTTATGGCTGGTAAGACAGGGCTAACCCCGAACTTGCTCTGCAGAATGGCCTTCTGTCTCTCGCTTGCGGAGCCTCGCGTACCGAATCCAGATGACTACACCGAGGAGGAGCGGGAATTTAATCGGTACACACTGCTGGGCGAGTACGACGCTCTTTTCGTTGCGTTGCTCAAACAGAAGTGCACTGAAGATGGTGTAGACATGGATCGCCTCCCAAACTATTTCCGAGCCCACTTAAACAGAGGTATTAACCTGCTTCAGCAGCGCGTACGGAATCTAAGCGATCTAGCCGCTTTTGTTGCATCGCAGACGGCTGCCGTTGAACAAACCAGTTCAATTCGATGAGTCTGTATTTGGCGTCACATCTCGAACACGCGTCTTTGGAGGCGGTGCCTGAAGCCAATTGCCAAACACCGTCAAACGGAACTCAATGCACTTGAAAGTATGTCGTTGGAAAGAAAAGGAAGCCTTTTACTTTCAGTAAGTTCTGATTTTGAGTCCGCTCCTCGAACCCCTGACCTACGCGCTGCGCTTTTTTGGCATCGGAATCACGACTTCCCCTTTGATCCTCGCTGCCTTGTCCAGACCAACGCCGGGTAGTGCTCTAAAGGTTTGTGCTATGTGGCCACTGGCCAGGTGTCCGTAATATCTCTCCACCATTTTCGTATCAACATGGCCCAGTTGTTCAGCGACAACTTTCAATGAAACCCCCAGAGTGATCCATCGGCTCGCTGCGGTGTGTCTCAACTGATGAAATCCGAAAGGTTTAATTTCCGCTAGCGTACAGGCGCGCCGCATTGGTTTTTTTTGGCTATCTTTGACCCAGGGCTCGCCACTGTCGCGCAAGAACATCGCCTTACTCAGATCACGATTGGTACACACATCCTGGAAAAATCGTGCAGCCTCTAGGTCGAGGTGTACGTATCTCTGCTGACCGCCCTTGGATTTCGCGATAAAAAGGGTACCCGCCGAAACATTGAAATCGCCAACGGCGAGCCGGCCCAATTCGCCATACCTGGCGCCTGTATATAAGCCAGCCCGAACAAGCCTCTGAAAGTCCTTATCCTTTGCGCATGCCTTCACAAAACTCCGCTGATCCTTCTCACTGAGGAAAACTGCTCGTGCGACTTCGACGTTTTCAAATGGCGACACCTTCCACGCCATAGGATTCGCATTGACGCGGCCTTCTGTTAGTGCCAGGTTCAACGCAGCCCGCAGACGCCGCATAATTCTGTTTGCTGTAGCCCGACGCTTTCGGAGATCCTCTTCGGTCTGGACATGCGGTTCTTTTTCCTGGTCGTGTTTCCGATTCGTTCGTCTTGGGCTAGCGGCAATATCTGCGCGCCATTGCTCAAGCTTTGGGCGTGTCAACTTGGCGACTTGGAGAGTACCGAGCTTGGGGATCACATAGGCGTCTAGATCGTACTTCGTATGCCGATGGTCGGGAGCGCCACGTCGCTCTAGGTGCTGCAAATATTCTAGGCAGCATTGCTTCACGATGTAACCTCCAGGTTGAATAACGTGTTGACCTGTGGCCAGCGCCGTCGCGGTCAAAAACCAAGCCCGCGCCTTTTCTTGTGCTTGCGCAAAGTCCAATACCCGCGCACCTTCGGCATCAATGATGTCATCGGCCAATCCGAGCTTTTCTTCCAGTCTGAAACCCGCGTCATAGTAGCGGGCGAGCCAGACACCACCCTTACTACCCTTTCTGTAGCCTAGCGTCCTGCCTGGCGATAACCGCAGCCACATTCTCAGACCGATTGGCAATGATCTCCGCGCGGTTCTACTGGTGAGTTCCTTGCTGCTTACAGTTCGCGCCATAGGCTATATCCTTTCAGTCGCCAACTCTTGGTCGCCATTATTGCATTTTTGCCAAAAATTTGCCAAAAGTCCGGGCAATTATTGCATGGCTATGCAGGGCCATGCATGACGGCGCACATGCGACGTATGTTGTTCGTAATAAAGGGTTTAATGTTGTTATTGGATCACTAAGATAGAAGGGCTTAAAAACCCTAGCCGCGCCCCTGATAAGGGCGAGGTCGGTGGTTCAAGTCCACCCAGGCCCACCATTCAAATCACTGTGTTACCTATGTCTTAGGTCGCTCATCACCAGTAGGTACGCGGCGATTCTCACTTTTCCCCTTTTCGGGGATCTCCCTCACAAAACCGATTTGCCAACTATTTGCCAACTTTTAAAACAGCCAATTACCCGAACCACTGGTCTACCCGCGACCACTACCGGGTCTGGGTGTGTTTTTTCCCCAGACCGGTAATGAGGCCAAAACTTCCTCGAACAAGGCGTGTCGGGGGACTTCTATGGGTGTCGGTCTTGTCAACTGCGCTGCTGTAACATCGCCGCAGTGCAAAGCCAAATCATGCCGAGCATGAATACAACAGAATCTTGCTAGCGAAACGAGCATAGAACCGCCAGACGAGATTGATAGCCATGAAGACAGCATTCGGTCATAAGCTGTAAGCTGCACGAGAGATATGCAACTTCGCCCTTTGCCATTTTCCGCGGGACCGATTTTCGCCCTGATCTTCTGGGGTGCCTGTGCGTCCTGGATACTGCCTGAAGTTGTTGCCTGGAGAGTCAAGCGGTCAACCGACTCCTCAATGGCTCGCGACCAAGGCTCTCTGAACCTCGTCGCCGTTCTTTGGTGGAGCGGGATAGCGATGGATTTTTCACTCTCCTTGCTCCTGCCGCAAGCCGCCATATCCTGGAAACGAACCTCGCTCTTCTTCGTCGGGATCTGCTTGATGCTGCTGGGGATCGCTCTCCGGTGGTACTCCGCGGGAACATTAGGGAAATACTTCACGTTTGATGTCGCGATACAGACTGGCCAAACTCTAGTTGAAGTGGGGCCTTACCGCTACGTCCGTCATCCCTCCTATAGTGGGGCCCTACTAACTCTGCTTGGATTCGGTTTGGCACTCGGTAATTGGTTAGGGGTTGCCGCTAATCTCTCCTGCATGGGTTTCGCCTACGCCTATCGCATATCCGTCGAGGAAGCTGCGCTCGCTTCGGCTCTCGGGGAGTCCTACAAGCAATATATGCGGCGGACGTGGCGTCTCGTGCCGTTCTTGTTCTAGAGTAGCCCCGTTGGTGTCCACCTCCGGCGAATCGACAGAGGAAAAATGATTTCGAGACGTGAGTTCATGGCCGGCTCGGTTGCTTTGGCCGCTTCGAGCGCCTCAAAAAAGCTCGCACCAGAACCTGAATCAATCCTGGTCAACGATATTCATTCCCAACTCAATCCCACTCGGGTGCTGGGAATTTCACAGCCACGATCTCTGGAAGATGTGCAGAGCATTGTTCGTAGCGCGCGCAAAGATCGAAGGGTAATCTCAGTTTCGGGCGGGCGGCACGCCATGGGCGGGCAGCAGTTTGGTACGGATGCCATGCTGATCGATGTCAGAAAACTGGATCGAGTGCTCAATCTGGATCGTAAGACTGGGATTATAGAAGTTGAAGCAGGGATTGAGTGGCCAAAGCTGATTGATGGCTATCTCGCGTTGCAAAATGAGGACGGCCAGACTTGGGGAATCGCCCAGAAACAAACCGGTGCTGATCGATTGACAATCGCTGGAACAATTGCGGCTAATGCGCACGGCCGCGGGCTGAAGATGAAACCCTTTGTCAGTGATGTTGAATCCTTCGTTCTTGTAGATGCAACGGGAACTGCCCACATGTGTAGCCGCACGGAGAACCCAGAGTTGTTTCGGTTGGTTCATGGCGGATACGGCCTCTTCGGAGTCGTTACATCCGTGCGACTGCGTCTCGTGCCAAGAAGGAAGGTCGAACGGGTGGTGGAAATTCGGACAATGGACGACCTGATTGCTTCGTTTGAGAAGCGTATTACTGATGGATTTCAATATGGCGATTTCCAGTTCTCGATTGAGCACGCCTCGGAAGACTTTCTACACAAAGGCGTTTTCTCCTGCCATCGGCCAGTACCAATTGATACGCCAATACCGCCCGCAGAGAAGCAACTGACCGATTTGAACTGGAGGCAACTCCTGTATCTCGCCCATACAGACGAGAAACAGGCGTTCAACAGGTACGCAGACTACTATCTCTCGACCAATGGACAGGTGTATTGGTCAGATCTCCACCAGTTGAGTATCTATCCAGACAATTACCACCGCGAAATAGACGACAAGCTCCACGCTCCTTTTCCTGCGACGGAGATGATCACGGAGATTGACGTACCAAGATCGGCGCTGAAGGGCTTCCTGGATGAGGTGCGAGAAGATTTCCGCAAAAATAGCGTCGCGTTGATTTACGGCACTGTGCGCCTTATCGAGCGCGACGATGAGAGCTTCTTGCCTTGGGCCAAGCAGCCGTATGCGTGCACGATCTTCAATCTGCATATGGTCCACAGCCCCGAAGGGCTTAAGCGCTCGGAGTGTGCCTTTCGGAGGCTCATCGACATGGCAGCACGCCGCGGAGGTACGTACTATCTCACATACCATCGTTACGCTACTCGAGACCAAGTGGAAAGTTGTTACCCGAAGTTCGCAGAATTCCTTCGGCTAAAGAAGAAGTATGACCCTGAAGAGCGCTTTCAAAGCGATTGGTACAGACATTACCGAACCATGTTCGCGGACAGCCTTTGATCATTTTACAGTTCATGGCGGCATCACAACGGGACATTGATCGCCATCATAAAGGAATCGTGATCGGCATCATCCCGGAACGCTGATCGGCATCGTTTGGAATCCCCACGGGACGCCACAATGGAAAGATGGAGAAGGGAGCGAGCCTCTGACGTATCCTGTCCCTATCACCCGGTACCTTGTCTGGTGTACGATAACCGGAAGGAGCTTGATATGGCGCCGCTGGATTGGTCACAGTGCCCGGCTGTCGAGAGCATACCCGGAAAGGTAAGCGGCGCGTGGGTCTTCCGTGATACACGGATGCCGGTCGCTACGGTTTTCGAGAATCTCGAAGCGGGGGCCAGCATAGAAGAGATCATCGAATGGTTCGACCTGACCCGCGAACAAGTCACGGCGGTACTGGACTTTGCCGCGCGCAGTCTGGAAACTCCAGCTCACCGCTAAATGCTCGTTCTCTTTGACCACGGCACTCCCGCTCCTCTCCGCTCATTCCTCAAGGACCACATAGTCAAAAAAACCAAAGACCTTGGTTGGGATACACTGAGCAACGGTGAACTCCTGAGAGCCGCGGAGAAAGCAGCCTTTGAAGTCTTCCTGACAACCGACAAGAACATCCGCTACCAACAAAATCTCGCCGACCGGGTCATCGCGATCGTAGTCCTCGGCAATTCACGATGGCCGGTCGTGCGGCTGTACGTCGATCGGATCGCGGCGGCGATCACTGCCGCAAAGGCGGGTTCCTACACGGAGGTAGAAATCCCAGATCGATGAGATTAAATGGCCAGGATGACTGCTAGTTGCGGGACCAACGACCGCAATACTGATAAGGGCGAGGTCGGTGGTTCAAGTCCACCCAGGCCCACCATTCAAATCACTATTCTCGCTTTTGCCTTTCTCCCGAATTTCCCGCAAAGCCTTTTGTCAACGATTTGTCAACTTCCGGAATCGCCATATGCCGCCCCCGACGTCACCGGAGACACCATGACCTGGCGCGGGGATTCACGGACTGCTTGAATTTCTTGCTGACGGCCACTGCCACACGGCACTCAAGGAACGGAAAGAACATAAACGTTCATTCCCGGCGTATTGGATTGTGGAAGTCCTCACTCCAAAACCGGCGTTCACAGATTCGAGGGGTAACCGTCATCGACATTTGCGTTATTGGGACCATAGTCCGCCTTATCAGGACGGGTGGCCTGCAGGCAATCGTCGGTGCTGGTCTTCGAGTGGGAATGGTGCGCCATTGACAAAGACCTAGAATTAGCATAGGCTGTGACATATGCCAAGACGAGTCACAGCCGAAAGACACGTGAAGGTCTTTAAGAATGGGCGAAACCGGGCTGTGCGGATTCCTCGGGAGTTCGAATTCCCTGGTGAGGACGCCGTCATGCGCAAGGAGGGAGACCGGCTGATCATCGAACCTGCGCCGCCCAAATCCCTGTTGTCCGTTCTTGCCACCCTGAGCCGACTCGATGAGAATTTCGCACCGATTCTGGATGAGCCTCCTGATCGAGTCGATCTATGACGGGCTATCTGCTTGATACCAACGTGGTCTCGGATCTGGTTCGCAATCCACAGGGCACTGTTGCGCAGCGCATCAGGAAGGTGGGTGAAACAAAAGTTTGCACCAGCATCATTGTGGCCTCAGAGCTCCGCTATGGTGCAGAGAAGAAGGGGTCGCAGCGGCTCACGACACAACTCGAAGTGGTGCTGGGGGCTCTGCAGGTTCTTCCTTTCGATTCGCCCGCAGATGTTACGTACGGCCGGGTTCGAGCACAGCTTGAGCGGGTCGGCAAACCGATCGGCGGCAACGACCTGCTCATCGCTGCTCATGCTCTTACGCTTGGTTATACCCTGGTTAGCGACAACACAAGGGAGTTTGCTCAGGTGCGAGGCCTACAACGAGAGAACTGGCTTCGTCCCTCTTAAAGGGAAAATACTCTTCCTATCTAACTCTGTGCAGCCCAAGGGAATGTCAACGCGCCGCGAAGGTCAAGCACTTTGCGAGCCTGCTTGAGTTTGATCGAAGAGGCTCGCGGACGCACGCAATCGGCGATGAGCACTACCAGCTTTATCATAAAGTGACCGCGTAGGATTGTTCGCTAGCGAAGCCCGTGCTACAGTGGATCGCCTC
>Ga0210403_10000903_pt1 | contig 29345 bp, 20 predicted proteins | sample IncBWC19MmetaG_FD_150863 | JGI IMG/M metagenome (GOLD analysis project Ga0210403, IMG submission 150863) | Forest soil microbial communities from Barre Woods Harvard Forest LTER site, Petersham, Massachusetts, United States - Inc-BW-C-19-M | ecosystem: Environmental > Terrestrial > Soil >...
GCGAGAAATTGGTCCGCGGCCAACACCAACTGCCAGAGCCATCCAGGTTCGTCGTCCGCAGGGGTGGCAACGGTTTTGGAATGACGCTTCTGCCACGCTTGAAATAGCTTTAGGTCGTGATTGGATTGGAGCGCGCGCGATTGCTCGCCGTCCAGTAGGGCCTCAGGCCCCGTCGAAAACACCAGCGTCAGTTTCTCGCCGACGCTCAGTTGCGCGTGAAACATTCCGGCCAGCAGGCGGTCCTCGTGGTCATCCAGCCCGCGTTCGCGTTCCACGGGAAGAAAGAAGTCTCGATACCATTCGTGCCGGGGTTCGAAGGCGCCCGAGGCGCTTTTCAGAAAAAACGGCGTCGCACCGTCAAACGCAACGACGCGAATTCCTTTTTCTACCGGTTCGATCTTCATTTGCCAGCCGTCCGCGTGCGTGGTGGCGTGAAAATCGCGGTAACTTACCAGAATCTTTCCTTCGATTTCGACGGAAGCATTGCCGCGCGCCAGCGTGTACTCCACGAAGGTTGTGTTTTCTCCCTGCTTCATCCACACGCGTTTTTCGAGCAGCGCGTCGGCGAGGGCGTAACGCCAGACGGGTTTGGTGCCTTCCAGATGAAAGCTTTCTATGTTGAGGTAGCCCTTTGGGGAAACATCGCCGCTCAACCAGCGGTTTGTCGCCAGCGGAAAAGTTGCGCCGCCGTAGCGAACTGTTTCATCCACGGCCGCAACCAGGAGCGTTCTATCCGTGGGGGGCTGGAGCGCCGCCATCAGCAGCCCGTGATAGCGACGAGTGGAAGTTCCCGCGGCGGTCCCGGAGGCGAATCCGCCAAGGCCGTTGGTCACCAGCCACTCGCGGGTTTCGGCGAGGTCCAGGTCGCCCAGGATTTCTCTTCCGAATTGCACTTCGCCAAGAAGCGACAAGTCTTACTCTCCGCTCTGCTCCAAAAGTTTTGCTACCAATCCGGTCCAACCCGTCTGGTGGCTGGCGCCAAGCCCGGCGCCGTTGTCTCCGTGAAAATATTCGTAAAAGAGAATCAGGTCGCGCCAGTGCGGATCGCTATTGAAGAGCTCCTGTCCGCCGGCGAACGGGCGCTTGCCGTCTTTTCCGCGTACAAAGATTCGGGTCAAGCGTTTCGAAATCTCCTGAGCTACCTGCCACAAATCGTGCTCGTTCCGCGAATGCGTCGGGCACTCAATCTTGAAGTCCTCGCCGAAATAATGGTGATACTTCTGCAGCGATTCAATCAGCAGGTAGTTCACTGGAAACCAGATCGGTCCGCGCCAGTTCGAATTTCCCCCAAAAACTCCGGTATTCGATTCTGCCGGCTCGTAATCCACTTTACTGGTGTGCCCGTTCACCTGTACTTCGTAGGGATGGTCTTCGTGATAGCGGGAAAGGGCGCGAATGCCGTGCGGGGACAAAAACTCCGTCTCGTCCAGCATGCGGCATAAAATCCGTTTCAACTGCTTGCGATTGGCAAGCGAAAGCAGCCGCCGCACGCCGCGCGCAGACCGTTGCGTCATTTCGATGTGTTCCGGAACGTCGGGATGGTTGTCGATGAACCACTGCATGCGCCGCTTGAAACCCGGCAGGCGGTCCACAATCTCCGGCTCCAATGTTTCCACCGCAAACAAAGGAATCAACCCGACCATCGACCGGATTTTGAGAAAGTGTTCTTCCCCGTTCGGCAAGTGCAGCAGGTCGTAATAAAAACCGTCTTCGTTGTCCCAGAGCGAGCGCCCGCTGGGTCCCATGTCATTCATGGCCCGCGCGATGTAAACGAAGTGTTCGAAAAATTTGCTGGCCACGTCTTCGTAAGCCTGGTCGTCTCTCGCCAGTTCCAGCGCAATCGCCAGCATGTTCAGGCAGTACATGCCCATCCAGCTGGTGCCGTCGGATTGCTCCAGATGCCCGCCGGTCGGCAGAGGTGCCGAGCGGTCAAACACTCCGATGTTGTCGAGCCCCAGGAAGCCGCCTTGAAAGATGTTGTGGCCATCCGGGTCTTTGCGGTTCACCCACCAGGTGAAATTCAAGAGCAGTTTGTGGAAGACTCTTTCCAGAAAGGCGCGGTCGGCCACTCCGCGGACGCGCCGCACAATCTTGTAAACGCGCCACGCCGCCCAGGCATGCACCGGAGGATTCACGTCGCCCAACGCCCACTCGTACGCCGGCAACTGCCCGTTCGGATGCATGTACCACTCGCGCAGTAGAAGGATCAACTGCTCCTTGGCGAAATCGGGATCAATGATCGCCAGCGGAATGCAGTGAAACGCCAAATCCCACGCCGCGTACCACGGATACTCCCACTTGTCGGGCATGGAAATGATGTCGTCGTTATAAAGATGCGTCCAGTCCTTATTGCGCCCGTGCAGGCGTTCGGGCGGAGGCTCCGGCCCGGCGGGATCACCTTCGAGCCAGGTGTAAACGTCGTAGTGGTAAAACTGCTTGCTCCACAACATTCCCGAGTACGCCTGGCGCATAACGTGATGCGCGTCGGCCGACATCTCCTTGGGAATTCGCGATTCGTAAAATTCCGTGGCTTCTTTCTGCCGGTCCGCGAACACCTTATCGAATCCCGCGGCAAAATCATTTGTACCCGGAACTCCGGCCGAGCGTTCGGTATGCCCGGGGCCCGAAATTGTGCCAACCATTGGCGAATCAGAATCCATGCCTCCGAGTGGATCAAGGTCCGTAAGCCGAAGCTTCAGCGTTGCGGACTCTCCCGGCGCGAGATGCAAGGCATAGTGCGCCGCCATCTTCGTGCCCGTGTGCTCCGGATTCACGGCCCCTTTGTTCCCGCGGATGAGATAAGAATGAAAGCCGTCCTTCACATAAGGCGTACGGCTGCGAAATTTGAAGATTTCCTCGTAGTTCGTCTCATTCTCCGTGAACAGGAGTTCCGGAGTCCCCGCCGCAAGCAACCAGCGCTTCCCGTACTGCCAATGTTGCAGCTCCGTGCAGAGCGATCCCGGCGTATCGGGCGCGCGCCGCGCCACGGGCCGGCGCAAATCTTTTCCCCATGACCAGGTGTTCCGATACCAGAGTGTCGGCAGCAGGTGTAGCGGCGCGGCTTCCGGACCGCGGTTGGACGCGGTGATCTTGATCAGGACGTCTTCGACATCCGCCTTGGCGTATTCCACGAACACGTCGAAATAGCGGTTGTCCTGAAACACGCCCGTGTCGAGCAGTTCGAATTCGGGATTGGTGCGCCCGCGACGTTTGTTTTCGTCCAAGAGCCAGCGGTAAGGAAATTCCGCTTGCGGATATTTGTAAAGCATCCGCATGTAACTGTGGGTCGGCGTGGAATCCAGGTAGAAATAGCATTCCTTCACGTCTTCGCCGTGATTCCCCTGATTGCCGGTCAGCCCGAAGAGCCGCTCCTTCAGAATGGGATCCTTGCCGTTCCACAAGGCCAGAGCGAAACAGATCATCTGGTGGCGGTCGCAAATTCCACCGATCCCGTCTTCGCCCCAGCGGTAAGTGCGTGCGTGCGAATGTTCAAACGGAAAAAATTCCCAGGCCGTGCCGTTGGTGCTGTAGTCTTCGCGGACCGTCCCCCACTGGCGGTCGGAAAGATACGGCCCCCAGCGCTTCCAGTGCTTCTTGCGCTGATGGGCTTCTTCCAGGCGGTGATCTTCGACGGTCAGGAGTCTGGGCATGGTTAGGCGTCCTTATACTAGGAGGATTTCACCTGGAGCATGGTTACATACGGAAGTCTATCGTCGCATCTTTGCAGAAGGAACGGTGGAGGACAATCAGCAGATTGTCCGGGAAGCCATGGGCAGTCATGGGTCATGACCGACCGCGCCGGTAAATTTCTCTACGTGGTCAACAGCGGCAACAGCACCAGCGAGTACAGCATCGATCAATCCTCCGGCGTCCTGAAATCGCTCAATCCGGTAAGCACGCCTCCCATTCCGACTGGTGCTTCCCCGTCTTAGCTGTAAACCGTTAATCGACTCACTAATGCGGCTTATTCACCGTAGGGAACCCAGATGTTCTTTACCTGGTGGGCATGCTCCAGATACCAGCGGCCTTCGCTCTGCGGCGTATTGAAGAAATCGATGTGGCGGCCTTCATTTGTCCAGACCTGCTTCAGGTTGCCAACGGAAAGGGCTTTCGCGCTGGCGCACATCTCCGCGTCGCCGTAACACCAGATGCCGTCCAAGTCGTCGTGTTCGGCGAGGACCTTCAATAATTCCGTCGCGCGGCCGGCCACGATGTTTACCACCCCACCGGGCAGATCGCTGGTTTCAAAGACCTGGTAAAGGTCTCCTGTGATCAGCGGATACGATTCTGAGGGCACTGCGACTACCGTGTTCCCGGAGGCGATCAAAGGCAGCACCAGAGTAAAAAATCCGAGCAACGGAAATTGCGCGGGGCAAATCACGCCTACTGTACCCACCGCCTCGTTCATCGCGATCGAGACGTTGCGCATCGGCGGATTATGGACCGAGCCGTCAAACTTGTCCGCCCATCCCGCGTACGAAAACAGCCGCTCCACGCTTTTCTGCACTTCTTCCGCAGCTTGTCTCTTGCCGACGGCCGCCGCCAGCCGCCCGACGATTTCATCGCTGCGCTGCGACAGATTTTCGGCGATGTAATAAAGCACTTGCGCACGGTTGTGAGCGGTCGTGTTGCTCCACGATTCCGCTTTGCGCGCTGCTTCCACGGCGTTGCGGACATCCTTGCGATTGCCGAGCGGCGATTCACCCAGCAACTCGCCCCGTTTCCCGCGAATTTCGATGCTGTAACCGGAGTCCGGCCGCACCTGTTTCCCGCCGATGTAAAGTTTCACGGTGCGATCGATACCGGGGTTCGCCACTTCGGCGTGATCTTTTTTCGATGCGCCGTTTTTTTTCAGCGCCGGAGCTTTGCGGAGCCACGTTGGCTCCAGATACTCGACTAACCCCTCACGACCGCCTTCGCGGCCGTAACCGCTTTCGCGATAGCCGCCGAATCCGCACGCCGCGTCAAACAGGTTCGTGCTGTTCACCCAGACCACGCCGGCCTTCAGTTGTGCGGAAACGTGCAGCGCGACGTTGATGCTCTCGCTCCAGACGCTTGCCGCGAGTCCGTACACTGTGTTGTTCGCCAGCTCCACCGCCTCGCGCGGGGTTCGAAACGTCATCGCCGCCAAGACGGGACCGAAAATTTCCTGTTGTGCAACGATCGAAGTCGGGTGCACGTTGCTTAATAGCGTGGGTTTGTAATACAAACCGCGGGTTGGCATCAACACTTCCGGTTGCCAGCACGTTGCGCCTTCCGCGATTCCCTGCTTCACCAGACGGTCAATGCGCTCCAGTTGAACCCGCGCCACGATCGCGCCGATATCGATTGCTTTGTCGAGCGGCGCCCCTACGCGCAGCGTGCTCATTCGCGCCTGCAACTTGCGCGTCATTTTCTCCGCGATGCTTTCCTGCATCAGCAGCCGCGAGCCCGCGCAGCAGACCTGGCCCTGGTTAAACCAGATACCGTCCACCAGGCCTTCCACGGCGCCGTCCAGATCGGCGTCTTCGAAAATAATGAACGGCGATTTTCCGCCCAGCTCCAGCGAAAGTTTCTTGTGCGTCGCCGCCGTTGCCTTCCGGATCGCGCGCCCCACTTCCGTCGAACCGGTGAATGCGATTTTGTCCACGTCGGGATGCTTCACCAGTGCTTCACCGGTAGCGCCGTCGCCGGTAACAATATTCACGACGCCTTTTGGCAGCCCGACCTCATTGCAGATTTCCGCAAATGCCAGCGCGGTCAGCGGGGTATATTCCGCCGGCTTCAGTACAACGGTATTGCCTGTCGCGAGCGCGGGGGCAATTTTCCATGCGAGCATCAGCAGCGGGAAATTCCAGGGGATGATCTGGCCGACAACTCCACAAGCCGAGTAGCCTGGAAATTCCTGCTCCAGCAACTGCGCCCAGCCCGCGTGATGATAGAAATGGCGAGCGACCAGGGGGATATCAATGTCGCGGCTCTCGCGAATCGGCTTGCCGTTGTCGAGCGTTTCCAGGACTGCCAGCCGCCGCGAATGTTTCTGCACCTGGCGGGCGAGGGCGTACAAGAACCGGGCGCGCGCATGCGGCGTCAGCTTCTGCCATCCCGGCAAAGCCTTACGCGCCGCTTTGACTGCCGCATCAACGTCCGAGGCACTGCCCTGGGCCACTTCCGCAAGCAGCGTTCCGGCGGAGGGATCCGCAGTCTCAAAATATTTTCCTTCGGCGGGAGAACGCCACACGCCCTCAACGAAATGTCCGAACTTACGGTTATGCCGGTCGAGCCACTGCAGCGACTCCTTCGGATCTTCGGGGGCCGGGCCGTACTCCATCGTTCTGAATTTTTCGACGACGCTCATTGCTAGTGTCTACCCCTCTGAACTCGCAGCGTAACTCCGCTTGCAAATCTACGCCTGGGCTTCCTTGGCCTTTTCGCGCATCGCTTCAATTCGCTTCAGAATGAACTTCAGGCGCTCCCGGCCCCATTTGGTGCCAGTCACCACTTTTTCGACATCCAGAAACACTTCCTGGTCCGCGAGTTTTTCGCGCAGCTCCGTCAGGAACGGATATACCTTTGCAAAAATGAAGAACATCTCGCCGCTGCACGCAGGCCGAAGGAACAACTCCTCATCCAGCACTCCCTGGCGGACAAGCGACGCCGCCATTCCCCAGTAACTTGCGCCCTGGCGCAGCCAGTTATTTTCTTGCGAGCCGCCGGCATTCGCCACTTTCAGGAAATCGTCGGCATTCCGCGGGGAGAATTCCCACAGCCACCAGTTTCGCGCCTTGCGGAGTTCCGGCTCGCGCCGCAAATCATAAAGTTTCAGGATCAATTCCGCGTCTTTCGCACTCGCCTTTTTTCCCATTTGTCCTCATCCGTTGTCACACAGTTATTTCTGGCTGTGAGCCTTACATGCAATCCAATCAAGCAATCGGATGCCGATATTCCGCCGAATACCGCCCGGTCACGTGGAATTCCAGCTGCCGCTCAATGTCGGCCAACATACCGCTGGCTCCGAACCGGAAAAGGTGTGCATGCAACCAACTGTTGCCCAACTCTTCCTTCATCAGCGCCAACCATTCGAGCGCTTGCTTCGAAGAGCGAATTCCACCGGCGGGCTTGAAGCCGACGGCCATGCCCGTTTCCTCGGCGTATTCGCGAATCGCGCGGGTCATCACCACACCGACCGGCAAGACAGCATTCACCGCTTCTTTTCCGGTTGAGGTCTTGATGAAGTCCGCGCCCGCCATCATCGCAACCAGGCTGGCCCGGGCGACGTTGCGTAGCGTCAGCAAATCTCCCGTCCCCAGGATCACTTTCAGGTGCGCCGGGCCGCAAGCGTCCTTGAACGCGACAATTTCGTCGTAGAGCTGCTGCCACTTTGCGCCAAACACGTGCGCGCGTGTAATGACCACGTCAATCTCCTGCGCGCCCGCATCCACCGAGCGGCGGATTTCGGCGATGCGCTCTTCCAGCGGCGAAAGCCCGGCCGGAAATCCGGTGGAAACCGCAGCCACGGGAATATTCGTACCTTCCAGCGCCCGCCGCGCCGTTTCCACAAACAGGTGATAGACGCAAACGGCGCCGACGCGCAGTTGCAACTCCTCAACGCCCAGCTTCTCCACAAGCTCCTGCTGGATCGGTTGTCGAGCTTTCGCGCACAAACGGCGTACGCGGTCGTCCGTATCGTCACCGCTGAGCGTGGTCAGGTCCATGCAGGAGATCGCCCTCAGCAGCCAAGCGATCTGCCAGTCTTTCTTCACTGTGCGCCGGGTCACAATGGTGGCCGCACGGCGTTCCACGGCGCTTAAATTCACGCGCACGCTTTCCACCCAGTCCAGGTTGAGTGACGTTCCGCGATTGGCCGCCAATTCCATGCCATTCAGAGTGGCGATGGAGTTCTGCAACTGGATTTTTCCGGTCATCTCGATCGAGCGACCGTTCCGGTCGGTGAGTTCGATCCGGGGTCTTTTCTCATCGTCCATATATCAACTCCCTACGAGTTCGCGCACAAAATCCTTTGTTTGCAAGCATACCATCCTGCTGCCACAAGACGCACTGTCACAAGTGACAATCGATTTTCCCCTCACGATCGGCGAATCTCGAGATGTCTCGTGAGTGCTAAGATAACGCCACGCCAGAAAGTTTTGCACGTGCTTTTCAAAAAGTGGACTTTTTGCAGGATCGCCGCATTGCTCTTTCTGGCGATGACGCCTGCCAATGGTGGCGAGCGTTCCTTCCTGGAGCTGAAATTCTCGTTTGCCCCTTCAAAAAGTCTTCTAATTTCCGAGCCCCAGCCCCGGTTCCGTCACGTAGTTCTCTATGAACCGGGCGTCCCAGCTGCCGATCTCTTCCTGAACTCCGATTTCTGGTCATCCCAATATCTTTCTTCGGATCTGAATCTATATGCACAGGCAACAGCCGAACTGCTCCCTTCAATTGGGAAGGTGGCTCCTGTTCATTGTTCGATCTCCTTTGAAGTTTCTACTGGTTGTTACCCGGAATCGGTTTCGATCTCCCCCTTCGGAACGGTAAAGTTCGATGCGCTGGCCGGGCGTTCGATTCTTCCGCGACCGGTGCCCAAGGAACCTTTTCATTGGGGGTCCGCGCTGTGGCAATCGTTCGAATTCCTGATTCTGGAACACGGATTCCGCCTGGCGAGCGATTCCTACGCGCGCTACCTGCTGTTCCACAAGCCTTTCTGGCATGACTATAACGCTTCGATCAGCCACTTCAACATGGACCGCTGGGGCGACGGTGACAGTTTTCTGGTGAACTACATCGGGCATCCGATGGAAGGAGCGGTTTCCGGCGACATTTTTTTGCAGAACGATCCGAAAGGCCGCTCCGCCAAGTTTGGGCGTTCTTCCGTTTACTGGCAAAGCCGGCTGAAGGCCATGGTGTGGTCAGCGGCGTATTCCACCTACTTTGAAATTGGGCCGGTCCTGAGCGAAACCGCTTTGGGGAATGAAGGCGGCTACACGTATGTGCCGGGATGCGGCCTTGCGCCGTGCACGGGAAAAGCGGGAGTGCATTACAAACCGGCCACGAACAACACCGGGTGGGTCGATTTCGTGGTTACGCCTCTGGTTGGAACCGGGTGGATTGTTCTGGAAGATGCCATCGAGACGGAGTTGGTGGATCGCCTGGCAAAAGGCAGCCATGCCCCCAAGTTCAACGTCCTACGCGGGGCATTAGCGCCCAGCCGCACGCTGGCCAACGCCCTTGCCGGGAAGGCGCCGTGGTATCGCTATTCAAACGAGAAAACTTTTGCCGCAACTTTTGGCGGACCGCTTCAGCCAGTCAAACCGCCACCGACCTGGAAGGATGAGCCTCGATGGAATACGGGGATGCATTACATTTCGCTGAGTCTCCCCATGGATCTGGAGGGGTGCTCCTCTTGCCGTAATTTCCAGTCCGGCGGTGGATTCGATTTCAGTTACCGTGTGGGGCGTTACGTGTATTTCGATTCGGAGGCCAACTTTTTTCCCGGATCCAGCGGCGGAGGGTCGAAGGGCGCTGCGCGGGAATTTCTGGGAGGAATCAAAATCGGGCGGACGAGCCGGTCGTGGGGAATCTTCTCCCAGATACGACCGGGCATAATTCACTATGACAAGGCGCTTGTACCGGGAAGTTTAGCGGCGTACGAAAGCACGACGCGGTTTGCGTTCGACCTGGGCGGCACGGTTGAGTATTACGCCTCGCGCCACTCCACTTTCCGCGTGCGCATGGGGACCACGTTAGTACACTACCTCACCGATCATACGGATCCAATGCAGCCGCCTACGAGCGTGCTGTCGGATCAGTATTACGCGCTGCAGGGTAATTTCTATCTTTCCACCGGTTATCTGTGGCGTTTTTAGAACGCGTCTCTCAATAATCTAAGGGACTGTAATTTTAGTTTCCGGCGGCATTCTTTGCTTCTGGCGTCGGTCGCGAGAGAAGTCCCACGTACTCCTGGTAGAATTTTTGCTTGTCCAAATCGTCCTGGACTTCCACCAGCACTTCGCCCATCCCCGGCTGCAAGCCAGGTGTCCACGCCAGCGTGTTTCCGTAGCCCGCGCCGTGATCCACGTCGATGTCCATGTAAAGCTTCCGCCATTTGGTGATGATGCTGGGATCCAGCCACGCCACAGCTGCCAGTTCGTCCCAAAGGTAGCCACGCTCCGCGTACTTCGCTACGTATTGCGCGGCGGGCTCAGTGCTCTTCCGCACCTGTTCGATCAGGCTTTTTTCCATGTGCGTTTTGACGGAAATATCCACTGTGGTCAGAACCACGCGCGGCCACTTCGCGTGCAGGACGGCGTGCGTCGCTTCCGGGTCCATCCAGAAATTGAATTCGCGCGTCGGCGTCAGAGAGAACTCCGGATCATCTGTCTGGGGACAGATGCTGCCGCCCATCATGACCAGTTCTTTGGTCAACGACGGAAACTCGGGATCGAGCGCGATTGCCAGCGCCAGGTCCGTCATGGGTCCAGCGGCATAAATCGTCACTTCGTGCGGGTACTGGCGCACCGTTCGCACCATGAAATGCGCGGCGTCTTCGTTTGCCGCCTTGATCGAAGGTTTGCCTTCCGGCATCGGCGGAATTTCCGTTGGCCCGTGCACTTTGCCTCCCGGGGAAAAATTCCACGCGCCCTGGTAAACAATTTTTCCGTGGATGGATTCCCACTTCGCGATGTACTCCTTGCTGCTCACCAAGGGAAACGCCGCGCCCGGGACCACGGGAATGTCCCTGCGCCCGATGATCTCCATCAACCGGAGCGTGTGGAGGACTTCTTCATCGCGCCACGCATCGCCGGTAACCACCGTGATGCCGAGCACGTCGGTATCCGGCGAATTTACCAGCGTCAGGATCGCCTGCATATCCGTCCCGCCAGGCCCCGCGGCATCCTGGTCGATGATCACTTTTTTCTTCGACTGGGCGGCTAGCCCGAGCGTGCAACTGAGAATGATAAACAGCAATGCGCAAATTCTGGAAAACACTTTCATGAAGCCTTTCCTTTCAGGGTTTGAAAAAAAATCGGAATACGGGACTAATACATGATCGTCCGGGTCAGATGATGCGGCCAGGTGGTGGTGTGATAGTGCGTCCAGAGCCGCGCATCCACCTGCGGGATGATGATCTGCAGGTTCGCGGGACGCAATTTGTTGATTTCATCCGTCATCAGGGCCGTGGCGTACAAACAATGGGCGCGAAGTTCGATCTCCCACCGCGAATCGCGCGGGATCAACTGGTAAGTATTGATGGCATGCTCAAGTTCTTTCGAATAGCTGGTGATCCCCATCAGCCGCAGCCCGACCGGCACGATGTAATCGGCGAACGCGGTCATCTTTTGCGGATCGTCCAGCCGGAATTTGCCCGGTTTGTGCAGCGTGGAATAGAGCATCCAGACGCCCAACTGCGGCAGCTTGTAAAATTTGATTTCGTGCCCGTCCAGCATGCTTACGTCATTGAAGCGCGGGAACTCTTTCACCAGTCGGTCGATGAGGCCGTTTCCGTTGTCGTAAAGCTTCGACGAGCAGGATTGAATAAACTTGTGGAATTTCCCGTCGTATTTTTCCGCGAGCACCTTGCCCACTTCGTGCAGGACTGCCAGCTTTTCATCGAGCATGGGCATTTCGATGTTGCCTTCGAAAACCTTGTTCAATTCCGGCCGCGTCATTTTGGCCAGATACTTGCCGTCGAGAAAGGGTACGCCGCTGTCCAGCGCGCGCTTGATGCAGGCGAACTCCGCCTCGGAGTCCGACCAGTGCTGTCCCGCGAAATCCACCTGGAATTTTTCGTGCCTGGCGAAATCCGTGAACGCGGTATCGATTGAATCTGCCACCATCACGAAATCGATCGCCACATTTGGATCGCCCTGGCTCAGGCCAAACGGCAACGCGTACTCCGGCATCGGGAGCTCTTCGTAGGCCATCCACGACGCCACTTCCACAATTTTGTCGTAATTCGTGCGCACATTCCTCGAACTTTCGATGGCGTAATGCAAGCTATCCAGTACCGGACTCCCAATATCTTTCGGCCAGTGCATAGTCCCCGTCGAAAGGGCGCGTCCGGGATTTTCCAGAACGGCCGGAAGAAAAGCAAACGGTGTGAATTGCGAGACAGCGGCGGCTTGCCCGAACATTGCCAGAAACTTCCTGCGCTTCAAAGACCTGAAATGAAGTGTTGCTTCCCTGGTGTTAATCCTGCCATCGGAACTCAGAACAATCCTCCTTGCGTACCCTACTCCACTACTTTCCCTGAATGCGGGTCAAGAACATCTGCAGAAACTTCTCCGCATTTACTTCGATGCAGACTTTCGTGTTCGGTTCCACCTTGTCGATTCCCTCGATGACATATCGGTCGCCATCCGGGAAGTGGTGGAGCACGTTGCGTTCGTTGCCGCCGCGGCGGTTTGCAACCGTCTCTCCGCGCGTGAATTCCCCGCGCGTCTCCACGTCCACATGCATCGCGGGAGCCTTCACCAGCGAACTATCAATCGCCACCCCAACCGCCAGGGGGTCATACATCGGCGTGCCGGATTCTCCGAACTTTTCGCTGAGCCCGATCAGGTAATCCGCTACTTTGTAGATGAAATCGCTTTGCGGACCGGGATTCTTCTTCAGCGCTTCGATGTGCTTGCGGGTCAGCAGCGTTTTGTCGCCGACGTCCAGTCCCACCATCGTGAGAGGCCAGCCGGCCTGAAACACGACTTGGGCCGCTTCTGGATCGTTGGCGATGTTCGCCTCCGCAGAAGCGTTCACGTTGCCGCCAGTGATCGCTCCGCCCATGATGACGACTTCCTTGACCAGCGGCACGATTGACGGATCTTTCTCGATCGCCAGGGCGATATTCGTCAGCGGCCCGATCGGCACCAGAGTGATCTCGTGCGGGTGCGCGTGCACCATCTCGATAATCAGGTCCGGCCCCCAGCGAGGATCTTTCTTGCACTTGCTTGGGGCCAACTCCACGTTCGCGAGACCGTTCTTCCCGTGCCAGAACTCCGCGGTGATCAGTTTCTGGAACAGCGGATGCTGCGCCCCGCCCGCCACGATAATGTCGCAGCGGTTTGCCAGCGACACCATCCTCAGCGCGTTTTCCAACCCCTGCGCGGCGGTCACGTTTCCCGGGACCACCGTCAAAGCCAGGACATCGAATTCCGGGGAATTCAGCGCCAGCATGATCGCCATCGCGTCGTCAGTTCCCGGGTCCGTATCAATAATCACCTTTCGCGGCCCGGCCACCGCCAGTGAACCAATGGCGCAGAACATTAACGCCGCAAAACCAACTCGCCTCAATCGAAACATCGCACAGCTCCCTCTTCTGGCTTCTTTCGCGGTTTTTCGTTGCCTGATTCCTTCTTTACTTCACTTTTTCCTCTAACTCTTCGCCACAATAATCAGCGCCAACCCGAACAAAAAGCACGCAAACATCGCGGCAATGTAGCTATTCGTTCCCTTCGGGGCGTCGCGGAACTCTTTCCAGATAAACACTCCCCAGACCGCGGCAACCATCGTTGCGCCCTGACCCAGCCCGTAGGAGATGGCAAAGCCCGCGCGCCCGGCCGCGATGATGTTGAAGGACATTCCGACTCCCCAGATAATTCCGCCGAGAATTCCCGTCAGGTGGGTTCCCAAGCCGCCCTTGAAATAATCGGCGAACGAAACCGGAGCGCCGACAAACGGCTTCTTCATGATGAATGTGCCCAAAATGAAATTGCTGAGGAAAATTCCGATGGCAAAAACGAAAACCGCCGCGTACGGCCCGAGCTTCCCCGGCTGCGGCGCGGCAAAGTCCGGATACATCGCCGCGGCAACGAAGCGGTAAAAGAAACCCATCGTCACGCCGCAAGCCAGTGACAGCAGCAATCCCTTGGTGCTGATTCCCGCCGCGCTTCCCGGCAATTTCCGGTACGCGACTGCATCAAGAATAATCGCCAGCACCACCAGCAGTACGCCGCCAAAGAGCAGCATGGCGTTGCCGGAGGGGTGCTCCAGATAATTCACAAACACGCCCAGGACCAGCGCCAAGCCGATGCCCACGGGAAACGCCACCGACATTCCGGCGATATCAATCGCCGCTACCAGCAGGATATTCGCAAGGTTGAAAATGGCGCCGCCGATCAGTGCTGACTGAATGCTGGCATGCGAAGCCTGCGACAAGTCCGCCAGAAAGGGCCGCCCGTCGGTACCATTGTTGCCGAGCGTCAGCCCGAGAGCAAGGGTGAGCAGCAAAACTCCGATCGTGTAATCCCAATAAAAAAGTTCGAAACGCCAGCCCTTTTTTGCCAGCTTCTGCGTATTCGCCCACGACCCCCAGCAGAACATCGTGATGATGCAGAACACCACCGCCCAAGCATAACTGTGCAGAACGAACATTTACGCTCCTTTGAACTGCCACCGCCCGTGCTAATCTGCAACTCTTCGAGTAGCTGCTACCTTCAGGTGGCCCCGCTTGCCTTTGTAGGGGCGGGCCTTGCCCCGCCTTCGTGCTTTTGATGACGCCGCCGGTGGGATGCCGGCGCCACCTCCAAACCAACACTTCCTAGGCCTTACCTGCGCGCTTGCCCCACTCCTCGGCGAACTCCGCGCCGGTCGCGAAGGACTTCTGGGTTCCGACCTTTGTTGTGGACATCGCCGCGTACAAATTTGCGCGCGTTACCGCTTCTTTTTCCGGCAAACCCGCGCCCAGGAACACGGCGAAGCTGCCGATGAAGGCGTCGCCCGCTCCAGTCGTATCCGTCGGCGTTACCTTAAAGGGAGCAATGAGTTCGCTGCCCTCCGACGAGGCCAGCAGTGCGCCGCGGCTGCCCAAAGTAAGAATCACTTTGCGGAATCCCTGCTGGAGTAGGGCCGCGGCGCATTGTTTGGCGTCGTCAATCGACTGTACAGCCAGGCCAGTGATCACTTCCGCTTCCGTCTCATTGGGAATGAGATAGTCCGCGTCGCCCAGTCGCCGCGCATTCACCGGCTGCGCCGGGGCGGGATTGACGATGCACCGGATTTTGTTTTTCCGGGCAAATTGCACCGTGTAGGCAATCGTCTCCATTGGAATCTCAAACTGCAAGACGATCGTGTCCACGCCGCGCAACGCCTCCGCGGCCGCATCGACATCGGCGGACTTGAGCGTATCGTTTGCGCCCTTCACCACGATGATGCGGTTCTGTCCGTTCGGTTCGACGAAAATCGGCGCGACGCCGCTGGAGACGCCATCCACAATTCGGACGTGCGTCGTGTCGATTCCCAGCGACTTGAAATTCTTCACCGTCGCTTCGCCAAACAGATCGTTCCCCAGCTTTGCCACCATCAGCACGTCGGCTCCGCAGAGGCGGGCGGCCACGGCCTGGTTCGCACCTTTGCCGCCAAATCCCAGATCAAATTTTTGTCCGAAGATCGTTTCGCCCGGCCGGGGAAACCTGTCGCTGAACGTCGTCAGATCCACATTCGCACTGCCCACCACCGCAATCCTGGGTACCTTACTCATCCGCGTGCCTCGCATTAAGCCGAACGCGGCAATATATCATGCCGTAACGCACGAACAAGCCTCGATGTCGGATCCGCGTTTCCTGCCGAATATCGAGGGACGTCATCATGAGTCCAATTCTTTTTCACAGTCTGCAAATTGCGACACTGTCGCTAAATCAACTCGCCGGAGAAGCTAGAAGCGACGAATCATCACGAGACGCCTGGCACCAAAACCGATTCTGTGGCTGAAGGTAAGGGCGTTACGTTGACGCCCCAGTAGCCCAATGCTAGTCTCGCAATCGCCCCAATCGCATGCGCGCCGTTGACCTGATCCGAAAAAAGCGGGATTCCGGAGAACACTCCCAAGAGGAAATCGAGTATTTGATTTCCGCCTACACCCGCGACGAAATTCCCGATTATCAGATGGCGGCCTGGTTGATGGCGGCGTGGATTCGCGGCCTGTCCCGCGACGAACTCGCAGCTCTTACGGAAGCCATGCTGCATTCGGGTGAAGTCGTCGACCATTCCTACCTTGCTGCCAAGAAAGTAGACAAGCATTCGACCGGCGGCGTCGGCGACAAGACTTCGCTGATCCTTGCGCCTATTGTTGCCGCGGGCGGACTCGCCGTCCCGATGATCAGCGGCCGCGGGCTGGGTCATACTGGCGGAACGCTCGACAAGCTCGAGGCCATTCCCGGCTTCAACACTTCGCTGACGCTCGCTGAGTTCAAGCGCGTCCTTCGCAAGTGTGGAATGGCGTTGATCGGTCAGACCGCCGAAATAGCGCCCGCGGATAAAAAAATCTACGCGCTGCGCGACGCTACTTCCACCGTCGAAAATATTGGACTCATCTGCGCTTCCATCATGAGCAAGAAGCTTGCCGAGGGCATTGATGCGCTGGTCCTCGACGTGAAAACAGGTTCGGGCGCCTTTATGCGCAAGGAAGAAGATTCCGCCGCCCTGGCTGAAGTGATGGCCGATACCGCCAAGCGCATGGGCAAAAAATGCGTCGCGTTGATCACCGATATGGGCCAGCCGCTTGGCCGCTTCGCCGGCCACTCGAACGAAGTCATCGAGTCCATTCAAATCCTGAAGGGCCAGGGTGCTGCCGACCTGCGCGACCTCAGCTTTGAGCTCTCCGCCTGGATGTTTTTTCTTGGCGAACGGACGAAAACTGTCGATGAAGGCCGGGCCCTCGCCGCCGAGATGGTCACTTCCGGCAAGGCCCTCGAAAAATTCCGCGACTGCATCCGCACGCAAGGCGGCAATCCCCGCGTGATCGACGACTCTTCCCTTCTTCCCGCCGCGCGCAGCCATGTCGAAGTAAAATCTCCCTCCTCCGGCTACGTTTGCGATATTAATTGCCTCAACCTGGGTGTTGCCTTGGCCAGGTTAGGCGGTGGCCGCGAGAAAAAGGACCAAAACGTCGACCACGCCGTCGGTCTGGAATTTCACAAGCGGATCGGCGATCCAATCAAAACAGGCGAAACCCTCGTAACTATCGCTTACAATGCCGATGGCCAACTCCAAACCGCGCAAAAAATGATTGCCGCAAGTTACATCATCGGTGATAAAAGGCCAGCAGCGCGTCCTTTAATCCGCCGCATCATTGGCTGCTAGCGGGATCCGGATTTTCGCGAACGCGACGCACAAGGAGACGGAATGGCAAGATTCACCGGAGTCCTCGGCATGCTGGTCATCCTTGCCGGAGCGTACCTTTTTTCGACCTCGCGCAAATCCATCCAGCTGAAAACGGTCCTGTGGGGCCTAGGCTTGCAGCTCACGCTCGGGTACTTCGTGCTGCGCTCCGCGTTCGGCAGCAAGGTTTTCGGTTTTCTTGGAACGGGCGCCAACCGGCTGCTCAGTTTCTCCTACGCAGGGTCCGCGTTCGTTTTCGGCGACCTCGGGTTGCCGAAGGAACTCTCTCGACTTGGATTCTCCTTCGCTTTTCAGGTGTTGCCCACGATCATATTCATCGCCGCTTTCTTTGCCGTGCTTTATCACCTTGGCGTCATGCAGCTGATTATTCGCGCCGCTGCGTGGATCATGACGCGCGTCATGGGCGCGAGTGGCGCCGAATCGCTCAACGTCGCCGCCAGTATTTTTATGGGCCAGACCGAAGCTCCGCTCACCATTCGCCCGTTTCTTCCCAAGCTCACGAAGTCCGAACTTATGTGCGTGATGACCAGCGGGATGGCCCATATTTCCGGCGGCATGATGGCTGGATACATTCAGGTCGGCGGCGCGGACCCGAAAAATCTTCTTACCGCCGTGATCATGACGGCTCCCGGCACGCTGCTTATGGCCAAAATGCTCGTTCCCGAAACCGAGCAGTCTCTTACTGCCGGCCGTGTGGAGCTGCCGCCGATGGAAAAGGAGTCCAATCTTCTTGGAGCCATTGCGCGCGGCACGAGTGACGGCCTGAGCCTCGCGCTGAACGTCGGGGCTATGCTCATAACATTCATCGCGCTACTGGCCCTGCTGAACGCGATGATGGGCGGCGTTCACAACTGGCCGCACATGGCGTGGTTCCCCGACAGCATGCAAACTCTCTTCGGCTGGATCTTTTCTCCTGTCGCCTGGCTCATCGGCATTCCGTGGCACGACGCTGCGAAAATCGGAAACCTTCTTGGCACCCGTATGGTCATCAATGAATTTGTGGCGTTCGGCCAGTTGGGCCCGATGAAGGCCTCGCTTGACCCGCGCTCGTTCACCATCGCCACTTTCGCGCTGTGCGGCTTCGCGAACTTCAGTTCGATCGGAATTCAGATCGGGGGCATTGGAGCGCTCGCACCAGAGCAGCGCGGCCAGCTTGCCAGATTTGGCATTCGCGCCATGCTCGCGGGAACCATGGCCAACCTGATGTCTGCCTGCATCGTCGGAATTCTTTCATGAGTTCAGCGCCAAGGAATTCTTCCGCGGCGAAAGGAAGCGCGGAATTTGCCCGCGCCGAAGCCGCCGCGCGGTTCATTCAGAAAAAGACCAAGCTGCGTCCAAAAATCGCTCTCGTCCTCGGCTCCGGCCTCGGCGGTTTCGCCGACGAATTTGCCGGCACCACACGCATCCCCTACGCCAAAATCCCGCACTTCCCGCGTTCCACGGCGAGCGGCCACGCGGGCCAACTCGTCATCGGCAAGGTCGACGGCATCGAAGTCGCCGGCATGCAGGGCCGAGTCCATCTCTATGAAGGCTATTCAGCGCAGGATGTCGCCTTCCCCATCCGCGTTTTTTCGCGTCTCGGCGTAAAGGCCGTCATCTTCACCAACGCCGCCGGCGGCATTAAAAAAGAATTCACCCAGGGCCGTCTCGTCGCCATCAGCGACCACATCAACCTGCAAGGCGCGAACCCACTCTCCGGCCCGAACACGGATAAATTTGGCCCGCGCTTTCCCGACATGACCAACGCTTACGACAAGAAATTTCGCGAACTCACGCTCGCCGCCGGGCGGCGCCTCAACATCGATCTTGGCGAAGGCGTCTACGCGGCGCTCGCCGGCCCCAGCTATGAAACGCCCGCCGAAATCCGCTATCTCCGCTCCATCGGGGCCGATCTCGTCGGCATGTCCACCGTTCCCGAAGTCATCGCCGCACGACACGCTGGCCTTCGTGCGCTCGGCATTTCCTGCGTCACCAACGCCGCCGCAGGTGTTTTGGACCAGCCTCTCGATCACAACGAAGTCCTCGAAACCGCCGAGCGCGTGAAATCCCAGTTCATCGGCCTGCTCCGCGCGGTGATTCCCCAAATCGCGGCTGCACTATAATTCGAAGCGCCATTCAAATTTCCTGGAGATCCCAATGCCCGAACACGACGCCCTTATCGCCGCGGCAACCAAAGGCCGCGAAAACGCCCACGCCAAGTTTTCCAACTTCAAGGTTGGCGCGGCGGTGCACTCTCCTTCCGGAAACATTTTTACAGGGTGCAACGTCGAAAACGCTACCTATGGCCTTACCCTCTGCGCCGAGCGCGTTGCCATCTTCAAAGCGGTCAGCGAAGGCGAGCGGCGATTCGATTCCATCGCCGTTGTCACCGACACCGACACGCTGACGCCCCCCTGCGGCGCTTGCCGGCAGATTATCTGGGAGTTTTGCGGTGACATTCCCGTCATCCTCGCTAATCTCAAAGGTAGAGTCGAAACCCTTCGTATGAGCCAGCTCTTTCCGAAACCCTTCGACTCCTCTAATCTGTAGCTCACCCTCACTAAAGGACCTGTTGATGAAACTCATTCGCGAATTTTGTAACCAAATATTTCTCCTCACTGGATTTCTGCTCCTCTCATCCGCCGCTCTGGCGCAGGACGTCGCGAAGCAGGCCGTCTTCGTCGATCTGCTGGTCAAAGGCGCAACCATCGTCACGATGGATCCCAACCGCCGCGTGCTTGAAAATGGGTTCGTCGCTATTCGCGGCGATGAAATCATCGCCATCGGTTCGGATGTGGCCGCAGCCTATCCGAAGGGCATCATCGCCAAACAAACTATCGACGCGAGCGGGAAGCTCGTCATCCCGGGCCTCATCAACGGGCACACCCACATCCCCATGGTGCTGATGCGTGGATTGAAGGACGACGTCACCCTGGACGACTGGCTGCGCAAGTTCATTTTCCCCGCCGAAGCGCGCAACGTCACGGAAGACTATGTCCGCTGGGGATCCCGCCTCGCACTCGCCGAAATGATCCGCAGCGGCACCACCACCTTCGCGGACATGTACTATTTTGAAGACGCTGAAGCTGAGGAAACCAAGGCGGCGGGTCTGCGCGGCGTCCTTGGCGAAACCTGGATCGATTTCCCTGTTCCCGACAACAAAAATGTAGCGGAAATGGCCGCGTACACTGAAAAATTTCTGAAGAAGTGGCAAGGCGACCCGCTCATCCATGCCGCTGTCGCGCCCCATTCGATTTACACCTGCTCCGAAAAAACCTTGCGCGAGGCCGCTGCGATGGCCCGCAAATACCACGCGCCGCTGCTGATCCACGTTTCGGAAATGCGAAAGGAGTTCACGGACAGCATCGAGAAAAACGGCGCCACGCCCGTGCAATATCTGGAGCGTATCGAATTCCTCGGGCCCGACGTTCTTGCCGCGCATTGCATCTGGACCGACTACACGGACATGAAGATTCTCGCTGAGCGACAAGTCGGCTGCGTCCACAATCCCTCGAGCAACATGATGCTGGCCAGCGGCGTCGCGCCTGTGGTGGACCAGCGCGCGGCAGGTATGCGGGTCGGGCTCGGCACCGACGGGCCGGCCGGCAGCAACAATGACCTGGACATGATGGAAGAGATGGATCTGGCCGCAAAGCTGCAGAAGACCTACCGCGTGGATCCGCGGGCGCTTGGCGCGAAAGGAGCGATGGAAATGGCCACCATCGAAGGCGCTCGCGCGCTGCACATGGAAAAACAGATCGGCTCGCTTGAAACCGGCAAGAAAGCCGATTTCGTTATCCTGACGCTCGATGTGCCGAACGCCGTTCCCATGTACGACGTATACTCGCAGATTGTTTACGCGCTCAAGGCCAGCGAGGTCCAAATTGTTGTCGTTGGCGGAAAAACTCTATTAAAAGACGGCAAACTTCTGACCCTTGATGAGCCCGCGGCGATTGCCAAAGCGAAAGAATACAGTCAAAAAGTGGCGGCATCACTCAAGTAGTGCGGACCTGAAGAATCTCCGACTTTCTGGTGTTGCGCGCGGCAGGTTAAGGCACTTGCGGAACCGCCAGCCGGTCGGCCTCTTGTTGTTCCTGATGAGCCATTTGCTGGCGGCCGGTCTTGGCGTAGAGCAGCGAAAGGCGATGGTGGGGTTCCGCCTGCGCGGGGCGGAGTTTCGCGGCTTCCTTCCAATAGCGGACGGCGTCGGCGGTTGCAGACTTGCTCTCGGACTGCGCGGCCAGAATTGCGATGCATTGATAGAGGAGTTCTTCCGTCGGCTTGTCATCCGGGTTGAGCCGGTGAGCGTAAGTCAGCGCGTCGTATGCTCCCTGCGTGTCACCAAGTTTCCAGAGAACCATTCCGTACAGTGAGCGGAGCGGAAAAAGATCCGGCCAACGATGGGTAGCTTGTTCGAGCGGCGGACGTGCTTCTGAAAACCGCCCGAGCTTGAAATAGGTGTAGGCGAGATTGTATTGCATCTGCGGTGAACGCGGAGAAAGCTCCGCTGCGCGGCGCAAGGGTACGAGCCCTTCCTCGAGGAACCCGTGTTCGCCATAGAGAATGCCAAGCGCGGTTAATTTTTCCGCATCTTCGGTATCGTCAAGCTGTTCGCAAAGCGAGCGAGCCTTCTCGGTGAGTCCGTGCTCAAGTTCCTGGCCGCATTCCACTTTCAGCTGGGTGAGTCTGTCGCTTGCGGCTTTTTTCTCCCTTGTCCGGGCGAATGCTTCGTCGGCTTCTGCGGTGCGGTCCTGTTTCCGATAAAGCGTTGCCAGTTGGTACAAAGCACGCGAATCGTCGGGATTCATCCGGACGGCCTCCTTCAGCCACTTTTCCGCGTTCGGTTCATCGCCGGCCTTCAGATAGGCCGAGCCAAGATAGAAGGATGTATCGGGAAAGGGCGGGGCTTCGGCGGCTTGGGAGAGATTCGCGATTGCTCGTTGGTAATTGTGCTCTTCCTGATCGATTCTGCCGAGATAGTAAAAGAGGCCGGGTTGATCGCCTGCCTCCTGGCGGACTTTTTCAAACTCGGCGCGGGACGCCGGGTAATTCCGTTGCTCGTAAAGGGCGACGGCCAGGGGAAAACGCGCGCGCATGACGAGTGTCGCATCGATAGCCAGTGCGGCACGAAATTCCTGAACGGCTTCGCCGTAACGTTCATTCCGCATGGCCTCGTAACCCTTGCCGAGGTGGAGTTCGGCACTTGGGGCGGCGACCTGAGCTTCGCTGCCTGCCTTGGCCGCTTCCTGGGCAAGCGACGGAAATGCAAGCAAGGGTGTTTGCAGCAGGAGGAAAATCGAGAGAGGAATGGCAGAAATGACCTTGGTTGGCATTGATTTTTGCGGACTGTAAAGAGTCTAACACATGGCATATTTTCAACCGAGGTCCCAGACTGGAACACGATTCTTCAGCGCGCGCCAAACATCCGCTTGACACCCTCACAATTGAGAAGTAATTTCATTTCAATATTTTCCCAGCGCTCAAAGCGTCTTTCGAGCGACTGGGGACTTTTTGAACGAGACGCGGGCGGTCGTGGAGTTCCGTTGACCGCGGCTTCGGGGTGCTTCAGTTCCGGCGTTATGGTTAACGAGTTCACACTCTTAACTGCGAATTGTTCTCAAGAAATGAGTCCAGGTTTCCTTAAAGGGGTAAGAGAGATGACGAAGAGAGTTCTTTTCGTGGTCGCAGCTATTTTTGCAACGCTCGGCTTTGGGGCTTCGGCCCGCGGTCAGGCCATCGGCAGTTTTTCAGGAACCATCACGGATAAGTCCGGCTCCGCCATCGCCGCCGCAACCGTGACTGTAACTTCGCAGGGCACGGGCGTGTCCCGCGAGGCCAAGACGGACGAGACCGGGCACTACATCATCAATTACCTGCCCGTCGGCTTGTATACCATTCACGTGGAGTTCCAAGGATTCCAGGCCGCCGAGACGAAGGATGTTCGCCTGCAGATTGACGAATCACGCGAACTGGATTTTGCGCTCAATCCCGCCTCGGTTTCTTCCACTGTCGAAGTTGTCGCCGACTCGGTTGCTGTGCAAACCACCAACCCGACCCTCGGCCAGGTGATCACGTCTCAAGAAGTCGCGCAACTCCCCCTGAACGGCCGTGATTTCGTGCAGCTTGCGACGCTTACGCCGGGCACGACTCAGGAGACCAATCCGAGCAGCTTTTTCAATGGCGGCCCCAGCAGCGAAGTTTCTGCCCGTGGCTCTTACTCGCTTTCGGTTGGCGGTTCGCGTGCCAACAGCACCGACTGGTTGCTCGACGGCAACGACAACAACGAGCTGACTGCCGGCGGGATCGGGATTCTTTCCTCCATCGATTCGATCCAGGAATTCAAGGTGCTGACGTATAACTACTCCGCGGAGTTCGGCACCCGCGCGGGACCGACCGTGCTGGTCACCACCAAGTCAGGTTCCAATGGTTTCCACGGCACACTTTTCGAATTCCTGCGTAACACGTCTCTCGATGCGAAGAGCTTCTTCGCCACCAAACCAGAGAAATTCAATTTGAATCAGTTCGGAGGCGGCATCGGCGGTCCCATTCGCAAGAACAAGACTTTCTTCTTCGTGGATGGCGAGCAAAAATTCCAGCGCCGCGGCACCACGTTTACCGGTTTAGTGCCTTCCGACGCCATGCGCACAGGCGATTTCACGAACGATGCGTTTGGCAGTCCGGTTCCGATTGGCGCGGTATCCAACCCCAATACGTGGAAGGGACTTGCTCCGGGGCAGGGAAACACTCCATTCCAGTGTGACGCAAACGGCAACCCACTTGCGTTGAATCCGGACTTAAGCCAGCCCGCGGGTACTCCCTGCAATAAAATCCCGGCGGGACTCTTCACCACGTCCACTGGCGGACCATCGGTCGGCCAACAGTTAATTGATCTCTATCCGCACGCCAACGCAAATAATCCCACTTCGGGCTTTAACTTCGTCAATTCGCCCGTCCGCAAACTCGATGAGACAAAGTTCGACATTCGCCTCGATCACAACTTCTCGGCTTCGGATACTGCATTTGGCCGTTTCAGCTACGACCAGGCCGTCTCTTACGTCCCTGGCGGCGCACCAGGATTTGCCGAGGAAAACTCATTCGCCAGCAATCAGGGTATCCAGAACCATGCCCGGAACATTTCCTTGTCGGAAACACACGTATTTTCGCCCACCATGGTCAACCAGGTAACTGGCGGCTACAACCGCATCTTTAACTACATCACTTCGCAGGGCACCGGCAGCTGCATCTCACAACAACTCGGAATTCCCGGTGCAAACATTAATTGCGACTCCAGCAATAAGTGCGAGGGCAGCAGTTGCGGCTTGGTCTCAATCTCTCCCAACGGCGGATACTGGGGTCTTGGTGACCGCGGCTTTACGCCCTTCCAGGGTGGCACCAACGTGTTCTCCATCTCTGACTCCTTTGACATGATCAAGGGCAAGCACGACATCAAGGTGGGTCTGGGCATCCGCGCCAACCAGATGAACGTCCGCTCCGTAGGCTTCCAGGATGGATTCTGGGTCATGAATGGTGCGTACTCGGGCAGTCCAATGGCGGATATGATCCAAGGGCTTGCCAACATCCGAATTCACGACCAGAACTTCAATGGCGACGTCACCGGGCGTCGCTGGAAGATATTCCGTCCGTATGTTCAGGATGACTGGCGCGTCACCAAGGATCTAACCCTGAACATTGGCGTGGCGTGGTCCATGGCCACGCCTGTCTCCGAATCTGACAACCGCCTGGCCAATTTAGTCCCCTCCGCGGGCAAAATGTTGGTCGCTGGGCAGAATGGTGTCAGTTCGAGTGCCGGCGTCCAGATGGATTGGAGCGCGCTTGAGCCACGGATTGGCTTGGCCTACAAGCTGTTCGGGAGCGACAAAACCGCGATCCGTGCCGGATACGCAATCTTCCACGATTCTTCCTGGAGCCAGGGAGCTCAGGGGCTTTGGCAGAACCCGCCATTCGCTGCCGAGTCGTTTGGCATCGTGTTTCAGACGCCCTTCTCCAATACGTCTTTCTGTACCATCGCCACCGCTCAATGCGCCGTCACCTTCGGTCAGAAGCCAACAGTCGGACCTGGCCCAGCAGCAATCGGTCTCGGATTGGGCTTCTCGGACGGTTTTCCCATCATCCCTACAGCGCCGAGCGCAACCGACTTGTCTTCTAATTTTTCAAACCTCATTGCCGAAAATCTCAGCCTCAAGCAGGGCTCGGTTCAGCAATTTAACGTGAACATTGAGCATCAGCTCCCGGGTCAGATCGTTGTAACTGCCGGGTACGCTGGTGCTCGTTCCACTCATATCCTGAACTTCGGCAATAACCTCAACGTGGGATCACCCTCCGCATGCGGCGTTACGGCCGGTTACACCCTCGGCTGCGGACCCGGCGGAACAGCTTTTGGTCCCCCTTTCTTGAACCCGAACAACAACGTAATTTACAGCGCAAATGATTACGGCCGCGCTCATTACAACTCGTTCCAGATCAAGGCGGAGACGAAGAGTTCCAAATCCGGTCTTTATGCCTTGATCGGCTACACATATTCGCGCAACTATGACACTGGGTTCACCGATGGCGTTGGCACCTCCACGGGTCAAACGTATTTCCCGCTGCCTAACTGGGGCAAGCTCGACTGGGGGCTCTCCCAGATCAACCTGAACAACAGCTTTACCGCCAGCGTCATTTACGACCTGCCATTCGGCAAGGGCAAGAAGTACGGCAGCAGTTGGAACAACACCACCAACGCCTTGCTCGGAAACTGGCAAATTAACGTGATTGAGAAAATCACCTCGGGCTTCCCCGTGTTCATCTTCAACAGCACGAATGCGTCCGGCGTGAACTTCAACAGCAACGGCAACTCGTTCAACCGGCCGAATCAAGTGTGTGATCCGAATAGTGGCGTTCACCAGAACATCGGGGAGTGGTTCAATGTCAGCTGCTTCGTCGGTGCTCCGAATGGAGAGCTCGGTAACGCCAACCGCACTCCGGTAAACGGACCTGACTACGTGAACACCGACTTCTCGGTCGTCAAGGGCTTCGCACTCCCTTGGGAGAGCATGCACCTCGATTTCCGCGCGGAAATCTTTAACCTGTTCAATCATGCACAATTCGGCCTGCCGGGCGGCGACGTCAGTTCCCCCAGCCAGTTCGGCAAAATCAACTTCACCGTCAACAATCCCCGACTCGTTCAGTTCGGGTTGAAGCTCAACTTCTAGGGGCCAACTTGAATACCGATTCCCTGTTCTTTTCTTCGCGACCCACGGCGCAAGCCGTGGGTCGTTTTCTTTTCGGCGCGGGACTGTTCGCGCTTCTTTTGTCCGCCTCTGCCGCCTCTGCGCAATCCCGCCGCAAGATCATCATCAACCAGGACTGCTCTGGGCCCGGTGGCAGCAACATGCAGACGCTGGCCACCCTCATTCAGTCGGCTCAGGTCGACGTGCTGGGCGTCACGATCGTCACCGGCAACCAGTGGCGCGATGAAGAAGTCGTCCACGCGCTTCGGTTGCTTGAGGTGATGGGCCGAACGGACATCCCTGTTGTTCCCGGCGCGGTCTTCCCGCTCGTCCGCATGCGCGAAGAGGCGCAACTCTGGCAGGAACGCTACGGCAAGGTCGGCTACGCGGGCGCGTGGGACAGCCGCTGGTATCACGACCCCTTCGTCGTGCCGCCGCCTAGAGAAGGGCCGCCCACCACGAAGCCATCAACTGAAGACGCCGCGCATTTTCTGATTCGCATGGTGCACAAATATCCGCACGAGGTCACCATCTATGAAGGCGGCCCGATGACGAATCTCGCGCTGGCCCTGCGGATCGATCCGCAATTCGCTGAACTGGCGCAGGAACTTGTTTTTATGGGCGGCAGCTTGAATCCCGCCACTGACAATCCGGAATTCGTCAACACGCCGCGGCACGAATTTAATTTCTGGATGGATCCAGAAGCCGCGGACGCGGTTCTTCACGCGAACTGGAGAAAAATTACCTGCACCCCCGTCGACATTTCGATCAAGACGCGGCTAGCGCAAGCGATGGTGGATGAAATCGCGAAGGCCGGCACTCCGCTCGCACACTACGTTGGGCAATACTACATGCGCGGCCCAGGCGCCGATTTCATGTGGGACGAACTGGCCGCTGCCGCGTGGATCGATCCCTCCATCATCACGAAGCGCGATGTCCGGTATATGGCCGTGGACACCGACCATAGCGCGTCTTACGGCAACACTCTGACCTGGCTGGAAGGCGACAGGCCGAAGCGGCAACTGCAGCGAGTGGAAATCAATGTCGACCTCGATTTTGAAAAATTCTACAAGATGTTCGTCGAACTGATGCGCGCCCCGACTCCGCCACCAATGACTCACTGAGGCTTCGGCGCTGGCTTTTCGGCTGGCGCCGATTCGCTTTTCAACGTAAAAACAAACTGCCCTAGCTCCCGCCGCTCGCGCTCCAGCTTCTCCTTTTTCTGCTCCGCAAGTTGTTCGTAAAGCGCCGACTCTCTCCGCGCCTTTTCGGCCTGACCCATACGCCGGTAAACCTGTGCCAGGCGCAAGTGTGCCTCATCCGGCAAAGGCGTGTACTCAACCGCCTTCTGAAGCGCCACCACCGCCTCAGCAAAGTCACCTTTTTCTTCGAACAAAATTCCCAATTTCAGCTGCGCTGCTCCCATCCGCGCATCAATCGCAAGCGCTTTGCGCAACTCTGCCTCGCGTGCGGCAAAATCCCGCTCTCCCCGCCGCTGCGTTTCCAGCGCCACCGCATAGTAGTAGTGGGCCCAGGGATCCTCCGGCCGCAACGCAACGAATTTGCGGAACACGTCGACCCACTCTTGCGGTTCGCTCTTCGCCACTTCCTGCACCTTGCCCAAAAACAAATAGGGCCGGGGGTTCGCCGGCTCGAGCGCAATCGCCTGCAGCAGCCATTGCGCGGCCTGCTCATTCAAGTCCTGTCCGTAGGCCGCCGCGCCCAGTCCCACCATCATCCGCCCCGATTTCGGATACAGCCGGTGCCCTTTGGCAAATACCTCCAAAGCCGGCGAGTCCGCGTGGTGCAGCAATAGCTCCGCGCCCCAGGCAAACAAGTTTTCCTCGCTCGGCTCCATTTCCGCCGCGCGCTGATATTCCCTTACGGCCTCCACAGGCTGCTTCTCGATCTCCCGGATCTCCGCAAGCCGTGCGTGGAGTTCGGCGCGGTCTCCGCGCGCGAGCAAAGTCTGCAGAGCGGCATCCGCGCGCTTCAAATCGCCGCACTTCTGGTAAGCCAGCGCCAGAGAGTAGGCCGCGTCATAATCGGCCGGTTTCAGTCGCGCGGCCTGCTCGAGGTAAGTGAGCGATTCTTTGGCCCGCCCGGCCTGCAGCAATTCCCTTCCTGCTTTCAGGTTGCCGGCAAAATCGCTTGCAGCAACTTTTGGCAATTCTCCAGCAGGCTGACTTGAGGGCGTAGATCTGTTCGTGCCGGATGCTGCCACGCCAAGCGACGCCGTATCCCGCGCCAGCGCTTCTTTGGTTGGCAGCGTTACGTTCGATCCGTGCCCGCCCACATTGCTCGGATCGGTCACACCCGCAACGGTAAATTGCGGATCGTCGGAATATTCCATTGCTTGCGCGGTGGTAGTGCCTGACGCCGCTTCTTTTTCCGCCGCCATCTGCAGATTCAGCGATTTCGTTTCCCCGCCCGCAATCGCGAACGGCCCTTCCGCCGCGTCGCGATATCCTGGCCTCCGCACATGCAGGATGTAGGTACTCGCGCCGATTCCTGCAAATCGAAAATGTCCCGCGGCATCGGTTAGCGCGGCTTGCGTTCTCCCCTCCACCTGATCGTCCAGCGACACCTTCACATCCGCGAGCGGCTGCTTCGCTGTGTCGCGCACCACACCCTCCACGGTGCCTGTTCCGTTCTGCGCGCAAAGTAACGACCTGTTCAGCGCCAAAAGCAAGCCGAGCAATACACAAGCGAATAAAATGAATTTGGGATGGATTTTAATCAGCATTACTCCTCAAGCTCACCCAATCGAGTACCACCTTTAGCGGCCGCCTTGCGAGGCCGGGGCATTTTCGTACCGCAACTGCTTTCCACGCGACCTCTCCACTATTCCTCCGCGCCCTGCGTTACATCCGAATCTTTTCTCCGAATTATTCTCCCAGGTCGTCCAACTCTTTGCGCGCCTGCGCCTGCCCTGGATGCGACTTCAACAATTCCTGTAACGTGGCGCGCGCCTTCGCCTTGTTTCCTTCAATCGCATATACCCGAGCGAGGTTCAGATATGACTGTTCGAATGCCGGAGCTACTCGA
>Ga0210403_10000906_pt1 | contig 29293 bp, 26 predicted proteins | sample IncBWC19MmetaG_FD_150863 | JGI IMG/M metagenome (GOLD analysis project Ga0210403, IMG submission 150863) | Forest soil microbial communities from Barre Woods Harvard Forest LTER site, Petersham, Massachusetts, United States - Inc-BW-C-19-M | ecosystem: Environmental > Terrestrial > Soil >...
GGCACGCCGACTCTGTTCATCAATGGACGGAATGTACCCGGCGGAGCGCCCATCGAGCTGATGAAGAAGATTGTGGACTTCCAGGCGAGCCAGGAAAAAGGCGGCAAGTAACTACTGTACGGACGAAGCTTGCCTCGTCTCGCTGCCCGAGACGCGGCAAGCCGCGTCTCTCTACAGGGGAGTCGGGACGTTGGCGACCTCTAGTTACTTGCTCAGCCAGATTTCCGGGACTTCGGTGCGCTCTGACCCACGGACTACGTATGGCGTGATCAGAATGAGTAGTTCGTCGTCCTCTTCTTGTTTGGACTGCTGAGATGTGAGGGCGCCGAGGCCCGGGATTTTGGAAAACGCTGGCAGACCACTCAGGCTCCTTTGATCAGACGCGGTAATCATTCCCGCTACGACCGCCGGTTCACCTTCCTTGAGCAGGATTCCTCCCTTGTACTCACGATTGAGAATTACCGGAATGCCATTTGCGCTGGTGCTTCCCAGGGTGCGGAATTGCACTTCCAGCTCGAGCGCTACGTCTGAATTGTTGTGAACCAGCGGCTTCGCCTTGAGCGTAAGTCCGATGTCCTCGTAGTTGACCGAGGGAAACGCCGAAGTGAAGGACTGATTCCCGATGGCCTGCGAGATGGCCGGATTGTTAAAAACCGGAGCGAAGCTGGCGTTCAGGATGGGATAGCGCGATCCCAGTTTAAACGTTGCTTCCTTCTCCTGGGAAGCGCGCAGGTGGACGTGGTCGAGCGACTGGACGGAACTCTCATTCATGGAGAGCACGGCGGCCAACCGATCGAGGCTAAGTCCCATCAGCGTGAGCCCGCCGCCGAAGGTCGCGAGGGGCTGGCTAAAGATGGAATTCTGCTGGCCTTGCAATTGTGCGAGAAGGGCGGCGATGCTCTGATTGCCGGCTTGGTTGATGCCGCCGGAGGCGATGAGTTGGTTGATGATGTCCTGGATATTTTGTCCTCCGAGGGCCGTAAGCGCGGCCGCCGGAATGTTGAAAAGATTGAAATTGTTCGGGACGTGCAGCCCGATGTTCCGCATGTAGGTGTGGCTTACCTGGAAGACTTTCAGATCGAGCATCACTTCCGGCCGGGGACTATTCAGTTGTCCGAGAAACTGGGTTGCGGCTTCCAGCGCTGCCTTCGGTCCGCGCAGCGTAATCGTGCTCGATGCGGCATTGAGGCTTACGAACTTGAACTCAAATAGCGTCCGCAGCGAGTTCATCAGCTCGTTCAACTCCTGGGCGGGACTGCCTCCAGGGATATAAAACGAGCGCATGCCCATCCGGTCGTAGACGCGGTGGTTGTCGGGTGTGTCAGCGCATGCAAAAAGAACTCTGTCCTCCACTGCCACGCTGAAGGTCTTCGTGACCGTGGAGGCCGCCTGCATGGCGGTCGCGAAATCGGCATTCTCCAGGTCGAAGCGCACCCGGCGGCTGGGGAAGTTGTCGTCGAAGACTACGGTCAGCCCGTAGCTCGCGCCGACTGCCGTGAGCAGGCCACGAGAATCGCCGCGATAGTGGATGTCCTGATGCCCGTCGAGCGGTTTGGCGGTGAGTCCATCGGCGCTGGCGACGACTTGCGGCGGGCCGGCAGCGTGCACCGGCACGGGCCCCAGGGCGTCGAGTATGCGCTGCTGCGCGAACTCATTCTGCGGATCGAGGTTCAGCGCCGTTCGGAACTCGGCCAGCGCTTCCACTTGCCGGCCAGCGAGGAGATCGCTGTTTCCGCGTTCCAGGTGCATCCCGGCAAGATGTTGTCGCGTCATTTCCCGGGCGGTCAGGTATTCCACGTTCTCTGGGACTAGGCGCGACGCTTCCTCAAATTCGTAGAACGCTTCGTCGAGACCCTGAAGTTTGTCGTTCTGCGATTTCTCGAGTTTGAGGCCACGCGCAAAGGCTTGTCGGGCGGCTTTCAGGTCTTTCGCGATTCCGCGGCAGGCAGGCGCGCCGGCGGAATTAGAGCACAGCGATGGCGCGGCGGCTGGGGGAGTGTCCGAGGCCAAACACACTCCGGCAAGCAACAACGCAACTCCTGCTGGCAGCCATTGCATATTAGCTACTATAGAATGCCCGGCTGCTGGTGTCTTGCAATAGAAATACTCGGAAGGGAACTACGGTCGTAACAGGAGGGCTTCACCCTCGGCGCTGCTGGGACGCGGCCAGCCGCGTCTCTACAAGAGACAACTCAGCGCAGCATCAGACGTTCTATCCGTGTTGCGCGGCCAGTCTGGTCATCGCATTCGACCAGGACGGCACACAGGCGGACGTCGCCGTTGGCCGCTTCGAAGCGCGCCGGCATCCCACTCAAAAACTTCTCGATCACTAATTCTTTTTTCACCCCAATGACGCTGTCGTATGGCCCCGTCATGCCGACGTCTGTAATGTAAGCAGTGCCCTTCGGTAGGACGGTCTCATCCGCGGTGGGAATATGCGTGTGCGTGCCTACGACGGCGGTAACGCGCCCATCGAGGTACCATCCGAAGGCAACTTTTTCGGAGCTGGCTTCGGCATGGAAATCGACGAACACGATCTTTGATTTTGAGTTGGATTTGATCTGTTCCAGCAGCCGATCGGCGTAGCGAAAGGGATCGTCGCTCGACCCCATGAACACGCGTCCCTGAAGATTCACGACGGCATAACCGACATGGTTTTTTTGCCCCTCGTACGCTCCCCAACCGGGCAGGTTCTGCGGAAAATTTGCCGGCCGCAGCAGCCGGCGCGCCGGACTGTGCGGGTTGCCGTCCGCCATCTGGAAGTATTCGATGATCTCGCGCTTGTCCCAGACGTGATTTCCGGTGGTCATGACATCGATGCCCAGATCGAAAAGCTCGTCCGCCAGCGGAGGCGTGATTCCGAAGCCAGCCGCAGCGTTTTCGCAATTGGCAATGACCAGATCCGGTGCGTATCGTTTGCGCAGTTCGGGCAGGCGGTCTTTTACGATCGTGCGCCCGGGGCGCCCGAAAATGTCGCCGATAAAAAGAATTTTCAAGAATCAGGTCTCAGGTCTTAGCTGTCAGGTCTGAGGAACAACGCTGCTCACGCTCAGTCCACGAAGATTCGATGTTATCACGCTGAAAACCGGGTGCTGGCAACTGGCTACCGGGTACTCATTTCAGCGGTCTTCAGAAAGTCGTAATTCCCGGAGGGATTCAGCGTGATGTTGTGCACTCGCTTCGTATGCACGATCACGTTGTCAAGAAACCAGAGGTTGATGTAGGGAAGGTCGGTGGCCAGGATTATTTGGATGTTGGCATACACAGCCTTGCGCCGGCCGGGATCGGTCTCCGAACGCCCTTCTTTGATCAGCGCGTCGATCCGCGGATTCACATAGAAACTGCGGTTGGCGCCATGGGGCGGAAATTTGTCGGAGTGGAACACGTACTCGAAGATGTCCGGGTCTTCGTTGCCGCCGATCCAACGCAGCGAATACATCTGATATGCGCCGCTGACGACGTCTGCCATGAACGTCGCAGGCTCAAACGCGCGGATGTCGAGCACGATCCCCACGCCTCGCAACTGCTGCTGGAGCACGGCCACCATCAGGCGCGTCGTCTCCTCCGTCGATGTTTTCATTACGAGGTGAAAGCGCACGCCGTTTCTGGGAGGGTATCCCGCGGCATCGAGTATCCGGCCCGCTCTTTCGGGATCGAATTCATATTTCGGCACGTCCGCCTCATACGCCCAACTCTGTGGCGGGAGGATGCTGTCGGCGGGCCGTGCGAAATCCCGCCACAGATACTGGATCATGGGCCGGCGATCAATGGCGTAGGCGAGCGCTTGCCGGACGTGTACGTCACGCAAGATCGGATCGCGCAGGTTGAATGCCAGGTAGCTGAACACCGTTCCCGGGGCCCGCTGCACTTGAAGGTTCGGCTCCTTCTCGAGCGCGAGCACCGTGTCGGAAGTCAGCGCGTTGCTGGCGATGTCGGCGCTGCCTTTGCGAAGTTCGAGAGCGCGCGTGGTGGTATCGGGCACGACCACGAAGCGTACGCGGGGCACATGCGGCTTATCGCCCCAGTAGTCCTCATTGCGTTCGATGATGACTTCCTTGTCCTGCTCGGCGCTGACGAAGCGAAAGGGGCCAGAGCCAACCGGATGGCTCGTCATTTCGGTCAGCGTGCCGTATGGAACAATGCCCATCGCGCCATCGGATAGGTTCCACAGCAAAGTCGAGTACGGCTCCTTCATGCGAAATGCGATCGTGTAGTCGTCGGGAGCTTCGACGTGATCGACGTAACGGTAGGCGGCGGCCCGGGTGGTGCGGATCTTGCCCTGGAGCATGGAGTCGAACGTCCACTTTACGTCGCGAGATGTGAGTGCGCGGCCATCGTGAAACTTCACGCCGTGCCGGATGTGGAATATGTAGGTCAGGGGATCGGCAATTTCCCAGCGCTCGGCCAGCGCGGGCGTCACGTTGAGATGCTCATCGCGATCGAGGAGGTCATCGAACATCAGCGCGTCGATGCGCTCGGACCATGCGTCGATCCCAACTCGGGGATCAAGATTGGTGGGGCTGCTCTCAATAATCATGACCAGCGTGTTGGGATCGGGAGCTGGCGAGCAAGAGAGGAGAGGCAGCACGCATGCGCCGAGGAAGAACAAAAGAACTCTCGTGCGGAAAAGAATTGTCGCCCTGAACAGAGTTGTCGTCCTGAGCATGGCGAAGGACGTGCTTTTTGCCTGCACCTGCGCCGCTTCATGCATACGAAATCTTTCCGAGTATCGCCGCCCGCTTCGCTCCCGTAGCCGACGGTACATTGCTCGGCCGCCGATGCCAAGTTTCATGCGCGAGCAGGGCAAAGGCCACTGCCTCCTTCGCTTCCGCCGGAAGGCCGAATTCATCCGAGAAATGGACGCTGATTCCCATGGGCGTGATCTCATCGCGCACCATGCCCATCAGCGTCGGATTTTTCGAGCCTCCGCCCGAGACGATCATTTGCTGATCGGCGCGATTTCGGCGTCCGGCAAACTTCGGCAACACGAAGCGCCGGACTGAGTCCGCAATCGATCGCGCCGTCAACGCCGTCGCCGTCGCTACCACGTCGGCCTGGCTGGCACCGCGGCAGATCTGAAGAAATCGGCGCGCGTATTCCCGGCCAAATTCCTCGCGGCCCGCCGTCCGCGGAGGCTTCTGCCGGAAGAAGGGGGCGCGCACCAATTTTCGAACCACCGCATCCAGTACGCGTCCCGAAGCCGCGACTTTGCCGTCGCGGTCGTAGCGTTTGCCGAAAAGCTCTTCCATCGCTGCGTCAATCACCATGTTGCCGGGACCGGCATCGAAAGCGAGCACTTCGTGTAGCGACGCGCCCGCGGGAATCGCCGTCAAATTCGCAATTCCGCCAATATTTTGCGCGATCCGCGCTAAACGCCGGTCGCGATATAGAAAATAATCAAGAAAGGGGACGAGCGGGGCGCCTTTTCCGCCGGCCGCCACATCCGCCGTGCGAAAATCAGAGACCACCGGTACACTCAGCCGCGCCGCAATCAACGCGCCTTCACCCGTTTGCCACGTCACCGCCAATTTTCGCCCTAGAAATCGCTGCGCCATTCCCTGGTGATAGAGCGTCTGTCCGTGACAGCCCACCAGGTCAAGTTTCACGTGATGCTTGCGCGCTGTCTTCGCGACCGCCTCCGCGTACAGTTCGCCAAGAAGAAAATTCAGCCGCGCCAGATCGGCGACGCGGGCCAATTCCGCATTCATCATTTCCAGAATTGCGCGTCGCACCGGGGCAGGGAATGGATACTCCTCGTGGGCTAGAAGTGTGTGGCGCAGGCGATCCCGCCCGCGGGCCGACAGCTGCACCAATGCCACATTGATACCGTCTGCCGAAGTCCCGCTCATCACACCAGCAACGATCATGGGCGTTCCTTCTTATTGCTTGTGCGAGCCAACGCAGCCAGCCGAATCTCTTCCCCGAACTCCCAGAGCTGACGCATCAGTCTCTCAACCCGCGCGGAAGTCGGAGCGGGAGTGCGGCCCCTCGCCGCCGATTTGCGGTTAAACGCTCTCTTTTTGAACGCCAGTACACGTCCGACCGATTCCCCGGCTCGGCGAGCAAATCTGCCGTCGCGCTCCGCTTCCCCGATCAAGGCCTCGTGGGCGCGCAGAATAAAATCCTCCCGATGGCAAATCAAGCCAAGATCGCCCCCCGCGCGGATGTGCCCGAGCATCACTTGTTCGATCGCGGCCTGTTCGATCGAAGCGGCCGACCGCACGCCACCCATCTCCAGGTCGTCGGAGCACACGAGGCCCCGGTAGCCAATTTTCTTGCGCAGAATGTCGGTGATCCATTTCTTCGAGAGCGATGCCGGCGTGCGCTTTTTTGTGACGGCTGGAAACGCGGCGTGCGACACCATGACCATCGGCAATTCACGCCGCAGTGTGCGGTAGGGAACCAGATCCTCTTCCCACAATTTGCGCAGCGGCTTATCCACGCTGGGCAGTTCATGATGCGTGTCGAGAGTGGCCTCGCCCAGTCCGGGGAAGTGTTTGCCACAGCCGAGCACGCCGGCCTCGCCCAGTCCGCGCAGAAACTCGCGCGCATAGGCAACCACCCGCTTCGGATCGTCCGAAACCGCCCGCGAACTCATCACCGAACGCGAAGCCTCGAAGGCCAAGTCCAGCACCGGGCCGAAATCCACGTTGAAGCCAAGCGCGCAGCAGTTTTCGCCGATCACGCGCCCATGTTTGCGGAACAGAGCCCGGCTGCCCGTGGCAAAAACCTCGGCCGGAGAAGGCGCTGAGCCAAGCACGTTGCGGAAACGGTCCACCGTGCCGCCTTCAAGGTCCACGCAGGTAAAGAGCCGCGCGGCCACGAGCTTCTGGCATTCCCGCAGAAGAGTGTGCGTCTGCTCAGCTCCGGTGATATTGCGGGCAAACAGAATCACGCCTGCTGGCTGAATTGTCCTGAGCAGGGAAGCGAGGCGCGGGGACATCTCGGTCCCGTCGAAGCCGATGATGAGGAGTTGGCCGATTTCGGAATGAGCACTGCGGGTTTTCGGCATCACTAGTCGATCTGCCTCTTCAACTCCGCCAGCAAGTTTAGCGCCTCGAGCGGCGTCAGCCGGTCCAAATCTACTTCGCGAAGCTTCTCAAGCACTGGCTGTGACAGCGGAGTGAAGATCGTCAACTGTGTCGGACGTTCCGGCTCTGCGGACGAGCCCGGCGTCAGATGTTCCGAGAGGCGCCGCTCGGACGATTCATGCTCGGCCAGCACCTCGCGCGCGCGGACCACGACCTCGTTCGGCAATCCCGCCAGCTTCGCGACTTCGATTCCGTAGCTGCGGTCGGCCGCGCCCGGTTCGACCCGGCGCAGAAAAACTACGCTCCCACCCGCCTCTTTGACGGACACGTGATAGTTTTTCACGCCACTCAGCTGCTCGGTCAATTCGGTTAGCTCGAAATAGTGAGTGGCAAACAGAGTCTTGGCCCGCACCCGCGCATGCAGATATTCGATCGCGGCCCATGCGATCGCCAATCCGTCATAGGTGGAAGTGCCACGCCCGACTTCGTCCAGCAGAATCAACGACCGAGCCGTCGCCGTGTGCAGAATCGCCGCCGTCTCCGTCATCTCGACCATAAACGTCGAGCGCCCGCGGGCCAGATTGTCGCTCGCACCAATGCGCGTGAACACGCGGTCCACAATGCCCAATCGCACGGCACGCGCGGGGACAAACGAGCCCATCTGCGCCATGATCACGATCAGGGCCGCCTGCCGCAGATAAGTGCTTTTGCCGCCCATGTTCGGGCCTGTCAGCACCACGATGTTGCGGGTTGAGGAATCCAGGAACAACTCGTTCGGAACGAAGCGCTCGCTCCCTGCGGCCAGTTCCTGCAGCTCGATTACTGGATGACGGCCTTCGACAATTTCCAGATCGCCCACGTCCTCGGCCTTTTCAGCTTCGTCGAAGTGCGGGCGGCAATAATTTCGAAGAGTCGCGACGTGTGCCAGGCAGCCGAGCACATCCACCTCAGCCAGTGCCAGCGCGGTTTGACGAATGCGCCTGGCCTCGGCGGCAATGGCAGAACGCAATTCGGCAAACAGACGTCGCTCGATTTCAACGATCTTCTCCTGGGCGTCGAGAATCTTCGATTCATATTCCTTCAGCTCCGGAGTCGTGAAACGCTCGGCATTCACCAGCGTCTGCTTGCGCTCGTAGTCGGCGGGGGAGAGGTGCAGGTTCGCCTTCGAAATCTCAATGTAGTAGCCAAAAATTGAATTGAACTTTACCTTGAGCGATCCAATCCCAGTCCGTTCGCGTTCGCGAGTTTCCACTTGTGCCAGGTACTGCTTCGAATGGCGGCTCAGGTCGCGCAGTTCGTCGAGGTCTTTGTCGACGCCCGTAGCGATCACCCCGCCATCGCTCAGCGTGAGCGGCGGCTCCGGAACCAGCGTGCGATCGATTTTCTCCCGCAGATCGCCCAATTCGTCGATCGCCGCCTGCAGCGCGCCCAGCCGCAGCGCAGAAAGTCCGGCCAACAATATTCGCACCTTGGGAATTCGTGCGAGCGATGCCGCTAGCGCCAGCACGTCGCGCGGATTGGCGGTCTCGAGCGTCACCCGGCTCAGCAGACGTTCCAGGTCCAGGATTCCATCGAGCGCCCGCCGCAATTCTTCGCGGAGCACCGTGTCTTTGACCTGCACCTCAACCGAATCCAGCCGGCCATTGATCTCGGAAGGATCCAAAGAGGGGCGCAGCATCCATGTACGGAGCAGGCGCTTGCCCATCGGCGTCACGGTCGCATCCATGCAGCGGAACAGAGTTACGCTCGCATCTGTTCCCGCGAATAGCGGCTCGATCAACTCCAGGTTGCGCACCGTCACCGCATCGAGCACCAGGCAATTCTGGCGTTCGTAGAAGCCGATGCGGTCGACATGGTCGAGCGTGCCGCGCTGGGTTGACCGTATGTAATACAGGATCGCGCCGGCTGCCGAAGCCGCCGCCGGTTTGCCTGCCAAGCCGAAGCCCTCGAGCGAAAGCACGCCGAAGTGATTCTCCAGGAGCGGAATGGCGTGGTCGGGCGCAAAAATCCAGTCGTCCAAAGGAGTCTCCGCCCAGCCAGAGCCAGAAACCAGAGCCAAGGGGGGTATCGTGCTCCGCTGGACGGGAGAGACGCCCGTCCCGGCACGGACACGTTCCAGCAGCGGCGCCGAAGACCCGTACAGCATTTCTTTTGGCCGCAATTGTTCAAGTTCTTCTTGAATCCGACGTCCGGCCGATTCGCCGGCGAACTCCGTTGCTCGAAACTCGCCGGTCGAAAGATCGAGCGCCGCAAAACCCATACGATCTCCGACCGTCGCCACTGCCGCCAGAAAGTTGTTCTCCTCCGCGTTCAGCAACGAATCCGCCGCCGTGCCCGGCGTTACGACGCGCGTCACCTCACGCCGCACCAGCTTCGTGGCCAAGCGCGCGTCCTCGACCTGCTCGCAGACCGCGACCTTGAATCCGCGCCGGATCAGCTTGGAGATGTAGCCCTCGGCGGCATGGTAAGGCACGCCACACATGGGGATGACCACGCCCTTTTCTTTGTTGCGCGAGGTCAGCGTGATCTGTAACTCGCGCGCGGCGAGTACGGCATCGTCGAAGAAAAGCTCGTAGAAATCTCCCAGCCGGAAGAACAGCAGAGCGTTGGGATGTTCGTTCTTGATCGCGGCGTATTGCCGCATCAGCGGCGTCGAGGGTTCAGACATAGGGCCATCTGTAATTGCTAATTTGTAATCTCCTAATTTGCAATTCTATGCCGGAACGGCTCCTAAGCGCCGGCAGCTAAATCGGAGAAAGATTTCAGACTAAAAATCGCCAATTGCAAATTACAAATTATTTTGTTCTTCTTACTGCCATGGAACTCCGCAAAGATCCCATCACCCGTTCCTGGGTGATCACGGGCGACGATGTCGGCGAGCCCACGCCACGCCCCCAAGCCTGCCGTTTTTGTGGCTCCTCCGCCGACCGAACCAATGTCATCGCCACCCTCCCCGGCGTGGATGGCAGCGCGTGGTCGGCGCGCTCGGTTGTCCATCCGCAGGCCCTGTATCACATCGAAGGCGAGGCGGCCCGCCGCGGCGACGGACTCTACGACCGCATGGGATCGGTGGGCGCTCACGAAGTTCTGCTGGAAAATCCCCGCCACGATGGCCATATCTGGAATGCCAGTGACATCGAGGTCGAACAGTTCCTGCGCCTAGCCGCGCAGAGGATTCAGGATTTGAAGCGCGATAGCCGATTCAAATACGTCAGCATTTTCAAGAATCACGGCGAGGCAGCCGGGCAGGAATTCGACCACCCCACTTCCCAGCTGACGGCAACTATTTTTGTGCCGCGCCGTGTCCTCTACGAACTCCGCGCCGGGCGCGAGTACTTCGAGAGCAAAGAGCGCTGCGTTTTCTGCGACATTCTGGCGCAGGAAGAACGTCAGAACCTGCGTATCGTGGAGTCTCGCGGAGACTACGTGGCCTTCTGCCCTTACGCGCCGCGCGTTCCGTATGAAACCTGGATGATGCCGCGCAGCCATGAATCATCCTTTGAGCGCACCGGTTCGTCGCGCGTTGGCACCCTGACCGATCTCGCCGCACTTCTGCGTCGCACCCTGCAACGTATTCGCACCGTCACGGAAGCGTTCCACCTCGTGCTGCACACTTCGCCCAACAGCCAACATCCTTCGGCAACCCTCGGATATTGGAAAACACTCGATGACGATTACCACTGGCACATCGAGATTCTCCCGATTCTTGAGGCCAAGGCAAGGTCGTACACTTTCAAAGAGATTTATTATTCTCCTGTCACCTCGGAGACCGCGGTCAAACGTCTGCGGGAGGCCAAGATCTAATTCATGTCAGGAAAAATGATGTCGCAAAAAAGAATTGCCGCCCTGCTGACTTTGGCTTGTCTTGGCTTGGCCGGGGGCGTGGCTGCGTCCGCGTGGGCGCAAACCTCGCGGCCTCCCACCGAGAAGCAGACCGTTCTCTGGATGAAGCTTGAAAAATCCATTCTTGACATTGACCGCGGACTCGACGGCGTTATGGGCGTTGCGATTGTTGATCTCACCGACGGACACAAATATCTGCTTCATGCCAACGACGTTTATCCGCAGGCCAGCTCCATCAAGATCTGCGTGCTTGCTGAACTCTACCGGCAAGCCCAGCAAGGCAAGCTGAAGCTTACTGACCTCTACACCGTCAACGCCTCCGACCTGGTCGAGGACAGCGACATCATGGGCGGCCTCACGCCGGGCGTCACCCAGATCACGCTGCGCGACCTCGCGACCATGATGGTCGCGGTCAGCGACAACTCCGCCACTAACGTCCTGATCGACCGCGTCGGCATGGACAACGTGAATGCTTTCCTGAAGGCGCAGGGGCTGCGCGACACCCGCCTCCGCCGTAAGATGATGGATCTCAAGGCGGCTGCTGAAGGCCGCGAAAATGTCTCCACGCCCAACGAGATGCTGAACCTGCTCCAGGCACTCTACCGCGACGAGATCCTGAACAAAGAGATGACGGCCGATTTCTTCCAAGTCCTCTCCACGCACAAAGATAGTTGGATCCCGCGCAATCTTCCCGACGATCTGAGGATTGCCGACAAGCCCGGCGCACTCGAAGGCGTGCGCAACGATTCCGGCGTGATCTTCGTCGACAAGCGTCCGTATGTTCTGTGTGTCATGACGACCTATCTGCATCGCGAGCGGGACGGAGAAGAAGCCATCAGCAACATCTCGCTCGCCGCCTGGCGCATGTTTGATCGCCTAGCGCGCGCGAGTGAGTATGGGAGAGTGATTTCGCCGGGGAATAGCAGTCGATAGTCGTCGCTCGTTGGTCGCTAGTCGTTCTGGATTCCCATGTTCGTCAATGTCCGTGCACTACTTTCAGTTTGTGTTGCGCTCATTATGGAATCCCCAGAGTTCCGTCCTCCTCCGCTGCGCGAACGACCAACGACTGACGACCAGCGACTGCCCTTTCGCGAACGACTAACGACCGCCCCATGACCATCCGTCGCCTCAAAACCTACACCGGATCCCAAGGCTACGTTTACCAGTACTACTTCGTCGGGAAGCGTCCCGCCCGGACATCCAATGCCAAGGGGTCTGAGGCGCACGAGTACATTTTCGACGTCACCTCCGACCGCAAGCTGACGTATGCCGTCAGCATTTTTCTGCCGCACCAGGTCGTCGCCGCCTGGGCCGAATCCCACGGACGCCCCCTCGGCGATTCCGAGCAGTACGCCGCTGTCAAGATGCGCCTGTTCCGCGCTTTCGACGAACTGGAAGAAATGCAGGCGCACGGCCGTCGCTTGGAGGTGGATTTGCCGTCACTGGAAGAATCGCTCGCGTCGTTGGGCGTGGAGTAGATTCGCGCGTTCCGCCCTGGCCCGGTGCGATCGATGAGTGCCCCGGCAGACGGGCGAGCGCCGCCATCGCCGACGACGCTTCCAAGTCCCAGCCGAATTGGGTTCCTTACTTGCTTATGTGTGCGATCCAATTGCCGAAATTGAACTGGGCGTCAAAATACTCGCCGGCAATGGTGGATCCGTCGGCAGAGATGCTGATCGCGGTGTACAGGGTCATGCCCGCTGGAATCTTGGCACCCATCTGCCGCAGCGCCTTTGCGAGTTTGATGGTGCCGCTGGCAGGCGTCCAAACAAAGGCTTCGATCCCGTGACCAAACGGGTCGCCGCTCCACCCGACCACGACTCCATTATCAGAGATGCCGTTCGGGACGCTTTGCTCTGTCGGCGAGTGCCGGATTGTGCCCAAAGAGAGCAACCCTCGGTTGTCGGAATAAAGGAACGCGATACCGTTCCCGCTAACATCGTAGCGCTGTCCAACGATGTTTCTACCGTTGCTGGAGACAGCCATGGCCTCGCCGAGGGTGTTGGAGCCGAGAAATAAATCATGCTTTCCATTGACCCAACGCACCGGACGACGGGGGCCCGTCGGATCTTCCCAGAAACCGACAACGGTTTTGGCGTTCGCCGAGATAGCCGTAGCCCGGCTGCTATGGTTGCCCGGCGGATGCCCGAGAGAGATGTTGCCGGTCGTCGCGGTCCATGCAAAGGCTTCCGCATCCCTGCAATTCCAGGCAAGTCCCACGGCCACAGTACCGTTGGCGTTCAATCCGTAGCCGCTGCCCCAGCTGTTGCCGATGCGGGTGCAGCCATTTGCGGGATGGCCCAGGTCAACCTGTCCGCTCTTGTTCCAGATAGCCGGACGGCTGAAACCGTCCGCTCCGATATAACCACTGATGATGGCGGATCCGTCACGCGAGATTCCGATCGAAGAGGAATAGGAATCGCCCGGCCCGAGATCCTGGAACCCAGACTCGGCAGTCCAGCGGTAGATCTCTCCTCCGTAGTTTGCGGCCATGACGGCGCCATCGCCGGAAAGGGCGAAATTCGTCCACGTCCCTGTCAGGGGATCGGCAAGGATCTGGAAGGTTGCGGTTGACGCATTCGCCGGGAGGCAAAGTGCGAAAGACAGGCATATTAGACCTGCACTAATCAAGTATTTCGTCATTGGTTTTGGGTCCTTTTGGTGTTGAACGCGGCTGACGCTCTTTGTGGCAATTAAGTATACACAGTAAACGAAATTAAGGGAGAACTATTAAGGGAGAGCTATTGTTGTGCGATACCCTAAGCTGAGGTGATGCGCGATTCGTTGACCAATGAATGTCCGCGGGCAGAAACCCAGGAGACGTGATATGCTCCGCTCGGATTGACCGCGCTGCCTGGTATCGCAGCGCGGAGCGGAGGGGACTTTGGCGACTGTTGCACCGGCATCCGTGACGCGGAGAAATTCATTCCAGGCCAAGCATGCTCTGTTCGGTGTGTTCGGTCTGATGACCGTGTTCGTGCTGCTCACGCGGGACCGGACCCTCCTCGACCCCCGCTCCTTGCTGCGTCAGCGCTATGGGGCGATCCCATGGCTGATGTTTGCGCACGGCATTCCTGGAGCTCTCGCGCTTCTCCTCGGCGCGTTCCAGTTTTCGAATCGTCTGCGTCAGCGACATCTGCAACTCCATCGCGTGCTCGGACGGATCTACGTCGGTTGTGTCGCCCTATCCGCGCCGGTTGCGATTGTAGTTTCCATCTCTCTGCCCATTATGACCCTTACGATGGCCTCGATCATCCAAGCCTTGGGCTGGCTTGTGACCACGGCCACCGGCCTGTACTGCGTTCGCACCGGCAGGATCCAGCAGCACCGCGAGTGGATGATGCGCAGCTACCCGTTCGCCATGGTCTTCATTGTCGTTCGCGCCATAAACTCCATCCCCGCGATTGCGCGGATGGGAGAAGCCGGCATTGCCAGCGTGGTTTGGAGCGTCATTGCGACCGCGTGTTTCCTGCCGTCGTTCGTGATTGCGTGGCAGGCGTTGGCTGCGAGCCGGCGCGCAGCAAGGGTTCCGACTGCGGCATGACGCCCACCGACGGACGGCCCTGAAGCTTTCCGTGTTTCCGCGACAGGGACTTGCGACGGCATACGTTTCCTCCTCGCCTCCCCCGCCCGGCAAACTATAATCACCCAGGCGGGCTGTGAAGGTTCAAACTACCCGCAGAAACATCAAAGAATGATGACCCTGGTCTGGCTGCGCGTCGCGCTCGTGTGTTATGCCGCGGGATTGCTCTACGCGCTGGTCGCGCTCACTCGCACCTCGGAGATCCTGAGCAAAGTCGCGCTCCATGCCTCCTACCTCGGCATGGTGTTTCATCTCGTCTCGCTTACGGAAGCGGTTGTGCAATCTGGGCAGCTCGCGTCGGCCTCGGTTCACAACGCGGAATCGCTGCTGGCTTTCCTGATCATGGTTGTCTTCATGCTTGCCTATCTGATTTACAAGACGACTTCTCCGGGCATCGTGATTTTTCCCCTGGTTTTTCTGTTGACGTTCGTCGCCGCCACCGGTCAGCAACCGCTCGTCTTTGCTTCCGATGTCGTGAAGAAGGGCTGGCTCGCAGTTCACATCCTGATGATCTTTACCGGATATGCGGCGCTGTTCCTCAGCTTCGGGGCGAGCATCCTGTACCTGTTGCAAGAACGCGCTCTGAAGTCGAAGAGTTCGGGTGGGATGTTTTCGCGACTGCCCGCGCTCCAGGTCATTGACGATATCGGCTACCGTTCTCTCATGCTCGGGTTTCCCTTCATGACTCTGGGCCTGATCGCGGGCTCCGTGGTCGCCGAAGCCACCTATGGCCGCATTGATTTTCTCGATCCCAAGATTCTGCTTTCCGTCCTGATGTGGGCCGTCTATCTGCTGATGGTGTTTACGCGCATAAATGCGGGATGGCGCGGACGCCGCGCCGCCCTGCTCGCCAGTGCGGCCTTCGCTACGGCGATCGTGGCCTGGAGCGCCAACTATTTCAGCGCAATGCACAGGTTTATCGCGTCATGAAATTCCAGCTCATCGGCGTCAATCACAAGACCGCGCCGGTCGAGGTGCGCGAGCGCCTGGCCATTCCCGAATCGCGCCTGCCGGAGGCCTGCAAGAAACTGGCCGAGCATCCCGCCGTTTCCGAGGGCATGATCGTTTCCACCTGCAACCGCGTCGAATTTATCGCTACCATGAAGAACGGCTCCGGCGACCTGCGCGAATTCCTGCGCGAGTATTTCGCGACCGATCTCGGCGAGTTTGAAAGTCATCTCTACGAATTTCGCGAAGATGAAGCTGTCCGCCACATTTTTCGCGTCGCCGCCAGCCTCGACTCCATGGTCGTCGGCGAGCCCCAGATTCTGGGGCAGGTAAAGGAGGCTTATGCCACGGCCCGCGCCGTCGGAGCGGTGCGCGCGCAGCTGGATCAGTTGCTCACACGGGCTTTTGCAGTGGCCAAACGCGTTCGTACCGAAACCGCCGTCGGATCGTCGTCGGTATCGATTGCTTCGGTGGCTGTCGAACTGGCAAAGAAGATCTTCGGAAGCCTGAACGGCAAGAGCGTCTACCTGGTCGGCGCCGGGAAGATGAGCGAGCTAGCGGCCCGGCATCTGCTCGCGCATGGCGCCGCTTCGATCTTTGTCGCCAACCGCACCTACGACCGCGCCATCCGGCTGGCGCACAAATTTGACGGACAGGCGGTCGAGTTTAGCCGGCTTTACGACTCCTGCGAGCGCGCCGATATCGTGATTACCTCGACCGGTTCGCCTCATTTCATCTTCCGGCCCGAACACGGCGAAAAGCTCATGGCGCTGCGCCGCAACAGGCCCATGTTCTTCATCGATATCGCTGTTCCGCGCGACGTCGATCCGGAGATGAACAAGCTCGACGGCATTTTCGTCTACGATATCGACGATCTGCAGCAAGCGGTTACTTCCCACGTCGCCGACCGTAAGAAGGAAGCGGATAAAGCTGAGGCGATCGTCAATGGTGAGGTCGCAAAATTCCACGCTCGCCTGCAGACTCTCGACGTGGTGCCTACCATCGTCAGCTTGCAGGACCATCTCGAAACCATTCGCCAGGCCGAGATTGATCGCGTTCGTGGCCGCCTAGGTCCGATGACCGCCGACCAGGAACTCGCGGTCGAAGCGCTGACCCGTGGCATCGTCAACAAAATCATGCATACTCCGATCAGTACGCTGAAGACGGCGGCGCGCGATCCCGAATCCACCACTGTGATTGACCTGGTGCGGCGCCTCTTTAATTTGCGCGACAATCTGCGCGACACCCCGCAGGACAACACTGACGACAACCTGCACAACGAAGAGGAAGAAAAGGGGGCTGCGGCTTCGAAGTCAGCGCGTCGCCCGGGCGCCGGAAAAGGACCAGAGGACTGATGGCCCGCCTGCGTATTGGTTCCCGCGGCTCGCACCTCGCGCTCTGGCAGGCCCACCACATCTCCGATCTGCTCCGCGCTCAGGGCCATACCGTGCAACTGGAGATCATCAAGACCACCGGCGATAAAATCACCGACGTTGCCCTCGCGAAGGTTGGCACGAAGGGTATGTTCACCAAGGAAATCGAAGAGGCTCTCATCGACAATCGTGTTGACCTCGCGGTGCACAGCTTGAAAGATTTGCCAACGGAGCTCGCAGCCGACTTCGAAATTGCCGCGTTTACCACCCGCGAAGATCCACGCGACGTTTTTTGTTCCGTGAAATTCGCGAGCATCGAAACGCTGCCGCAGCAGGCGAACCTTGGCACCAGCAGCCTGCGACGTCAGGCTCAGTTGAAGGCGCTTCGTCCGGATCTTCAGATTCATCCGGTCCGTGGCAATGTGGATACGCGCCTGCGCAAGCTCGAATCCGGCGACTACGATGCTGTCGTTCTTGCCGCCGCCGGCCTGAATCGTCTGGGCAAAACACAGCTGGTCCGTCAGTTGATCCCTGTGGAAGTGATGACCCCCGCCGCCGGACAAGGCGCCCTGGCAATCGAAATTCGCAATGGCGACACGGCAACCCGGGCGATCGTCGCATTTCTCGATGACGCCGCCACCCGCGCTACCACCACCTGTGAGCGTGCCCTGCTCAGCAGACTTGGCGGCGGTTGTCAGGTCCCCATTGGAGCCTTCGCCGAAATACACGGAGGCCGCATTCGCCTGAACGCGGTCGTCGCTCGTCCCGATGGAACGAGAGTTCTGCGCGAAACCGACGAGGGCGACGATCCCGTACGCTTGGGCAGAGGAGTCGGCGATACCCTTCTCCGCCGAGGCGGCAATGTTATTCTCGAAGAAGTCTATGGTGAAGGTTTCGCTGTGCCGCAACCACCGTAGGCAGGTGTCAGGTCACCGGTAAACCTGACCCCTGACGCTTGAGATCTGACACCTGAGACCTGACGCGCTGATCCATGAAGCCCAACGAAAACCATCCCCTCACCGGTACCCGCATACTTGTCGGACGGGCCCGGCACCAGGCAGGCAGCCTTTCCGCCAGCCTGCGCAGCCTGGGCGCTTCCGTCATCGAAATCCCCTTCATTGAGATTCGTAAGCCGCAATCGTACCAGCCACTTGACGAGGCTCTGAAAAATATCGGAAATTACGACTGGCTCATTTTCACCAGCGCCAACGGCGTCGAAGCGATGTGGGAGCGCTTCCGGAAGCTTCGCCTTACGCGCCGGAATCTCAAGCATCTTCAGATTGCTGCGATCGGGCCTGCAACCAAGAAGGCGATCGTGAGGCATGGCCTGAAGGTCAAGATGGTTCCGGAGGAGTACGTCGCCGAGTCTGTGGTGAAGGGGCTGCGCGATAAGGTCAACGGCAAGCGCGTGGTGCTCATCCGAGCCAAAGTCGCACGCGACGTGATTCCAGAGGAACTGCGGTCTGCCGGAGCCGAAGTCGATGTGATCGAAGCCTACGAAACCGTGGTGCCGGAGAAATCACATGCGCGCCTGCGGACGCTTATGAAGAATGCAGCTCGCCGCCCGCACATCGTGACCTTCACCAGTTCCTCCACCGCGAAGAACTTTGCCGAGCTATTGGGCAACTCCAAGGCACGCAGCGCTCGATTGCTCAAGCATGTCCAGTTTGCTTCGATTGGTCCGGTGACTTCGGCGACGCTGCGGGAATTGCAAATGCCGGTCGCAATCGAGGCCCGCGAATTCACAATGGGTGGACTGCTTCGCGCGATTGTGCTCGCCCGCTACGCGGAAACGTACCGGTAGAGACGGGGCTTACCCCATCCCCTTCCGCCTCCGTCCGCTTCCGCGGCGGGAGACGCGGCAAGCCGCATCTCTAGGGGAAATCGGATGCAGGGCCGCGACTGCTACTCTGGCGTTGGATTCGAGATTCCCCTCTGCGGGTCAATCGAGTCCAGGTAGGCCTGCATGCGTTGCTTCCCGTCGGGGGGCATTCCAGTGAACTCGATTCCATTGCCCACGCCTGGATCGCACGTTCGGACCACCGCCGTGATATTGATATGCTCCGATTCCAGCCAGAAATCCACTCGCAGCACAGTTCCGAGCGGCAAAGGCAGCATGGTCTCGATGTAGCATCCATTACCGCTCACGTCGGTGGCACTAATCCGAGTCGGCGCTTTTACGCGCTCGTCGCGCAGCTCCAGGGGAAGCGAAATCTTATGCCGGTGCCAGCGCCGACGGTTGGAGGGAGAAATCGTCACTGTGGCGCCTTCGAGCGGCAGATAGCTTTTCCACGGACACTCCTGATCGGCGAGCAGCTTCGCTCCCACTTGATTTTTCTTAACCGAGCCGGCGTTCATCACCCAGATCACCGTGCAGCGCGTTTTTTTCTCGTCGCACTGCACTCCGATCACGTCCCCCACTTTCAGCTCGTTGTCGACTCCGGAAATCAGTGCGCCCCCCGAACTGATGTTCCGAGCGCGAGCATGTTGGGAAAAGGGCCGTCCCTCGGCACTCATCCCCCATATCCGCACGGGAAGGTCCACAGTAAGGCGAGGTTCGGTTTGCCGATGCTCAGTCATGCCTTATCCTTGTATCTGTTCGTGCGATAATACCGCCCTCGGAAGCGCTGCGATATTGCAAAGTTTGCCGGCGCAGTAACAAGCGGAGTACCACTTTCGATACCTGCCATCTTCAGTCAAGAGCGGATCTTCGCGGGCGTTTCCGCGGACGTCTCCGCGAATTCCCGATAAGTGATGACGCGGATCTCTTGCTCCTCCAGAAACTGTCGCAGTTCCGTCGAAGTCAGCAGACGCCGCTCCTCCTCGCGAGAGTCGAGCAATCGCGTACTGGCCGCGCGCAAGTCGGCGTCGTTGTAGCCGGGATGGCACACGAATTCCCATGTTCCCTCGGGCAGGCCCGCGAGCGTCTGGCGTAGCAGGGAACTATAGCCGGAAGTCTCGAGCGATCCGGTCTCGATCACTCCCACCACGCCATCGGGCGTGAGTAGTCCGGCGCGCGTGGTCCGCTGGAGGAATTGCCCGGAGAAGGTGTGCAGCATGCGCACCTGGCCATAACGCTTCCAGAGTTCTCGGTTGCCTTTGAACCGCCGTGCCTGCATCGTTTTCACCGGGACGAACGGATTGCGGATGGCGCGAACGCCGCAGATCCGCGAGGCTCGCAGCAGGGCCGCAAAAATCTCAGGAAAGACGTGCGCGTGTTTATGCGTATCGAGATGAGTCACCTGGAGACCGGTGGATTGAATTTTCCTGATTTGCGCAGTGACTTCCGCGACCAGTTGATCGCGATCGAAGCCTCCCAGCATGGCGCGCGCGGCGAAGGCCGAAAGGCTGGAATAGAACTTGTCCGGCTCTGCCGAGCGGATCGCCAGCAACGTGTCCACTGCGCCCGGTGGCGACACCGGCGTTCCGTCCACCAATACGATGTGACATCCGACGGAGAGATTTGGCGCCGAGCGGACCGCCGTTACCGCGTCGCCGAACGCGGCGCCGTTGGCCATTAATGTCGCCGACGACACGACTCCGCCGTTGTGGGTTTCGATGATGGCTCGATTGACTCCAGCGGTCAGACCTAAATCATCGGCATTGACGATTAGCTTTCGCACGCAGAAAGTGTAGCAGCCGCCGCCTGTAGAGACGGGTTTTGGCCCGTCTCCTTGCCGCATTTGCCGCATGCGCTCGTTTGACCGGCAGGGGAAGAGTCCAGTATCCTCAGCATAAGTTTTGCAGTAGTGTTTTCGCGAGCGGCGGAAACGCGCCGTCGTCAACGCATCCCGCGCGGAGCGGGCGGTTAGCTCAGCTGGTTAGAGCGCCTGCCTTACAAGCAGGAGGTCGCAGGTTCGAGTCCTGCACTGCCCACCATCTAAATCACTTACCGAGTTTGCTGTTTAGTTACTGTGCCGTAGAATGCGCCCATTCAATCCCTGTTCCGGATTGTGACGCTGTTTGTCACCGTTCAAGACGCGGCGGACCTGCTCAAGTTCGGGATGTTGATACTTCATTGCGGTTGATGGAATGCCGTGCCCCATGGTGTGCATGACAACCGCAAGATTGCCGGCCCCCCGCAGCGCCCTGGTTCCGTAATCGTGGCGACCGCAGTAGAGGACCAGTTTTTCCGGAAGTCCGTTGTCATTGTGATCAATGATGCCAATCTTGGCTCCTGGTTTAAGCGATGAGCGAAGGTTCCTGAGTAGCACAACCGGATGGGCTACCTCGTGGTAGGTCTTGAGCAGCATCACGGCGTCGATGCGGTCGGCTGGAAGCTGCGCATCGTCGGGCTTGCTGAGGATCGTCTTTATGTTCTGGAGTTGCTCTTTTTTCGCGCGCTGGTCAATATATTGAATTGCCTCCGGGTTGATGTCCACAGCATAAACTCTACCGGAGCCCGTGACGCGGCGCGCGGCGCGCACCGTGAACCAGCCCGATCCGGCGCCGATGTCGGCAACGTTTTTGCCGGGCTCAATGCCAAGCATATCCATGACGCGGTTGACCTGCAGGCGCTCATCGCGCCCGGGGACATCGAAAATGGAGAGATCGCCAGTGTAGGGAGTGCTGGTCTTGCGTGGTGCCGACGGTGCTGCGGAACCGGATTGGGCACGAACCAGCCCCGGCAGCCACAGAACTGCCGACAACACTGAGATCGGCCCGAGCCATTTGAGTGCTCAGCTACGACATTTCCAGTTCATTGTTTCCACGAGTGCATGCGCCGAACCATTAGTTTACGCCGCTTCCCGTGACTTAGTGGAGAGGAAGGCGTCCGTCTGTGGTTGTGAGTGATATTGATATTTCGCCAACTACTTGCGATGTTTCGGAGAGATCGTGATCTCGAACACGCTGGGCCACAGTTTTCCGGTAACAAACAGGCGCTTTCGAATTGGATCGTAAGCGATGCCATTGAGAACGGCTTCCGATTCGAGACGATAGATTGGGCTCAAAAGCCCTGTGAGGTCAATCCATCCGACTACATCGCCCGTCTGCGGAGAAATCCGAGCAATGCGATTGCTATGCCACAGATTAGCGAAAATCTGACCTTCCACGAACTCTAGCTCGTTCAGTTGATCTACCGGAGTCGACCCATCGTGGACCTTAACGCGGCGTTTTTCCAGAAGAGTTTTGGCATCTAAAACACGAATCTCCGACGTTCCGTCACTCAGAAAGAGTTCGCGGCCATTTGTCGCGAGGCCCCACCCTTCTCCTGAGTATGAAAACCTCCGCAACAAATGGAAGTCGCTCAGGTCGTATACAAAACCCGTCCCTGATTTCCAGGTAAGCTGGAGCACCCTGTCTTTTACGATGGTGATTCCTTCGCCGAAGAACTCAGACCCGAGGTCGACGTGCTGAATCACTTCACCAGTTTCGAGGCGTGCCTTTCGGAGCGATGACCGGCCATTAAGACCCGTGCCCTCATACAGGAAACCGTCTCGATACGCGAGACCCTGGGTGTAGGCGAAGGTGTCGTGGGGAAACGCCCGAACGATCGCAAAGGTGTACTCTTGCGGGGGAATCGCTGAAGCCTGACGGGAAGTCTGTCCTCTCAGAAGCGGACAGCAGGCGGCCAGAAGAAACAGAACGAGCCGCGAAGAGATGCCGTTCATTTCACGTCGACCCTGGCTATTATCGCATTGCCAGAGGGGTCAAAGAGGATTGCTGTTGCAAACCTGCGTTAACACTTATCGAGAATTGCCGGATCTGCACAATGGACAAGTGCAATCTGTGACATCTCTCTAATTTGCGGCCAGAGCTGAGCGGATTTGTTGATTGCTCATGACCGTCGCGATTTTGTCCTTCATGTACTTCATCGAAATATCATGATGCTCCCGGTCGTAGGAATCGACACAATCCGCTGCCACAACAATTTCCCAGTCTCTCTGATACGCATCAATCGCTGTCACCCGGACGCAGGCGTGCGTGTTAATTCCGGCGAGAATTAGCACGTCGGGCGTTAATCGATGGAGCATTTGGTCAAGATCTGTGCCAAAGAAGGCGCTGTACCGCTTTTTAATCACTACAGGGTCTGATTGAGCGGTTGCCATATCCGAAGCAATCTCGCAACCGGCCGTCCCTTTAATGGTGATCCGAATACCCTTGGTTTTCATTTCTGGAAAAGCATCTCGGAGATCAGGCTCGAATTCCTGGCGAATCCAAATGATCGGATGCCCACGTTGACGCATGAGGCCGATGAGGTCGTTGATCGACCGGACTAGCTGTTGCCTCTGGGCGGGTGCCCATTTCTCAAGAAAATCATTCACCATGTCAATGACGATTAGGACTGGGCTTTGCATGGCTAGAAAAGTTAGCACAACCTGCGCTTTTTCGCGGCGAGTTCAGGCGGGTCAATTGGCGAAATCAGGCGTGGCTGTTGAAAAAGCCTTTTTTTCTACAACGATCCCCGGGGAATCTGGCGTATCATGTTTCAAACTTGGGGTAGGAGGTAAGTTATGTCTGGCAAGAGACGCCGACTGTTGATCGTTGGGTTGAAGACTTTCGCCCTCTTAGCAGCATGTTCCATGGCATTGCAGGCGGCAGCACCTAAAGGCTGGTTCGTTGCTGGCAGCAAGCCTAATGAATATGAATCGGGCGTCGATCTACTGGCAGCGTACAAAGGTCACCCGAGTGCCTATTTGAAGGCCAAAGCGCCCAGCGTCGAAGGCTTCGGCACTCTAATGCAGGACTTCCGCGCAGAACGATATTTGGGTAAAAGAGTCCGTTTCAGCGCTTTCATAAAGACCGAACGGGCGCAAGATTGGGCGGGATTGTGGATGCGAGTGGATAAGGAATCCGAACAACTTGCCTTCGACAACATGCATGGGCGGCCCATTACAGGGACAACCGACTGGAAAAAGTATGATGTCGTGCTTGACGTGCCGCGGGATGCGACTGGCATATTCTTCGGTGTTCTCCTGACCGGGTCAGGTACGGTTTGGCTTAGTGGTGCGAAGTTCGAGATTGTCGGGCCGAATATGCTTACAACTGATGGGGATGCGGTGCAGATGCCAGACGAGCCGATAAACCTAGATTTCGAGAACTAGTGGTTCGTCCGCTACGTGAAGTAAGGTCGCGTCTCCCAGTCTATCGAAATGATAACTGTCGCTAACAGGCCTGGCTGTTGAAAAGGGAACCAAAGCAGTAATTTCAGTGAATTTCAGCCGCCTGCGGCAAACGAAGGTTCAATAACTTGCGGCGAATTTTGTTCGCGAAATCCTTAGAGAAGAGTTTTTCAACACCTACAGGCATTGCACCAACTAGCGGATTGTTAGTGTACGCGATGTTACGCCAACCAGTGGATAGTTCCGAGTTGCCGATCACTCGTCCAGCATCGTCTCGGTAGTGATCAATTTTGAACATGTAGACGAGTTAGCACTTGGTGGGTATGATTACCCCCACCGGCTACTTTCTTGATTGTATTGGAGGTTAGTGCCCGATTGGCAAGCGCACGTACTCTCGGTTTAAGTCCTGTGATTCTGCACAAGAAGTTCGGTGCTCGGATCACTGTACGGACCCTACCGAAACAAAGAGATTGTTTTCTCGCAAGGGGACGCTGCGGATGCTGTCTTCTATATCCAGAGCGGCACGGTGAAGCTCGCCGTGGTCTCCGCGCGTCACAAGAAAGCTGTAATCGCCTTCCCGCGGCGAGGCAGCTTTTTTGGCGACAGCTGTCTAGGAGGGTAAACTCTGCGGATTTAAACCGTGAGATCAATTGGTCAGTCCAACATCAATCGGCTGCGAAAGGGGAGCGTGGTTCGCACGCTCAAGCGAGACCCGCAGTTTGCAACGCTGTTTAATGCATATCTGCTTTCCCGGATTATTCGAATTTAGGACGACTTGGTGGATCAATTCTTCAATCTCAGTGAAAGGCGACTGGCTCGGCTTCTATTGCTGCTTGGGGACATAAACGACGAATCAAAACCGGAGTGCCCCCCGAAAGTGAGCCAATCAACTCCGAAACTGTAGTCCGCTCATAATTGGTTGAATGAATATTGCTGAGTTGGGTGGGGAAGCTGTTTACTTTTTGGCTCACCGATAAAGACGGCGGACCTCTTGGCTTAAGTGCTTTCTGATGCTCCGCGGAACCGGAAGGAGAAACCGACATGCTGAAATCTGTGAAGGAGTCGGTTCACAGAATGACGAGCCATTTGCAGCTCATAAGCGGCTACTTGGAAATGGAGGACTACACCAACGCGCTGGAAAAGACGAAGGAAACCATAAAGGAACTGCGCGCGCTAGCGAAGAGTCTAACGGGCCTGGCGAACCTGGGGATGACGGTGCCGAAGGATGGGGCGGTCGTGGTTCCACATGGTTCCACAGTGGTGAGCTACGAAGATGTGACCGTAGACGTCGACAGTGATGAAGTGCGGTCAGTTGACAAGAATGAAGTACTTCCCGGTCATGGGAGCGACAATCCGAAGACGAAGTGAGGACTAAAGAGCGACCAATTAAGCGCAGTCTCGCATAATCCATTTGATCACTCGTAGATTCCGTTTCGCCATTCCGAGAGCATGACGCAGGCGGCACGCTAAAGCGAGGCCGCTGAGCGACTGACCTGGCAATTAGTAAAATGTCGATTTCTCAACAACTATTTAGATTGAGGAAATCAGAACTCGTCTTATGGAAGCAGGGTTGAGAATGGATCAGATTTACAAAGCTTTACCTTTTTATTGTTGAATCTCGATAACGCCCTTGCCTTGACGCTAAGCTCCGGGCAGAAAAGATCCACGTTATCAATCTCCCACAAGCCAGTTCAAGGCTTCCTCGCGGGTTTTGAAAGTTGGAAATTCGCGCCGAGAGAAGGCTTTTAGGTCTTGCTCGAATGCATGCGGGAGGTTCTCTCCTCCAACCCATGTCGCCCTCTTGATATAGGGCTTGTCGAAGACCGCGCATTCTTTCATTGCCATAAGAGCTCCTTGGTCAAATGACGCTCCGGTGAAATCCACGAGCAGCAGCACCGAACCGAGTGGCTGGACAGTCACATAATCAGGAACTGCCCGCACAATTGTTTCGACGTCAACGCCCGAGCAGTTCGAACAGTCAGCCAGGAAAACTTGTTTCCCATGATGGCTGATGGATTGGATTCGTTCATGCACGGGCGAGACTCCTTCGCTTTGTGCTTTCCCGCTTCTGGCCTTTGGCCCGGCCTTCGAAGCAGCGGACAACGGGTTTGGTGTCTTGCGCGGCCTCACAAACGTTTCTCTCCCACTTTGACCGTATTCCTGCTCGGTCGAGCACCATAGTTACGAGAGGCCAGTCCGCCAACCCAAACCCCTCATTTGGTGGCTTTGCGTTCTCAACCCCACCCTTGAGGTGCTTGCCGAACAAAGCGACCGACTTCCCGAGTGACCTTCCGTGGCGAACTCGCGCCCGAGGAAGATGTGGATGACGGCGTTTGGAGTGCCGGTCCGCTGTGGAACAACTTCGGTCATCGCGCGGCGGTGCTGGGCATGGTGTTCCCGCGTGGAAGAGGTTCTCCCTTTTTTGCTGGACACAGCGAACGAACTTGGCTTGATAGTGTTGGACTGGGCGAAGGCGTTAGCACTCGCTGACCCTGGTGACAGCAAGAACAACAACCGCGAGAACACTTGATGATTTCACAACTTCCTCCCCGCCAATTTCTTGACGTTCCTGACAGCACAGTTGTAGTCGCTCTTACTCCCCAATGTGCCGCAGAAATCTCTCCCAAGAATCAGTCGCTGATTTTCGTCGGCGTGACGCGGTCCATTTGGTTGCGCGTCCGTCCACAGGTTGACGGACTTCTATGGACATGGCAATACCGACGAAGTAGAAAACAACTGAAACGTAGGTCATCTCACATCATCTCTGATTTCAGGGAGTTACGAGGGGAAATCGTCAGCGTTGCGGATGGCTGACGCTATCAGGCGATTGCGTTAAGTACGCCCCCGGCCCGTCCGTCTGGGGTCAGTTAACGCAATGGGGATTTTTTCAACAATTGACATGGATCGTCACCGCGCTTCCGAGCGACCAGATCTGACTTCCCTTCGCGGTGCCTATAAAGCGAAAACTTTTGCGCTTGTGTTTGGCCATTGATGCCCCTACGGCCTAACCAACCTAGAGTCAAGACATTGCATCCCAGTACGGTCACTCGAACTGGCACGTCTCCTGCAAATAACACATGCAACAAGACGGTCTGCCCCTCGTGATGCCATATCGAGCTCTTATAGTATTCGTGTGCCTCAGCTGGTTCGCTGGTTGTGGCGCCGGCACCCTTGGTCCGGGCGTTGGCGGTACGACACGAACCCTGGTGTCGATCGTTGTAACACCAGCCGATCCGGACGTGCTCCTCGGCACCATTCAACAATTCACGGCTACCGGTGAATATTCCGATCACACCTCGCAGGACATTACGGACTCCGTCACCTGGACCTCGTCGGATACAAGCGTCGCGTCGATCGATGGAGGTGGACTAACAACAGCGGTCGCTCTAGGCTCGATTACAATCTCCGCCACATCCGGCTCTGTCACCGGAAGCACGACGTTGAACGTCCAGCCTGCCGTTCTGTCTTCCATCACGGTCCGGCCTGTGAACAAGAAAATCGCGCCCCTGACGAGCCTGCAGTTTCAGGCAATCGGTACTTACACCGACGGAAGCACTCACAATTTGAATGGACAAGTGTCGTGGATCTCATCCAACAGTGCAGTCGCGACGATCGCGCGCGGTGGCCGGGCGAAGGGTCTAACCACGGGATCGACGACGATTACTGCGACGCTCGATTCGATCAGCGGCTCGACGACGCTCAACGTCTCCAATGCCACGATCGTATCGATCTCCGTCACCCCCTCAGGACGCACCATTGCGCCGGGCACGAAGTTGACGTTCGCCGCGACCGGCGTCTTTAGCGATGGCACGAGACAGGTCATTACCACCGATTCCACCTGGGCGTCTGACAATCCTGCAGTGGCTACCGTCGCAGCAGGGGGCAGGGCGACCGGAATCGGCCCTGGCACGGCCAATATTTCCGCTACTTTTAATGGAGTCTCGGGCAGCGCGCCGCTGAATGTCAGCTCCGCCATTCTCACTTCCATCTCCGTCACCCCGGCAAGTGCCGTACTCGCGCCAACCACTTCCGTAAACTGCGTCGCGACCGGAACGTACAGCGATGGCAGCGCACAGGTGATTACCAACATCGTCACTTGGACGTCGTCCGCGCCCAACGTCGCGAGCGTCAACGGTGGCGGCAGAGTGACCGCACAATCTCCGGGAAATGCAACCATCAGCGCGCAACTCGGAACGCTCAGCGGCAACTCAGCCATTGTGGTCGACGGCTCCCCACTGACCTCGATACAAGTTTTACCGCCAACCGCAAGCATCCCCCAGCAAACTGAACAACCTTTTGTGGCTACCGGCACTTTTGCAGACGGCAAGACTCAAGACCTGACAACGTTCGTGCTGTGGACGTCCTCGCCGGCATCGGTCGCCACCATCAGCCACCTGCCAGCAACAATCGGTCAGGCCACCGGACTCGAACCGGGAACGGCAAACATCACAGCACTCTTTGGCGGGCAGCTTGGAACGGCAACTCTAACCGTTACCAGCGCCGCGGCCACCTCACTTCGTGTGTCGCCCGCCGCCATAAATGTCGAACACGCCGGTTTCACACGGTTCACTGCTCTCGTCGAGTTCAGCGATTGCACAACCAGAGACGTCACGGCATCGGTAACCTGGACGTCTTCGAATACAGGCGTGGCATTTGTCACTCGAACGGGCATCGCGACGAGCACTCGTTCGGGGATCACGGCTGTGACAGCAACCATGAATGCTCTGAGCGGAACAGCTGCTCTGACGGTTTACTGACGGGCCACAAGATGGGAGTCAACTTGGGCGCTTTGCGATTTTCAATAAGACTGTCCATCGTGTCGCTGCTGTGCGCGAGCCCGTTGCTGGGACAAACGGCGGCCCGTGGCGTGAGCCCTGCGGCCAAGGGTCCTGAATATGGCGTCTCCGCCGGTTACACCTACGCTCGCTTGAACTTTTCAGGAAAACCAGCGGTCAATATGCAGGGCGCTGACCTTGGAGCAACGATCGACTTCAGTCCGCGCTGGGGAGCGAACTTGGATTCCAGTTATGTTCGCGCGGGCAGGGACCCCCGCTCCGGCCATGGTAGCTACGTCTTAAATTTTCTGGCAGGTCCAGTGTTTGTTCCCGCTCAGAACGAGAACACCCGGGTGCTCGTTCGTGCCCTCGCCGGCGTTGGCTTGGTGGATGGCTCGGTTCCCGTGGGTCAACTGTTTTATCGCGGATGGCTGACCCGCTTCACTTGGGCGGTAGGAACCGGCATCGAACGCAACATTTCCGGGCCATTCGCAGTTCGCGTAAATGTTGATTATCTGCGCGCCAAGTTTGTGAACTCATCTCTTACCGTGCAGCCGCAAAACAATATTCGTGTGACCGGCAGCCTGGTATTTCGGTTCGCTGCTCCTCGCTACAAGCCCCGTCTCGGTGCCAGGAAGCCTTGACCACCAACACCATGGCCTTCTCAGGCCGGCGG
>Ga0210403_10000909_pt1 | contig 29282 bp, 27 predicted proteins | sample IncBWC19MmetaG_FD_150863 | JGI IMG/M metagenome (GOLD analysis project Ga0210403, IMG submission 150863) | Forest soil microbial communities from Barre Woods Harvard Forest LTER site, Petersham, Massachusetts, United States - Inc-BW-C-19-M | ecosystem: Environmental > Terrestrial > Soil >...
TTGGAAAGCGTGGAGCGTGCCGCCATTCCGACAATCAACCCGGCCAACCCGGCCGACGCGAGCAGACTCACTCCGACGTGACGCACCGCAGGGAAGGTCATCAGCATGATGGACGCCGTTACGGTGGTCACCGTCAGTGTGACAATCCTCTGCAAAACTTGTGTTTGTGTGCGAATCCTGCGCGCGCTAAGGTTGTCGGGCGAATCCATCGAGTAGCGCGCGAAGATGATGTTTCCTGCCAGCTCCGTCAGAATTACGATCGTCCACCCAACGAGAGCAATCACACCCAGTCCCAGAGCGTGTTGCAGAATGTTTTTCAGTGTTCCCGGGATGGGTGCTAGAGATATGACGAGAACTAGAGCTAGCAATGGAAAAATGACTCGCGTCGATTTCTTAGCCCGCCGTGTCAGCAAGGATTCTGTATTCGTGTCTTTGCGCTGCAGTATTCTTTCGACCGCAAAGAACAGGACGAAATGCAGTAGGAGCGCCAATCCAACGGCGCCGGCCAGGATTGCACCTGAAATCAACCACGTGCGAGTGTCGCTCCAAACGGCTAGCATCTCCGCGATACTTGTAAAGGTCATAAAGTTCCTCGTTGATAAAAGCAAACCGCACATATTTGCTTCCTTGTCGGGCGGAGGATGTGGGGCGCGCCAGAACACTCTTCAACAGCTGCCCGCAAAGCGGGGGATGGCTGATCATCTGCTAGCCAACGAATGCCGTGGCGCAGTTTCTCTCAACCTTCGAGCTTTACCTTCGCCGGAAGTCTCTTACGAATGAAAGGGACTGGCCTATGCACAGGTTCTTGGCCGGAAACCTGCCAGGGCAAAACGGGGCGTGGGTCTTCAGCGAGAAGGTTGGAGATGTGTATCAGGGATGGATGGCTATCCGCCACAATTTTTACCAATGCCGTCAAAGGCACTGCAAGTAAAATACCCATCAAACCCCATAGCCAGCCCCAGAAAAGGATTCCTGCTGTGGCCGCGACAGGCCCTAGGTTCACACGCGATCCAACTATCTTCGGAATTAAATAGTTGGCGGAGATCACATGAAGGCAGGCCACGGTTAACACAATGACGGCAAAAGGGGCCGCCGTTTGGAATTGCAATAGCGCCGCGGCGACTGGAATCACAAGGGCGAGAATCACGCCCAGAAACGGAATCAAGTTCAGGAAACCGCTGGCGACCCCGAGTACCACCGCGCCTTGTACTTTCAGGGCGAGCAGGACGAGGACCGTCACTGCTGCCATCGCCGAACCGATCACCAGATTGCCGGCCGCGAACCCGCGTACCATGGTAGTCACGCGTCCCACAAATTGAGGGACATCGATGGTCGCCCCCAAGGTACTTGCGAGCCTTTGATTCATTCGCTCTTTCCGAATCAGATTGAAGAACATCAGGAACGGCACGACTCCAATAATGATGACGGCTCCCCACACTGTTCCGACACCGCGAATAATGTAAGAAGGCCAACTGGGCGGCTCTTTGATCTCTACTTCCGCTATTTTCTTTGTCGACGTCTCGGGGTTCAGGCTGCCCGCGGTCTCTTGCACTCTTCGAATCTTTTGGCTAAAAGGCCTTATTGCCTCGCGGATTTGTTCCGCATATTGCGGCACAGCCTCCACGAGACCGGAAATGCGATTGTACGAGGCATACGTCAGGAAACCGAAACACAGCATTCCGGAAACTATGATAATTCCCGCGGAAGCAGAACGCGGCAGGTGCCAACGCTCCAAGGCTGTGACCACGGGATCCACGAGGATGGCAAGAAACGCCGCCAGTAGCAAAGTAATGCAGAAAGAACTGGCAAAAAAACAAAAAGCCATCAGAAGAACGAGAACAATGCCCCAAAGCAGCCAGGCAATACGGCTTAACAGCCGCGATTGCAGCAAGTCAGTTGAGCTGCGCATCATACAATCACTCGGTTCCTTCCCGCCGCCGGCAATGTCCGCGTGCAGCGCCTCCCAGCTTTCACGCCAGGCGCAAGGGGGCGCCGCACTCGCGGTTCACGATACGGTCTTGCGCTGAAATAGATGCGCAATTAACGAAATCACCGCGAACAGCAACAGAATGTGGATCAGCGCACTGGATACGTGGAAAACCAAGAATCCACCGAGCCACGCCAGCAACAAAATCCCAAACAAAACGATGAACATGTAAGCCTCCTTGTTCCCTTCGATTGGACGGGCGCTTCTGGCCTCTGACTTCAAACGCGGATAGCTTGCTCCCACTGAAGTTACAAACCCATAGAACGAACGCTGCAGTATCTGCGCAACCATACCCGACGAGGCCGAGGCTTCTCTTTTTGCTGCTGACCTTCGTCGTGAGTTGGCAACTTCAGATTCTTCCAAGAAGCAACAATACGAGCAGGATTACCACTACCAGCCCCAGGCCCCCGCTCGGGTAGTAGCCCCAGCTTCGGCTGTGCGGCCACGTTGGCAGGCTGCCCAAACTCAACAACAGAAGGACGACGAGAAGTATGATCAGCATTTTGGCTTGCCCTCCATGCTTCATTCGACTGCAAGACTGTGGCTCGAACAATCGGTGTAATCGTGTACAACTCGTGTTGCCATTTGGTATGCGGAGAGATTTCCTTTACGTTTGAAACCCGCTACTCCACGGAAATGCGTGCTCCAATAAAACTTGCGAAGGGTAACTATGCTCGGAGTCCGGTGCCGAAATGGGTCGACGAATTGCTCCGAGAGAGTAAAATACAGGGAAAACAGTATGGGATTGACAGCCAAATCGTAATATCTATCGTCCGTACTTTGGAACGCTTATCTCAAGCCAGCGGTATCGGGCCAGCAACTTGGATAACCGGTACCGAACATCGCGTGGCGGCCTGAAGACGCTGCCGTTAGATTGGGGATGATCACGATGAAGATTCTCGTTGCAGACGATCACGACATTGTTCGCCGGGGTCTCAAACAGCTCCTCACCTCGCGGCCCGGATGGGAAGTTTGCGGCGAGGCAAAAACCGGAAGAGAAGCTGTTGAACTCGCCGAAAAACTCAAGCCCGAAGTCGTTGTTATGGACATCAGCATGCCTGACCTGAATGGCCTGGAGGCGGCCCGGAGAATCCACAAGTCGTCCCCCAAGATAGGGATCCTCATCTTGACTCTTCATTTTTCCGACCAGCTCGTTCGTGACATCGTCGAGGCCGGCGCCCGTGCCTATATCATGAAGTCCGACGCAGATCGCGATCTTGTCAGCGCCGTCGATGCGTTGGCAAGTCATCGAACTTTTTTCACCTCCCGTGCCGCCGAAATGCTTCTGAACGGGTTCGCCAACAAGAATTCCGTGCCCGATCCCGAAGCTCATTCGCGCGAGAGACTAACATCGCGCGAGCGGGAAATTGTGCAGCTGCTCGCGGAAGGGAAGAGCAGCAAGGAAGTGGCCGTAGCTCTTGGTATAAGTGTCAAGACGGCTGAGACCCATCGTGCCAATATCATGAGAAAGCTAGAAATGCATTCCGTCAGCGAGGTCGTGCGTTACGCCGTAAAAAATCTAATCATCGAAGCGTGACGCTCCCTGCGGGCACGCGCGATGATCTCGGGTATAGACGACTAGTATTATTGGGATCTTGATGGCTCTTCAGAATACATGCGGCTCTTCACCAATCGGAGCTTCTCGCTCTTATCTTCGGCTCGCGGAGACGCCGGACCATGCCTAGAGTGCTTATCGTCGATGACCACGCATTTATCCGTCGTGGTGTCCAAACGATCTTGCATCCCTTCCCTGAGTGGGAGCTTTGTGGCGAAGCGGATAACGGCAGCGACGCTATCCGCATGGCTGAAGAGTTGAAGCCCGAGGTCATCATCATGGATTTATCCATGCCCGGACTCAACGGCATCGAGGCGACTCGCGCCATCCGAAAAACTCAACCTGGCGTCAAGATTGTCTTGCTGACTCTTCACGAGTCAGCGGAATTGGTGCGCAGCGCCTTTCGCGCTGGCGCAAGGGGGTATCTCCTGAAAACCGATGCCGAGCAGGAATTGGTGAAGGCCCTTACCGTGGTGACCGGACTGGGAACCTATATTAGCCCAAGGATTGACAGCACGGTCGTGAAAAGTGTAATTGGTGAGATCCTCTGACCACACCCAATAACCGAGCGGCAAGCAGGCAAAACCCCGTCTTTTGAATCTCTTCCTAGAAACTGAATTTCGTCCTCTGCCTTACCGTCTTTCACCGACGGGAAGACCCTAGCTCACGAGCGGTAAGACCCCCGCTCACGAGCTATGCTCGTCTTACGCGCGCTCCATCGATGTCGAGATTTCGTGCGCAGAGGAACCCTTTTCTAATAAATAGTTCGAGACCATGGCAAGGGCCTAGCAAGAGACGTGCTGGCCCTGTTTCGCGCTGGTCTCACTGGCGGCATTGGCCTCGCCCGAATGCGGGAGAGATTGGCCGAGCTCGCCGGTGCTCTCGATGTGCTATCCGGCGAAGGTGGATCCGTGATTCAAGCCACACAGCCCATCGCGGCCTGCCGATTTGCATGACGCCAAGGCCGTCAACGCCATTCACCCGATCTTATCTAGGCTGCCAAGGTCAGTTTGGCAGCACCATCGCTGCCGGCTTCGCCAGAGCCAAGAGCCGCTGCTGCAGTTTCACGCGCGCCCGGAAGATTCTCGATTTAACGAGCTCCGGAGTAATATCCAGCGCCGTAGCCAATTCCCGGCTCGTCCATCCTTCCCCTTTTTGCAGTATGAATGTGTATTTCAGCGTGGGGTGTAGTGCCGCAAGGGCCTTTGTGGCCAATTCCTTTGTCAAGTATTGCCGCTCGGGATCTGCGTGCGAGTCCCTCAGCTCCTCGTTCGTCTCCTGGCCCTCCGGTGTCCGTCCCTCGTCGGCACAGGTTGCTGCCTCCTCCGGCCGGCGTTTGCGCAACATCATCAGCGCTTCATTCACGGCAATGCGAATCAGCCAGGTCGAGAACTGCGAGTTTCCCTCAAATTGCTGAATCTTGCGGAACGCTTTGCAGAACACATTTTGCAAATTGTCTTCCGCATCCTCACGATTCTTCAGGATCCGGAAAGACATGCCGTAGACCTGGTGCGAATGCCGCCGGACGAGTTCTCCGAAGGCGTTACGGTTTCCTGCGCGCGCCCTGGCGATCAGCGTTTTTTCCGATTCAGCGATTTGGCTGTTCATCACGGCAGCATCTCCTGTACTGGTGCTTGGTTCGAACTGAGCCTCTGTCGCAGCGAGATATACGACGCCAGAGAAGCACAAACCATACGGTCCGCGCTGGATGGAATTGAACAGAATCTTGTATCCATGCAGATCCGCTTCACCCAGCCATCCGGAAGATGTCGCACGGAGCGCAAAAAATAGGGCGAGGCAACCATCACCTCGCCCAACTTTCTTAATTTGCGTCCGCTACGGCTTCAGCTGAGGAGTGGCCTTCTGCAAGCGCCGCACAAGTGTTTTCCCCGACTCCGGCGCATCAAACTTCGGCTCGGTAATGATGAGCGCCGCCGAAGCTTCTTTCCCATACAAGCGGTGATTCGCATCTTCGTCAGGCCGCAGCGTTGTGCCTTCCAGCGATACCCCGGCAAATACGCCGCGCGCCCGCGAATAGCTCAGTAATTCCGCGCGTAGGTAAGCGTCAGTGTCCGCCGAAGCAGTTCGCCCCTTTGGCCCCGCCGCGACGGAAGCGTCTCCGCCCAGCTTCACTTTGCTATGCAGCAGACTCTGCACGCCACGATTGTTCATTACCAGAATCACGAAGTCGGTAGCTTCTCCTCCGATCTGGAGTCCCACGCTCCCGCCCTCCAGCGCGTACATCGCTGGTGCGCCCCACGGACCAGAAAAATCCTTGCCCGTTCGGCAAACCATCGTCCCCCGCCCATAGCTTCCTCCAACCACGAACGCTGCCTTTAGAACGGACGGCAAAACGACCACGCACCGCGCCTTGTCCATGAGGTCCTGCGGAATGTCCTCGGGGACGTCGAGAATTTCTTGAATCACCGTGCCGGCGTTCTGCAATCGATTGTTCTCATCTTTTGCACCTTCGTCCGCCGGCCGTGCGGCAGGCCGCGCAAATGACAGGGGCGCGAGCATCAATGCCCCCGCAAAGATAATCGCCATACTTTTCATAACCGTATCCTCCATCCTTTGTTCGAAGATTTGTACTTTCCATCGGAGCCCTAATTTCGAGGCCGGTCTGATACGACCACAACGATCCCGCCGACCAGCGCCAAGGCCCCCAGTATCGGAGGAAGAGGAATTGTGTGATGTTCTTCCTTCGTTGCCTGGATGGGACCAATGTCCAGGACTTTCTTCCGCGTTGTGTAAGTCAAACCCTGATACGCCAGCGCGAAAAGTCCGATCACCACCAGCGCTATCCCCAGGATTGTTCGTCCGCCCATACTCCCTCCACACTCCCGAGTTGGTTTCTGCCCTGCCCCTTCAGATCGATTCAGGAGCCTGACGCAGCCAACTCAGGTTCGCCGAAGCAGATGGCTCACCAGCGATACAAGAAAAAGAACCAGAAAGACGTAAAACAAAATCTTCGCGATCCCTGCCGCGGCCAGGGCAATTCCTGAAAAGCCCAGCACTGCGGCAATTAGCGCCACAATAAAGAATCCCAATGCCCAACGTAGCATCTCAACCTCCTGACCTTACTATTCAGACCGTCGTGAGCCCTGAATCCGGCGTCGTGCTTTGGTCCTCTGTTCGAAAACCTTGCCGCGATTCGTTTCAGTTGTAAGCCTTGCGCAGTGCGATCTCCATACCGTGGAACCCTTATCGCTCTCCCATGAATCCTGTAGTCCCTGTGGAATCTCGTCCATTTCTCCCCCTTTTCTCTCACTTTTCAGTGTTTCTCGGTATGTACGCTGTTCTCCTGGCGTGCTTATCTTGCTCTGTCTCTGTTGGGTTCGGCACGCTTCCCGGCTGGCGCAAGTCCGAACAGTTATGCGCTACGGAAAAACTAAAAATTAGGAGGCTCGGATGAACTGGGATCAGCTGCAAGGAAAATGGAAGCAGTTTGCTGGCCAGGCAAAGGAAAAGTGGGGAAAACTCACGGACGACGACCTCACCGTAATCCACGGTCGCCGCGATCAACTGATCGGCAAAATTCAGGAACGCTACGGAATCGCGAAGCAGGAAGCCGAGAAACAGGTTGACGAATTTGCTCGCTCCTTCCGGAGCGAAGACGCAACACCAGAAAGGCCGCGTGACGATCACGAAGCGGAAGTCCACGCAAACGCAAAAGAAAAGAAGCGTGGTGCTGCCCAGTCCTGATCCGAGGCAGTCTAACCGCTAACTGCTAACGGCGAGACGCAAGGGCCAGGTTTGCTGGCATGCGAGCCTGGCTCGCCTCTCGCAAAAATTGTCGCGCTTTTCGTTGCGACTGGTACCATCTGATGGAACTATCGTGCGATTGATGAATCGATTGCGCTGCACACTGATCTGCATCATGACTCTTTGTCTCGGAGGGCCCTCTCCCGCCGAGGCCTACTCTGTCTTGACCCACGAAGCCATCATCGATGCAGCCTGGGATACCAACGTCCGGCCTCTCCTTCTCGCGCGTTTTCCAAATGCCACCGCGGACGATCTGCGCAAAGCCCACGCCTACGCCTACGGCGGCGCCATCGTCCAGGACATGGGCTACTACCCGCACGGCAACAAATTTCTTAGCGATCTTACCCACTATTTTCGCAGCGGCGATTTTATCGAAGCCCTCCTCCACGATTCCCAGGATCTAAACGACTATGCCTTTGCCCTTGGAGCCATGGCGCACTATGCCGCGGACAATAGCGGCCATCGCTTGGCCACCAACCTCGCTGTTCCCATGCTCTACCCCGAACTCCAAAAGAAATATGGCAGTGTGGTGACCTATGAGGACAATCCGATTGCCCACGTCAAAACCGAATTCGGTTTTGACGTTCTCGAGGTTGCCAAAGGCCGCTACGCCCCCGACAGTTACCACGACTTTATCGGCTTCGAAGTCGCCGCGCCTCTCCTCGAACGCGCCTTTCAGGACACCTATGGCTTGGATCTCACCTCCGTTCTCAAGGACGAGCCGCGCGTCATCAACTCCTACAGGCACGCCGTCAGCTCCCTCATTCCTCAAGCCACAAGAATCGCGTGGAAACTCAAACAGGATGATATTCAGAAGGACCTTCCCGGAGTAACGCGCCAAAAATTTCTCTACAACATTTCGCGCTCCAGCTACGAAAAGCAATGGGGAAGGGATTACCGCAAACCTGGCTTCGGCGACACCTTTCTTTCTTTTCTGTACCGCATCCTTCCCAAAATTGGCCCTCTGCGAATTCTCGCCTTTCGCACCCCAACTCCTCAAACCGAAAAGTTGTTTGAAGAAAGCTTCAACGTCACCCTCGATCGCTACCGAACTTTCTTGGCGGACCTGCGCAATGGCCAAGTGGCATTACCCAACGACAACTTCGACGTCGGCGAGGTGACGGCCCGCGGCGTGTATCGGCTTGAGGATAACGCGTGTATGCAGCTCCTCAATCAACTCGCCAAAAAGGATTTTGTGGATGCCTCTCCTGAACTGCGTGCTCAACTCTTGCGCTTCTTTTCCTCTCCTGAAGCTCCCTCAGCTGCGAAGCTTTCCGCGAAGGCCCGCGCCCAATTGAAAGCCGACGTCCAGAAGCTCGAAGCCACCACGAAAAGCGCCAATACTCAGAGCTACACAGAATTCCTTTGACCTCTACACCGTTCCTCCGATGGCCCGTCACGACTGCTCCGCGTACTCTCTCTCCATCATTAAGCTCCCCCGCTCACGTCTTCCGAGACCAAGCGCGGCTGACACTCATGAATGTGAGGAGGACAAAATGGACTTACTTATCACGCTTGCAGTGATTCTTCTGATCCTGTGGCTCTTGGGACTCGTAACTTCCTTCACCTTGGGAGGCCTCGTTCATATTCTGCTCGTCCTAGCGCTCGTTGTCGTTTTGATCCGGATCATCCAGGGTCGCAGGCCTGTTATATAGTCCAGCCGGGCGATTTCAGGCGCGTGCCCAGCCCCCGATTCAGCGCGCTACCCCGTCCGGCTCGCGATATTGTTCTTGTGAGCGTTGGTCCCCTTCCCTCGATTTGCGCTTGACGGTTGTCTGTCGGCTGTGGCGCGCGATCCGGCGGGAGCGTTGGGAATGGCATATACTCCGCAGAGGAGGCCCAATGAAAAAGCGCTGGCTTCTGATGTTGACGTTGCTGGTCGCGACTACGTCCCCGGCGAAGACGCGGGAGTGGAAAACAGCGAAGATAGAAGCTACTTCGGAAACCGATGTTTCGTGGAAAGTGTGGGGCGAAAAAACCACCATGCACTATACGATTGAGACCGACGATATGATTTTCTTTGCTGACTATAGCTACAAACCGGGCCAGCACAGTGATAGCCACGCACCGGATATTGCGGTAAATGCGCTGACGAAAATTGCAATCGAGGGGAAACACGCGTACGTTCTCGACGTCACCGGTAAAGAAGTGAAGCTGCGTATCGTTAGAAAGACTAAGAAGTAGTACCGTCCGAGTTTCTGCGACTACCTAAGTGTCCCGCTGCCGTTGGCAGCGCCTGGAAACTCCGTGCCTATTCCTACGAACCGTCACTCAAACTACGTCGGTTCGATCACGCTTAGGCCCTTTATTTGAGCAAAGTTCCGAGTATTGCACGTCGCTACTTTGCTTCCGCGCTCCCGAGCTGTTGCGCCCACAATGAGGTCATAGAACCAATCATTTTCCCGGAAACCTCCAATTCTGCCCAGAGGCGCGCATGTTCGTACGCCGTTTGCTCCGTATAGGGGACAATCGGCACGGGTTCCAAGACCGCTCTTAAGTGCCGCTCGCGCGTGGCCTTGCGCTTTCCGCTTGCCCGTTCCACGCCACGCCAGAGTTCGGCAACCGTGATCGCGGCAATCGCAAATTGTTCGTTGGGATGCGAAGCGACCCACTTCTTGACGTCGAAGGTGCCCTGCGCACCTCGAATGATGACGTCCGCGTCGAGAATTATCGCCATCTAATATCGGGCTGAGCTGACGCCGAGAATGCCAACTCAGGTCTCAGCAGCGGAGTGTCTCTGATATGCCGGTTTCGAGCAACTTGGCGAACTGCTCGGCGACGATCGGTCGACCGAAATAATACCCTTGCGCCTCGTCACATTGGTGAGCCTGAAGAAATTCCAACTCTTTCAGCGTTTCCACGCCCTCGGCAACAACACGCAGTTTGAGGCTCCGGGCCATGCCGATCACCGCCGTGACGATGGTAGTCTCGTCGGGAGCGGTGGTGATTCGACGGACGAACGATTGGTCGATCTTGAGGGCATCGATCGAGAATTTCTGAAGATAGCTCAAGCTGGAGTAACCCGTACCGAAGTCATCGACCGCAACCTGCACTCCTTTTGCTCTTAGCGTTTGCAGTACGGAAGCGGTGGACTCGGGATGCTTCATAAGTACGCTTTCAGTCAACTCCAGTTCCAAAGATGTTGGATCCAAACGCGTATCTTTCAGAATGGCGAACACTCCTTCGAGAAAGTTCTCATTCCGGAACTCGATCGCGGAGATGTTCACGCCCATCGTACCAAGGCGCAGGCCGGCGTCCACCCACGTCCGGGCCTGCTTGCACGCCTCGCGAAGAACCCAGTTGCCAATAGGTAAAATCAAGCCACAGTCCTCAGCAACGGGAATGAATTGTGCCGGAGAGACCGACCCTCGCGTGGGATGTGTCCAGCGTATCAACGCTTCCGCGCCGGAAATTTCTCTGGTCCTCAGATTGATCTTCGGCTGGTAGTGCAGCGCGAATTCCTGCCGTTCTAGCGCCCGCCGCAAACTCCCCTCAATGGATTGTCGCTCGACTGCTCGCACGTTCATGGCGGGCTTGAAAAACTGAAAGCTCTGACGCCCATTTTCCTTGGCCTGGTACATCGCCGTGTCGGCGTTTTTGACCAGCGTCTCCGGGTCCGGGCCGTCGTCCGGAAAGACGCTCACCCCAACGCAAGCGGTGACGTGAAGATCGTGCTGGTCGATGGAGTGGGGCTCGGCCCCCCCTTTCAGCAATCTTCTCACCGTAGCTGCAACACTGTCTAAATCTTCGACTTCGGAAAGCAGCACGACGAATTCATCGCCACCCTGGCGGCTTACTGTATCCGAACCGCGCACGCCATCCACCAGGCGTTTGGCGACAGATTGCAGCAGTCTGTCACCGATCGGATGCCCGAGAGAATCGTTGATGTGTTTGAAGCCATCCAAATCCAAAACCAGCACAGCGACTTTTTTCATGTGACGTGGCGCCGAGGCGATTGCCTGGCGAACGCGGTCGTTCAGGAGCTTGCGATTAGGCAAACCGGTCAGGAAATCGTGATTGGCGGAATGGGCCAGCTGCAGCGCCATCGTCCGGGTCGAGCCCATGTCGCGGAAGACAATCACCACGCCGGTAGTGCGGCCCTCTCGGTCATGTATCGGGGCGACCGTGGCATCGATGGGAATCTCAAATCCGTCACGCTGGATGAGGGTGCAGTTCGAGGGCACGTGGATGATACCGTTTTCCGATGCCATCTCCATCGGATTTGGGGAGGTCTCACGGCTCGCGGCACCCAAGATTCGAAAAACCTCGGTCATGGGCCTGCCTTCCGATTCTCCCTGCGACCAGCCCGTCATTCTTTGTGCAACCGGATTGAGGAAGGTGATATTTCCCAAGACGTTTGTGCAAATAACGGCGTCGCCAATGGAGTTGAGAGTGACTTGAGCGCGTTCCTTTTCGTCGAACAATGCCTCTTGCATGTTCTTGCGCTCGACGGCGTAGCGCAAGGCACGAAGGAGTCCACGCGCATCGATTTGGCCTTTGATGAGATAGTCTTGGACACCTTCCAGCAGTGCTCGGGAAGCCAACAACTCGTCGTCCATGCCCGTCAACACCACCAGGGGGACGCCTGGCGCGATCGCCCGGGCTCGCCGTATCGCCTCCAGTCCTTGGGCGTCGGGCAGGCCGAGATCGAGCAAGATAATGTCAGTCATACCCTCCGCAAGATGCTTCTCGGCTTCACCCATGGTAGCCACGTGCGTCAATTCAGTGTTGTGCGAGCTCTGTTCGTGGAACATCTCGCGGAGCAAACGTACATCTGCGGGGTTATCTTCAACTAGGAGCAGTACTTTGATTGATTTTCTGTCCATACATTTTGACCAGGGTACGGCGACTTGCGGAAGCAGTCGCTCCTTCTTACAGGGACCCCAGGTCATGTACGACGGGTTTCGTCGCGTGCGCGGGTTCTCCCAAGGCTTGCCGAATGACCTTCAGAAGTTCGGCATTGTCGACTGGCTTTTGGAGAAAGGCCTTGGCCCCTGCCTTGAGCGCGCGCTCTTTGTTTGCGAGAACGTCCCGAGCAGAGACGACGATAACCGGGATCACGGCGAGATAGGGGTTATCCTTGAGCCTCTCCATGACGACGAAACCGTCCCCGGCCGGCAGGCCGAGATCCAGGATAATCAAATCCGGCTCGTGTTTCCGGGCCTCAGTGATGCTCCCGACCGCGTCGCATGCAAAGAAAGTATCATAGTGGTTAGCCTTGAGGCGTACATGCATCCCTTGAAGCACATCCGGATCGTCATCCACGATGAGAATTTTCTTGTTACCCATTTTTCACCATCCTCGACAAGATTTCCTCGTCCATAAGTTCCTGAATTTGCATGGCCGCCTTCTCCACAAAGTCTTTCATCGATTCACTCGCGCTTCGTTTGATCGCTTCAACCGACCGGAAGGAGGTCGAAGTGGTCAACCCTGCTTTCTGTAGATGCTCGTTGCCGTCCATTCGCTCCTGAATCCGCATCGCAATCGCTTCGCCGCCAATTTCGCCGGTAATCGCCAGGATAAAGAAAAGTTCTGTCGCTCCCGCTGGGCCCATCTTGGGCAAGAGTATGTCCAGATCGGAGTGCATGCACCGCTGCAAAATGTCGCGCACCCGCTGAGATTGCTCGGCGCGCACATCCTCGGAAAGCCAGCCGGTCTGCGAACCGATCTCTGTCATCATAAGTGTCATGGGAGCTTCCGTATGTCTTTCCCCCTTGAAGGCTGGGGCGATGAGGTTAGGCAGAGAAAAAACAGGCAAGGTAACGAAAAAAACGGCACCCTCCCCAGGAACGCTGCTGACCCAGATTTGACCGCCCTGTCGTGTCACCAACTCCTTGCAGATGAACAACCCCAGCCCGAGACCTTTACGGCCTGCCGTGGACGGATCAGGTGTCTGGAACAGGCGTTCAAAAATTCGCTCAGTCATGTCTGGACCGATCCCACATCCCGAGTCTGAGATCTCCAAAACCAGGAGATTCGGATCTTCCCCAAAGACCCGAACCCGAACCTTCACCGCGCCCTTTGCAGGAGTGAACTTGATGGCGTTGTCCACCAGAATGATGAGAATTTGTCGAATGCGCGTGGGGTCGGCACAGACGGTTGGCAACCGCAGCTCTATCTCAGAAGAGAGGGCGACTCCTTTGGCTGTGGCTGCCCCCTGCAGTGTGTTGACGACGTAAGCGATTGCTTCGGAAACCGAAGTGCATTGCAGTTCGATCTCCAACTTACCTGCCTGCATGCGAGTGACTTCGACCAAGTCATTAATCATCGATTGAAGCTGCTTGACATTCCTCAAAACGATTCCCAGGTAGTCGTGCTGTTCCACATTCAATTCGCCCGCCAGCCTGTCCTGGAGAATGGTCACAAACTGATAGATGGCCGTCAGGGGTGAACGCAACTCGTGCGATACGTGTGAGAGGAACTCATCCTTAAACTGCAGCTGCTGTGTCCGGATGACGTCGGTTTCTGTTTGCATCCGGTGGCGCTCGATGGCGTGGCGAAGCGCCCGGGGTAGAGCACGATTCTCGATTTGCCCTTTGATCAGATAGTCTTGCGCGCCTTCTTTCATAGCTTCGGCGGCCAGTGCCTCGTCGTCCAAGCCCGTTAGCACAATGAGCGGAACACTGGGAGCCACCGCGTGCGCCTGCCGCACGGTTTCGAGACCATAAGCGTCTGGCAGTCCCATGTCCAACAGCACCACGTCTACACCGCCTTTCCCCAGATGAATCATGGCTTCGCTCATGCGCGAGAGGTGCGTCAATTCGAAACTGCCCGGCTTCTCCGTGCTGAACATCTCCCGCACCAAACGGGCATCTCCCGCGTTATCCTCAACCAGAAGAACGTGGAGTGGCTTTTCCTTCATGAGCGCGGTTCGCGTGGCAGCTTGACCACAGACAGCCAGAAATTATCGATACTTTTCACCACTGTGAGGAACCCCTCGAGGTCCACGGGCTTGGTGATGAAACAGTTCGCATGGAGCTGATAACTCCCCCGTATATCCGCCTCGGAGGCAGAGGTCGTCAAGATAACCACTGGAATACATTTCAGTGTCGGGCTCTCCTTGAGTTCCGCCAAAACCTGCCGGCCGTCTTTCTTGGGCAGGTTCAGATCGAGCAAGATCAGATCCGGGCGAGGAGCATTGGCGTGCTCCCCCTCGCGACGCAGAAACGCCATTGCGTCGATCCCGTCCGAGGCGACATGCAAGTTGATATGCACCTTGGCGTCTTTAAACGCCTCGCGCGTGAGCCGGACGTCGCCAGGACTATCTTCAACCAACAGAACTTCGATCGGGACCGCGCCTGTTCCCATCGATTCCATTATTTGCCACCTCCTTCCGGCAGGCTGAAGTAGAAGATCGACCCCTTTTCGGGTTGCGACTCGACCCAGATTCTTCCGCCCAGCCGCTCTACAATCTTCTTGCAAATGGTCAACCCGATTCCGGTTCCCTTGAACTGTTCTCGCCCGTGCAAGCGCTGGAAGAGGACGAAGATCCTTTCAAAGTACTGGGGGTCGATTCCCAAGCCATTGTCTCGCACGGAAAATATCCAATCCTTGCCGCCGTTTTTCGTGGCCGAGACGTGTACATGTGGGACTTCGGCGCTGCGGTATTTGATGGCGTTTCCGACCAGGTTCTGGAAGACCTGGATCAATTGCGTATCGTCCGAGGTGATAGAGGGCAGCGAATCGTGAGTCACAAGCGCACCGCTTTCTTGAATCGTTGCTTGTAAGTTTGAAAGCGCGTATTTCAGTGCTTTTTCACTGGAAACCTCGCGGAGCCCCTTCTCGTTTGTACCTGCCCGTGAATAGGCAAGCAGGTCTTGGATCAAGCCCTGCATGCGGTTGGACCCGTCTACCGCGTAGGCAATAAACTCATCGGCTACGGAGTCCAGACGCCCTTTGTAGCGTTTGGACAGCAGCTGCGTATAACTGGCTACCATCCGCAGCGGCTCCTGGAGATCGTGTGAGGCGACATAGGCAAATTGCTGGAGTTCGTCGTTTGAACGCTTCAGTTCCCCCACCGTCTTCACCAGCTGATGCTCAGATTTCTTGCGTTCGGTGATGTCTCGGATGGCTGCGGTCACCAGGACTCCTTCCGGACTTTCCAGTGGGCTCAGCATGATCTCGATCGGAAACTCACTTCCATGCTTCCGCCGCCCTTTGAGCTCAATCCCCGTCCCGATCTGCTGCGCCACCGCCTCCGCCGCGGTTCGCGTACCGTCCGCGATGAGCCGTTCCGCAAAGCCTTCTGGAATAATGTTCTTAACTTTCTGCCCAACCAGTTCATCGCGCCGGTATCCAAACTGCTTCTCCGCTTGAACGTTCAGCAGCACTATGTCTCCGCCCTGGTTAACTACCACCATCGCATCCGGAGCCGCCTCCAGCAGTCCGCGGTACCTGCCCTCCATCTGTGCCAGATGTTGTTCCGCAGTCTTGCGCACGCTGATGTCCCGGATTGCCGCCGTGACCAGAATTCCTTCCGCGCTTTCCAGTGGGCTCAGCATGATCTCGATCGGAAAATCGCTTCCATCCTTCCGCCGCCCATATAGTTCAATCCCCGTCCCGATCTGCTGCGCCACCGCCTCCGCCGCGGTTCGCGTACCGTCCGCGATGAGCCGTTCCGCAAAGCCCTCTGGAATGATGTTCTTCACCTTCTGGCCCACCAATTCATGGCGTCGGTATCCAAATTGCTTCTCCGCTTGAACATTTAGCAGAACGATCTCCCCGTCCTCGTTCACCACCACCATCGCATCCGGAGCCGCCTCCAACAGTCCGCGGTACCTGCCCTCCATCTGCGCCACAAATTTTTCCCCAGCCTTGCGTACCGTGATGTCGCGGATCGCCGCCGTGACCAAGATTCCTTCCGCGCTTTCCAGCGGGCTCAGCATAATCTCGATCGGAAAATCGCTTCCATCCTTCCGCCGGCCGGTGAGCTCAATCCCGGTGCCGATCTGCTGCGCCGACGCGTCTTCCACGGATCGAAGGCCGTCTGCACGAAGCCGTTCTGCGAACCCCTCGGGAATGATGTTCTTCACCTGCTGCCCTATTAGTTCATCGCGGTGATATGCGAATTGTTTCTCCGCTTGAACATTTAACAGAACGATCTCCCCGTCCTGGTTCACCACCACCATCGCATCCGGAGCCGCCTCCAACAGGCCGCGGTACTTGGCTTCCGTTTCTTTGCGCTCGCTGATGTCGCGGCTGATCTCGGAAAAACCAAGGAGGGTCCCAGATGAGTTGCGTGCCGCAGTGATGACGACGTTGGCCCAAAACCGCGATCCATCTTTACGCACGCGCCAGTGCTCTGTCTCAGACCGGCCAGCGGCCGCCGCGACCAGGAGTTCCGCTTTCGGTTTACCTTGATCGATATCGCTCTGAAGATAGAAGCGCGAGAAATTCTGCCCGATGATCTCACCGGCTTTGTAGCCCTTGATGCGTTCGGCCCCGGCATTCCAACTGGCGACCATCCCATGCGGGTCGATGGTAAAGATGGCGTAGTTCTGCACCCCATCGATGAGCAGCCGATATTTTTCTTCCTGGTCGCGGAGCGCCTCCTCCGCAAGCCCGCGGTCGATGCTGTCGCGCTGGACACTCCAACCTGCGGCGGCGGCGATCAACAAGCCCAAGGCGGTCCCCAGGATCAAAACAGTTCTGGTCTGGCGCAAGTGTCGCTTCGCGTCCGCGGCGCGTAGTACCAACAATCGCAGCTCTTCGTCGTGCATCTGGCGAACTACATCTTGAAACTCATCCATGACCCTCTCGCCAGTTCCACTTCGAACGGCATCCGCGGCCGCCTCCATACCCTTTGTCTGGCGCAAGCTGATGACCCTCTCGCCGAACTGGATCTTCTGTGCAGCCAGCCTTTCGAGGCTCGGAATCAGGATCTCCTGTTTGGGGTTATCCACCGTCAAGTTGCGAATGGTTGCCACATCCTGCTCTTCGCTTAAAACGCTGGCACGGTAGGAATCGAGATAGGATTCCTTGCCAGTCAATGCAAATCCGCGATAGTTCGATTCAATACTCCCCGTTGCGGAGAGCAGATTCTGGAGGTTTTCAAGAACCTCGTACGTGTGCCGGACCAATCGGTCGCTTTCCGTGGACGTAGTCATAGCGCGGTAGGAAGTCGCACCTAGAACGAGCAAAGCCAAAATGGCGGCTCCGAGCGCGAGTTGCACCTTGCGAGTCGATCGAGAATTCGTCTTCATTTAAGGAGTGGACGCTTTAGGCCGGTTATAGTTCCGAATGGCCGAAACGGTACGGCCCGGAGACTTATGCCGGTTGTCTAGGAAGGGAGTTCAAGTTTATACCGGCTGAGTGCTGATTCGAACTTGGCCTACAAGCTGTTGTCCAATAGGCTATGAGTGAAGGGTATTCGCCTGTGAACTCTTGAGAGTCGCCTAGTCACTTCGAGGTTTGCGTGCACACTACTTCCAGTGGCTGCGTGTACCGAGATCAATGCTCGCATGCTCGAGCGGGCCCATTCTCGAGAATTAGCGTTTTAGTTGGGTCGGTATCGACATTTCCGGTAGCGCCCTGCCGCCGGATGTGGCGTCGCTTACCTTCTGAACGCAGCGTCGCCGAACTTTACGCCCACTCGTTCCTCCGCAAAGGCGCTAACCGACACGATTCGAATTTGGCTCAGAGCCGCGTCCAGCAGCGCTTTTACCTTTACGTGCCGCCCGTCGATCCCACTTAGGACCTCCGGGTTGCTAACCACCCAAATCCTGCGGTCCTTGTCCGCCGTTAGGGTTTTACCTTCGGCGCCAACCGTGCCAGAAAGCCTGGTTCGCTTTCCAGACATCTGGCGTGTTTCAGAGCCGCGATCCTGAGCTGCGCCTCCGTTCTGGTTTGCTTGAGCCATTATCGGCGCACACGTCAGGAAGGCTATCATAGAAATCAACAGTGGCTTTTTCATTTGCTCTCCTCCTTAGCCGAAGGATCCAATCTTGGGCACGCGAGTACCGTTGGACGGCCCCTTTTTCGCAAGCATCCTGACGCCTTCCCAACACCAATGCAAAAGCAAAGTTTGAATATTCTGTATCGCCAATTTGAGTCGCAGGTGGGTGAGCAGCATTCCGACGTGGGGCCTTGTCGGCGTTTCCAGCCTGGGCTGACAATACGCCAATTTTCTCAGTGAGCCAAAACAAGGACCACGTCTAGGCGGTGGCTAGAATTCAAACCGCAGGCCCAGCTGCCCTGTACGATTGCCGCTGTTCTCGGCCGTCTGAACGCTTTGGACTACACCAAAGGACGACGAGGTCACATTCGTCGGAGGCGGAGCGAAGTTCGGATGATTGAGTAGATTGGTGAAAGTGGCTTCGAAGCGGAGGCGCATGCGCTCGGTCACATGAAATGTCTTCGAGAGCCCGGCGGCAATCGTCGTGGTGCCGGGACCCTCGAGAATACCAACGCCGCAGTTTCCAACGGGACCTGAGGGAATGGGATTGAAGGCGCTGTTGTTGAACATGCTGCTCGTCGCGGAATTCCGGACGTTGCCATTGCCAATGCAATCAGGGCGCTGAAACGCTCCGCGATAGGAAAGATTAAGATTGCCGGGATCGTAACTTGAGCTGGTGACGGGCGTAAGATAGGGACCCGTTTCCCAGAGGCTCACGGTGCTGGTGGACCACCCACCCAACGCGAGATCGGAGAAACGGTTCATGTGCGAAAAGAATTGGCGATTCCGGCCGACGGGCAGCTCGTAGACGGCGGAAAGCAAGAATCGGTTGCGGCGCGTGTCGGCCATATTGCCGCGGTTGGCGGCGAGATCGAAACGGTTGGCGACTGGCGTGCCGTAAATGATTTCAGGATTGAAGATAGTGGGCGCATCACCGCCAATGTTGCCGAGGCTCTTGGCCCACACGTGACTGGCCTGGAAAGTCAGGCCGCTGCGCGCCCGCATGTTGAGTTCGGATTGCAGGCCGCTGTAGTTCACGTGGCCGGCGTTGGTGGTGGAAAGAATGCGGCCCCAGTTGGCATAGGGTTTGGGGTTAGGGTTGGGAAGCGTGGCGCTGGGCGCGACCTGGTTGAGATCGACGGTCTGGCTCATGCGATAAGAGCTCATGCCGAGATAGCTTTCACGAAGAGTGATGTCGCGAGCGAGTTCGCGCTCAACTGTGAAATTCCATTGCGCGGATTGCGGGTCGCGGTAGTTGGTGAGCGTGTTTTGGTAAAAATCACCGGTGCCTGCGATGGCGACGGGAGCGTCTTGCGTCCGCGCGCTGGGAAATTGAAACGCGGGCTGGCCGTTGGTGAAGGAATTGGCGGTCGTGCGGACGACGGACACGTCGATGTTGGTGGTATTGAAGGAGAGCTGGCCGAGATTGGTCATGGTGAAGATACCGAAGCCGCCGCGGACGACGGTTTTGTTGTTGCCGAACGGGCGATAGGCGAAACCGAGTCGCGGCTGAAAATTCTTCCCGTAGAACTGACGGAGACCCGGACCGAGGCCGACTTTGTTGGCGAATTGGACCGGAGCGCAGGGCATATTGGGGGCTGAGCCCAGGACGGGCACGCAGCCCAGGGCAGCATCGGCAACCGTGGCTGTCCCGCAAGGATCGGCGGGATTACTGGCGTCGGCGGGATTGCAGCTGTTGATGCTGGCGAGGAAGCCGGGTCGCGGCTGATTGCCGACAGGAAGGATGATGCCGCCGTTGCGAATGTCAAACGCCGTGAGATTGCCGAGATCGCTGACGAATGCGGGAAGGGCTTGCCAACGGAGACCGTACGTCAACGTCAGGCGGTCGTTGAGGCGGAATTCATCTTGCGCGTAGACACCGGTCTGAATGGTGTGGGCGTGGACGTCCGGGCCGGATTGCGCTACATACGTTTTGGTAGGCAAGCCGAGAAGGAGATTGGCGAAGGCATTGCCGGTGAAAACGCCTTGGTCAAAAGTAAACGCGCCAAAATCGTCGGCGCCGCCGAAACTCTCCAGATCCTGGTAGCGCACGCGACGCACGTCGGCGCCAAACTTCAAAGTGTGGCGTCCCTTGAGCCAACTCAGATTGTCGGCGAATTGGATGGTCTGTGATTTGGTGACACCATCCTTGTCGCGGCCGATAGGCGAGTAGTTCCCGGAGTCATCGCTGAAATTGAAGATGGGAAAAGCGCCGGTGGTTGGGTGGTCGCTGAGGTCCAAGCCTGTCAGGCCCAGGGTGGAGATTGCTGCCACGCCTTGCAGCGGGAACCTGGTCTGGAATTGCCAGAAGGAGAGGCCGAAGCGCGCTTCGTTCACAAGGTTGTTGGTGATCAGGTAGTTATGCGAAACGATGACGTTGTTGTTGTGCTCGGAGTCTTGATCGGGCGGCAGGAAATTGTTGACCGTGTTGAGCGCCGCATCGCTGAGGGACTGCGCGGTGAGATGTTTCCAGCTCCAGCGGACAAACATGGATTGTTTGGGCGTGATGGTGCGGTCGAAGCGCATATCGAAGCCGTTGGTGTCGCTGGGGGTCGGGGTTTGCTGCAGGTAGTTGGCTTGCGAGCCGAAATTGGCCGCACTCACGTTGATATTGGGCGCAGGGAGATAGTTGTTGAGCAAGCTGGTGGCGACTGAATTGATGCAGTCCTGGGGTTTGGCGCACTGGCTGCCGCTAGGAATTTTGTTCCCGGGGTAAGCATGGCCCGTGAAGGGATCCATCAGTGGAGTGGAAAGCGCCGAGAAATCGCCCTGACGCATGGCGCTGGTGGGAACAAAAAGAAAGAGCGGCGTGGAAAAGCGCCGGCGATTGGCTTCGAAGTCCGCAAAAAAGAAAGTCTTGGCTTTGCCGTGGGTGAGCTTCGGAAGGGCGAGAGGGCCGCCTAAGCTGCCGCCGAACGTATTGTAGGCCTTGTGCGGCTTGTCCCCGGAGTTCCAGACTTCGGCGTCGAAGGCATCGTTTTGCAAATATTCGAACGCGCTGCCGTGGAATTGATCGCCGCCACTTTTGGTTGAGATGGTGACATCCCCGATCTGGGCGAATTCGGCGTTGTTGTTGAATTGCGTGACTTTGAATTCGCTGATGAGCTCGGACGATGGGTTCATATTGCCGAGGGCACCGTTCTGCCGAATGTTCACGGTGGAAGAGCCGTCGACCGAATACTGCACCTGGGAAGGAAGTCCGCCACCCACGGAGACGTTGCCGTTGGCGTCTTGCTGCGCGCCCGGAACGGTAGCGAGCATCGCGAGTGGACTGGTGGTGGCGCCCCGGTAGTTCACCGGAAGACCGGTGATCTCCTGGAAATTCTTGGTATCACCAATCGTGCCGTTTTCGGTGTTGATCACCGGACCGGCATCGCCGCTGACTTCGATGCTTTGTGAGGAGCCCGCGAGTTTGAGAGATACATCGAGACGAAGGCTTTGGCGGGCGTCGAGCTGCATTGAAGAAACTTTGTAGTCAGCGAAGCCATCCGCGTGAAGCACCAATTCGTAGTGTCCGGCTCTCAGATTGATGAATTCAAATCCTCCATTGCCATCCGTGCTGGCGTTGCGCTGGCTGCCATCGTCCAGGCTAGTGAGGGTAAGTTGTGCGCCTGCGACGGCGCTTTGACTCGGATCTTTCACGACGCCCACAATGCCCCCAAAAGTCGATTGGCCGGTTGCCCACGGCACAGACAACAGGATTGCAATCAAGAACGACGATACCTTGCTCAACATGTTCAAGCCCCCTATTCCCTTGCGCGCGATTCCAGTGCGCGAAGCAGTGTCTGAAAAATACCGGGACGTGCGTAAAGAAGTCGTGAGCGATTTCATCAAAGAGTTGATAGCTTGGATGGGTTTCTTGAATCGAGCGCGAAAATACCAACTGCCTAGACGTGGCTCCCTAAGTGTTTGTTTTCCTTAAGAACTGCCCGTCGTTGTTTACAGAATCCTTATAAATCCCTCAGGACTTCTTCAACAGCGTTTCGTTATCTTGCCTCTTGTTCGTCGAGATCGGCTGAGTTCTTCGAGTCCACTGGACTGACGCCGGCGACGGAACTCGTTCGTGAGGTGAGGCTAAGCCGATAGGAAGTTTCGGCAGAAACGCAGCCTATCCTTGGCTCCCGAAGGGGCGGCAGGATGTGGGGGTCGCTTTGCGGCCAGGCTACTGCGGCCCCCGCTTGGCAACGCGCTTGCGCGTTAGCGGCCTTGGTTGCCATGAGTGCGAGCGGAATGTGTAGGAAACGATTGCAGATCACGGAGTTCGGGAAAGAAAATCTAACGGGATAAATCTTGTACCTCGCCATCTTTGACGCGAATCACATCGTTCGTGCGGCGTGGTCATGGACTGAGAACACGTTTTCTTTGCAAATGCCGTACGGGAGAGAGATATGAGTGCGTTCGGACAGAAGAGGGGTTTTATTGGGCTGGTCCTGGCGGTATTGCTGTATTCCAGCGCGGCGCCCGGTGTTGTACTCGCCGATGGCAAGAACGACGGTACTCCGGCGGAGAAGCCCGAGAAGGCCAAGCCGGGCACTATTAAGGTGGAAGCTCCCGCGCCTTTGACGGAGCGTGAGCGCCTGTTGCTGGACCGCGTAGAGCAGCTCGAAAAGCGCATGGCGGAGCTCGAGGCTAAGGGCCAACCGGCGGCTCCATCCTCCAGCGAGGCACCCGCGTCGCGACCGTCGGGGGTTATGCCTGAGACCGCGCCGCCTGGCGTCGGCGGGACTGTCTCGAGCGGCGAAGTGACGAGTGCCACTCCCCCGGCCGCCGTGTCTGCTGCGCCCGGTACCCAGGAAAGGGTCTCGACGAAACCGGCGAAGGCCGAGCCATTTGCGTTCGCCGACTTCACATGGCTGACCGGTAATGCACGAACCAAAGAATCGCCCATGGACACGAAATTCTTCACGCCGGAAATCAGGGCGGACATCGACTACGTCTACGACTTCGCACATCCGAAAGACGATACGATAGGCGGTTCGAGTGAGATTTTTAGATCCAATGAAGTGCAAGTGACGCAACTCGGCGTCGGCGGCGATTTCCACTACGACAATGTTCGAGCGCGGCTGATGACGCAATTCGGGCTGTATTCCGAGACGACCCCGCGCAATGACGCCAGTCCTTCGCGCGGCCAATGGAATCTCGCCGACGCCTACAGGTATCTATCGGAAGCTTACGGTGGCTACCATTTTAACGTGCTACATGGAGTGAATGTCGACGCAGGTATCTTCATGTCTTATGTGGGACTGTTCAGCTACTACCAATTTGACAACTGGGCTTATCAGCCGTCCTACGTCTCTTCCAACACTCCGTGGTTCTTCAATGGCGTGCGTGTCCAAATATTCCCCTCCGAACATTTGAAGATCGAGCCGTGGTTTGTAAATGGTTGGCAGTCATACGGGCGTTTCAACAACCGGCCTGGCATCGGAATGCAAATTCTATGGCGGCCAAACGGATGGCTATCGGTTCTCGGCAATCAGTACATGTTGGGGGAGGACGCCCTGAATACGCCGGGCCGTGTGCGCTATCACACCGACGACAGCATTCAAGTCAAGTACTATGACAACCAGGAAAATTTTATCAGCAAAGCCGCCTTCTCGTTCACCGGGGACATGGGATGTGAGCATGGCGGCGGCGTCAGTTGCGCCGGCAATTCTCTGAAGGGTCCCAAGCAAAGCTTTCTCGGCTACATGGTCTACAACCGTTTGTGGTTCGATCGAGACAAGTACGCTCTGACCATTGGCGGCGGACAGATCAACAATCCTGGCCGCTACCTGGTGTTGTTGCCGCCGATCAACGGCGCAACGGCTTCTTCCGGGACACCTTACTTCACAGAGAATCCGGGCGATCCATATAAGGCTTGGGATATTTCCGGGACTTTCGATTGGATGCCCAGCCAGTACATTACCTTCCGCTGGGAATATAACCATCGCGCAGCCAACGTGCCTTATTTCTCTGGCTCCGGCGGCGTGACTCCCCCAGGCGGTAATACGGGAACACCCGGGGGGCTGGTGTGCTTGAGCGGTTTTACGACTTGCGACGGCTCACCGAGCAATACCTGGTTTCCGGATCTTCGCAAATCCGAGAATCGCGCGACCATGGCCATCCTCGTGAAATTCTGATCCGCGGTATCACCGCGTTAACGGAAGGCTGCCGTGCATGGGATTCCAGGGAGTGTATGAAATACCGTGCCGGTACCTCCGCGAAGCTCTGTCGTTCCCGGATGATCGGCAGGGCGTTTTGAGCAACGAGCAGAATACCGTGACGGTCGGCGTCAAATGGCGGTGGGGACAGAAGGAGAGCTCCTGGTGAGTGCGGATATCTCGGGTATGAAACGGCGGGAGGACGGCAACAATCATGCTTGACATCGTTTTCATCTTGGCGACCGCGGTGTTTTTCACGATTGGGATTCTCTACGTTCGGGGCTGTGAACGCTTGAAATAGGAGTGACTCTATGAACGCAGGCGATGCGGCACTGCTGGTGATTTGCGTGCTTCTGTTTGGGTATTTGCTGTACGCGCTGTTGAAGGCGGAGGAGTTCTAGCCCATGACCGTAAACGGTTGGTTGCAAATCGGGTTTTTTCTTCTGGTGATCTTTCTAGTCACCAAGCCACTGGGCGTCTTCATGAAGCGCGTGTTCAGTGGGGAGAAGACATTCCTAGATCCAGCTTTGCGGCCCGTGGAAAGGGTCGTATATCGCCTGACCGGCGTAGACGAGAAGCATGAGATGCGCTGGACGGAATACGCCACTGCTATGCTGCTGTTTAGCGGCGTCTCCATGGCTCTGCTGTACTTGATCGAGCGCACACAGAAATGGCTGCCTTTCAATCCACAGAAATTTGGCAACGTGGAGCCCGGTCTTGCGTTTGGAACGGCTGCGTCGTTCACCACCAATACGAACTGGCAAGCGTACAGTGGCGAATCTTTTATGAGCTACCTCACCCAAATGGCCGGGCTGGCCTATCACAACTTTGTCTCCGCAGCGGTCGGCATTGTGCTTGCCATCGTGGTGATCCGCGGTATTGCTCGCAAGGAAACGGACAAACTCGGAAACTTCTGGGTGGATACGACGCGTTGTCTGCTGTGGGTCCTGCTTCCCATTTGCGTGGTTGGTTCCCTGGTGCTGGTGTCCCAGGGCGTGGTACAGAACTTGAAGCCGTATACAACGGTGGAGTTGATCGAGCCCCAGACTGTTCAGGTGACCGGCGCGGACGGCAAAACTACAACGCAGACGGTGACCCAGCAGGTCATTGCGCAAGGGCCGGTGGCATCGCAAGAGGTCATCAAGGAATTTGGCACGAACGGGGGTGGATTCTTCGCCGCCAATAGCGCGCACCCATTCGAGAACCCTACGCCACTCACCAACTTCTTTGAATTGATATTGATCTTCGCAATCCCTTCTGGCCTTACCTACACGCTGGGCCGGATGACGGGCTCGCAGCGGCACGGATGGGCCGTGTGGGCGGCCATGGCCTTCTTGTTTTTGGCCGGCGTGACCACCGCCTATTGGGCCGAGGCCAGAGGCAATCCGCTATTGGCGGGCACCGACCAGCGGGTAGGCGCGCTGCAACCCGGCGGAAACATGGAGGGCAAAGAGGTACGCTTTGGAATTGCCAACTCCGCGCTGTTTGCCACCGTGACGACCGACGCGAGCTGTGGCGCGATCCACGGCCAACACGATTCGTTTACCCCCCTTGGTGGCATGGTTCCGTTGATCAACATCATGCTGGGCGAGGTGGTCTTCGGCGGAGTGGGAGCCGGTCTCTACGGGATCATCGTGTTTGTGATTCTTGCGGTGTTTATTGCTGGGCTGATGGTCGGCCGAACGCCGGAGTACCTGGGAAAGAAAATCGAATCGTATGACGTGAAGATGGCGATGCTCGCGATTCTTATCTTGACGTTGACAATCCTCGGTTTTTCCGCCGTCGCCATCGTCAAGCCTTTTGGTACGTCGAGCATTTCCAATCCCGGGCCGCACGGATTGTCGCAGGTCCTGTACGCCTACGTTTCCTCGTCCGGAAATAATGGCTCGGCTTTCGGGGGTTTGAGCGTGAACACCATGTGGTACAACACCAGCACGGCCGCAGCGCAACTTCTCGGCCGATTCTTCATGATCATTCCGGTGCTTGCCATTGCCGGAAGCCTAGCCAAGAAAAAGACGGTCCCCGAATCAGCCGGAACATTCCCCGTGACCGGCGGCCTGTTCGCGGGTTTGCTGGTCTCCACCATTTTGATCGTGGGCGCTCTTACGTTTTTCCCGGCTCTGAGTCTAGGACCGATTCTCGAACACCTGCTGATGAACGCAGGAAAGGCTTTCTGAGGTGTCTATGGACCCGGTCGCTCAAATCAGGAAAAAATCGCTCGCCGATAGCGCTATCCTTTCGCGAGCCATTGTGGATTCGTTTCGCAAACTGAATCCGCGCACGATGGTCAAAAACCCGGTGATGTTCGTCGTAGAGGTGGGCGCCGTCCTGACGACCGTGCAGCTCACGTGGAACGCGTTTCACGGTGCGGGGCACCTCGGTTTTGGGCTACAGATCACGCTTTGGTTGTGGTTCACGGTTCTCTTTGCCAATTTCGCCGAGGCTATGGCCGAAGGCCGGGGCAAGGCGCAAGCCGACACGTTGCGCAAAGCACGGGCGGACACCCAAGCGCGTTGCTTGCGGGCTAACGGCTGCGTAGAGACCGTGGCCAGTTCAAAGCTGCGTTCCGGAGACATTGTCGTCGTGACCGTGGGGGAATTCATTCCCGGAGATGGTGAAGTCATCGAAGGTGTGGCATCGGTCGACGAGTCCGCGATTACCGGTGAGTCCGCGCCAGTCATCCGAGAATCCGGTGGGGACCGTTCCGCGGTTACCGGTGGAACACGTGTTCTGTCCGATGAAATCAAGGTGCGCATCACCTCGAATCCGGGGGAGACCTTTCTCGACCGCATGATCAAGCTGGTGGAAGGAGCCTCGCGTCAAAAAACTCCGAATGAGATTGCCCTCAATATTTTGTTGGCCGGTCTCACGATCATCTTTCTCCTCGCTGTTGTGACCCTTCAGCCGTTTGCGATCTATTCCGGAGCTCCGCAGAACATCTTCGTACTGGTCTCGCTTCTCGTTTGCCTGATCCCCACGACGATCGGAGGGCTGCTGTCGGCCATCGGCATTGCCGGCATGGACCGCATGATTCAGCGAAACGTCATCGCGATGTCGGGGCGCGCGGTGGAAGCGTCGGGCGACGTGGATGTGCTGTTGCTGGACAAGACCGGGACAATCACTCTCGGAAACCGCGCTGCCACCCAATTCTTCCCTGCGCCCGGCGTCGAAGAAGCCTATCTGGCCGATGCGGCGCAGCTTTCTTCGCTAGCGGACGAAACTCCGGAAGGGCGTTCCATCGTTGTGCTGGCAAAGGAGCGCTACAACCTCCGCGGCCGGGATCTTGCTTCCCATGCGGCGACATTCATCCCATTCTCTGCACAAACGAGAATGTCTGGCGTGGATATGGACGGTCGGGAAATCCGTAAAGGCGCTCTGGAATCGATTAGCCGTCTAACCGCCAGCCGCGGTAACGCTGTCCCGGCCGAACTGCAGGTTTGTGTGCGGAACATTTCAAATGCCGGCGGCACGCCGCTGCTGGTTGCGGAAAACGGTCGCGTCCTGGGCGCGATCGCTCTGACCGACATCGTCAAAGGCGGCATGAAGGAGCGTTTCGACCAACTTCGCGCCATGGGCATTCGCACGATGATGATCACGGGCGACAACCCGTTGACCGCGGCCGCGATTGCCCGCCAAGCGGGAGTCGACGATTTCCTCGCCGAAGCCAAGCCGGAAGACAAGATGGCGCTCATCAAGAGTGAACAGGCGAAGGGGAAGCTCGTAGCCATGACCGGCGACGGCACGAACGATGCTCCGGCTCTTGCCCAGGCGGATGTCGGGGTGGCCATGAACACCGGAACACAGGCGGCCAAAGAAGCCGGCAACATGGTGGATCTCGACTCCAATCCCACCAAGCTCATCGAGATCGTGGAAATCGGCAAACAATTGCTGATTACGCGCGGCGCACTCACTACGTTCTCGGTCGCCAACGACGTTGCCAAGTACTTCGCCATCATACCCGCGATGTTCGCCGCGGCTTTTCCCGTGCTTGGCGTCTTGAATGTAATGCATCTGCACACGCCGGAATCGGCAATCCTCTCGGCCGTAATTTTCAACGCTCTGATTATCGTTGCTCTCATCCCGCTGGCACTTCGCGGAGTGCGCTACCGTCCGCTCGGCGCAGCGGCCCTGCTGAAGCGCAATTTGCTGATCTACGGCGTGGGTGGAATTGTTGCGCCGTTTTTCGGAATCAAATTCATCGACGTGTTGCTGACGTATCTTCGGGTTGTGTGAGGAATCTATGAAAAAGAATCTTCTGATCTCGCTATGGTTCACTTTGGTGACGACGGTGATGTTTGGATTGCTGTATCCGCTGGTTGTCACAGCACTGTCGCAGGTGCTGTTCCCTGACCGTGCCAACGGACAATTGATCGAGAAAAACGGCAAGATCGTGGGCTCTCGAATCATCGGCCAAGCATTTACCGGACCCGGTTATTTTCATTCGCGGCCGTCCAACGCGGGAACTGGATATGACCCCACGTCCAGCGGCGGTTCGTATTTGGGACCTACGAACAAGGCTTTGATCGAGCGTGTGAAAGGCGACGTACAGAAACTTCAGGCAGAGAATCCTGGGGCTCCGATCCCCGTAGATTTGGTGACCAGCTCGGGCTCCGGCTTGGACTCGGACATCTCTCCGGCGGCTGCGGAATTCCAGATTCCTCGCATTGCTCATTCGCGCGGGATGACACCAGAAGACGTTCGCGCTCTGGTCGAGAAATATACCCGAGGCCGCGATCTGGGATTTCTTGGCGAGGCGCGAGTGAATGTCTTGGAACTGAATCTGGAGCTCGATACGCTAGCTACCGTGCGATAAGAGTCACGATTTGCGGCGTGAGCGTTTTTCAGAGGCCAGACTTGGCAACTGAAAGCGGTACCCCAGCCAGGGCTCGGTCAAGATGTAGCGGGGATGCGCAGGATCTTTCTCGATCTTTTTGCGCAGCT